>Ga0307473_10000001_pt1 | contig 114930 bp, 270 predicted proteins | sample atmos_gasesAM5C__FD_203744 | JGI IMG/M metagenome (GOLD analysis project Ga0307473, IMG submission 203744) | Hardwood forest soil microbial communities from Morgan-Monroe State Forest, Indiana, United States - atmos_gasesAM5C_515 | ecosystem: Environmental > Terrestrial > Soil > Temperate...
GCAGTATCCGTAGAACAACATTGCATCAGTCGAAACGCCCATCTTTAATCCTTCGCTTTCATCTCGGCTTCGAGAGCATCAAGCGTGTCACGCGCAATTTCGCGCCAAGTGCCACCTGTGCTCTTCAAAATATTCCTCAGCGCCTGGATAAGATGGGCACGCTGGTTCACAGCCCTGGCTAGGCTGTTGTGCGACTTGATCAGTTCTTTGTCCTTCGCCTCGTTGGCCAGACAAACCGCCTCGTAGGCTGCAGCGGTAGGATACGGCTGTCGGTCGTGGGCGATAGCGAGGTCTCGCTCTTTTTCGACGCTTCGCATATGACCGGACATCTCCTCGATGTGAGCCTTGGCAAGCCCAAGCTCCTTCGCCATCGACGAACAGCCCTCGCAGCGAAGGCCCATTCCGCACTTGTTGCAAAACGCTAGAGCTGAATCCTCCATCACTTCCCCTTGAGCGCAGCCTCTGATACATGCGCTCGCATCAAACGGATGACGTACGAGTAGCCGCGCGTCCACCAGTGGTTCGCAAGCGTGCCTTCCCCGTACGGTGAAATCGAAGACTTCTCCATCTCGGCGGCGACATTCCCCTCACGGAACCACAGCTCGATGTCCTGAACCTGCTGGACGGCTTCCGATCGCAGCTTGTCACAGAGCTGGAATCCTTCCGCCAGCAACGTCAGGTCACGACGGCCAACGCGCAGCTTGCCGTGAGAGACCTCATCGGCAATCTTGCGGGGTTCCATTAGGTCGAAGGCGTCGCGCATTCAGTCGCATCCTTACGGGTGACGGCGCCATTGTCAAAGACAAGAGTATCGTCTATTTCTGAGAGGATAGAGATGAAACGGGTCCAGGGCTCGATGACTCGACCCTCGCGACCTGGCTTGACGCCTTCGGTGTCTTTGCACAGCTCCGTCCACTCCTTGCCGTGCTCCTCGCACAGCCAGTACTGGTTGCGCTTGTTTGGCGTCTCGCCAATGCAGGTGACGGTACACCGACACGTCGGAAGGTCTTTTGGGGAGATCGTTGGATCGCTTGTGGGGATATGGAACTCACAGCGGTGCTTTGAGATCTCCACCTTGTGTGCCTCAAGAAGTGCTTCCTTGAGCGTATTCAGCTGATTGAGTGCCTCTTCGTGGGTCATTTGCGCGTGTCCTCTTAGACGGCTAGGATTTCCGAACCTGGATGTTCTCGATGTCGCTCACGCCGATAGGAGAATTCCATGGAAAAACCAAAGCGGACCAAATTCGACTTCTTTCTCGTCGTGCCGATAGCTATTGGATTGTTCCTGGCTGTAGCGTTCGTGATCTTCGGACTGATGAGAATTCTCGACATGATCATCTCTGGCTGAAGTGCTTACCCTTGACGTCAAGCCAGAGACCGATCTTGTCAGGAACCGGCTGCGCACCCTGACCACGCTCCTTCCGCGTAGGCTGGGTCTGCGGGTGGTGCATGATCGCCGCGTCGTAGTCGTAGGCGAGCCGCATGAACTCGTCGGCCGTGATATAGGTAGGCCCCACGACGTCCTGGTATCGCTCTGGGAGCGTCATTGCGGCCCACCCACGCACGAAGTCCACCTTGATGCGGAAGTCGCTCACGCGTGAGCCCAGATAATCAGAAGGCCGTCCTTGAACTGGATGAAGTCCTGGCCAGGGCCAAAGGTCATCCAAAGGCGCTCCAGCCAGTACGGCTGATGGACACCTGTGGGAATCCAGATAACGCCGTCCTCGTCGCCGCCGTGCGTGGAGTGCTCACGGACGTGCTTGGGAGCCTCGTAGAATTCCCACACGAACATGACGCTGTTCGGCTGGTCGGTGCCGAATGGCGCAAGCACTTGCGTGCTCTTGTCGGTGACGTTGTCGTGTTCGCGCGGCTCTAGTTCCATGCCCTACCTACAGACTAGGCAGGGCAGAATTTCACGCCGGCTCGTACGTCTTCTCGAAGATGTCCGGTTTACAGGGATAAATCTCGCCCTGGACACCGCAAATCACGAAGTCGCCATGCGAGGCTTCGTGGGTTCCCTCCAGCGTTTTGATCAGTAGCTGGATGGCCGGTTTCTTCGTCATGTCGAACGTCACCTTGCACTTGGCGACTTCCATCTCGACGACCAGCTCAGCGGCGCCATCCTCGGACGCCAGCTTGGCAGGATCTTCCGCCGATGAGACATGAGCAAACCACTTCAACATCTCCTGGACGTTGATCCCGGTCCACTGAATTGCGTCGATCACGACTGGCTTCTTGCGGTATTTCGGCATGAGGCCCTCTATCAACGCCTGGCTCTATTATCAACCTCAAGCAACCTTTCGCTTCGGTTCCCTGACAGCCTGCTCCTCGATTTTGAGCTTCGCCAGCTGCAGCGCTCGCTCGAACACGCCAGGCGTCACCTCAACCTCATCGACGAAGTGCTCGTAGCCATAGCCGCCCACGCCGTGCTGGTTCATCGCCTCTTCAATGCGGAACCTTTGACCGGCCACGACATGGTCTGTGATTGTTCTGTACGTCCAAAGCCTTGGATACAGCCCCATAATCCACCTCCGCCGCGCATATTAGCGGCGCCTCACCGAATTGGCTAGCTTTTGCTGCGCAGCTCGTTCAGCTCCGCAGCGAGCGCACGTTTTTCGTCCAGGTATCTCTGGCTAGCGGAACGAGCATCGTCCCGAACGGATTCTGCGATACGAACCTTTTCGTTAAGGTTCCAAATTTCGTTCATGAGGAGCTTGATGGCTTGGCAGTCAAGGCAGTCGCACTTCTTGTTGCGAATCGTCTCAGATGCCAGGGCAATTGCTTCTTCGACGGTCATTAGTCGCACTCCATGGGGTCCCAGTCGTTTTCATCATCAAGACCAAGATCACGCCTATGCCACCGCTCTTTGTAAGCATCGGAATTGTGCCAGGCAATGATTTCGATTCGTCGCTTCTCGGTCACCTCGCCGCCACCGTCGCACCTTCCTTCAGGATCTGAAGCGATAGCGTGACCCTCGCAGCCCTCGCCTGAGCATGATGGGCACGCAACGAGCTTCTCGCTCATTGGATGTCGATCTCGTAGATGCCGGCCGTCGGATGGCCATTTCGCATTGGAGACACCAGAAGCGTTCCCTCAGGGAAGAAGTTCTTGAGATGCTCGCGCATCTTGTTCAGATACGAAACGGCCTCTTTCGGTGGCATGTTGCCGACTTCGATCGAGACCATGTAGCGCTTGCTGGGTCCAGGCTGGAATTCAATGACGTCGAACGATTTGGCCTCACCGTCCTGCGTCTTGATATCGAGCTGGGCGTTTGGTTCGAGCGGAACAATTCTTTTCAGATTTGCAGTGATCATATACGTTCTCCTGAATGCATGAGCCCGGCTTCGCGAAGGATGCGGGCGATGTGAGGATCACACCTGGCTCCGCCGTGCTCGAACGCCAGCTTGCAGGCCTCGTGAACGAGTCGACGCAACTTCTCCACTTCCGTCCGCGCAGCTGCGAGGTCGTATTGAAGATTCTCGACTGGGTCGCCAAACATTACGGATAGACCGAGATTGCGATCTTGTGGCAGGTCACACAGAGGCCGTCAACATACTTGATGCGCCGCTTGCCGCAGCTGAAGCACATGACCCGGCGCTTCTTTGGCTTCTTTACGGGCGGCACTTCGCTCGAATCTCCTGCAGGCGAGCCTTGATGTCCGGCAGCATCTCCGGGCCTGTGTAGCGAATGACGTTGCCCGCAGGTGAGAGCTTCTCGATGCCCTCGTTCCAGCGCTGAGCAACAGAGATCACCAGGCCACGAGGACGCCACTGAATCCAACGCTCCACGTACTCGGGCCAGTCATCGCAGAGCACCTTGCCGTAGACCAGACCCTTGTCCTCGGACAGAATGATCGGAAGGTGTGGAACGTTCTCGACGCACCATTCGATTTTCTCGCCCGCAGCCTGCGGCATCTTGCGCGGAGACTTCGAGAGAATGTGATTGCTGAACTTCAGCTCCTCACAGAGCTGGAGCAGCTCGAAACCAGCCTTAAGCCGCTCCAGCTTGCGCCAGAAACCAGGCATCTTCTTGATGAGCCGGCGACGGGCACGCATGTGCGGCGCACCCTCATAGGCCGTCTCGTCGTGCTTCGGATCTTCCGTTGGACCACGAAGCTCGGCGAGATGATGGGCCATGCTCTTGTCGAAGTCGGCAAGATTGCCGTCCAGGTCGTGGAGCGCGATGGGTTCGGCCAGGCTCTGTTCGTTCATAGGCCAAGCCTCCGCCGAAATAGCCCTATTGTCTATTGGCGCAGCGTCGGCGCCAGACGTAGACCTTCTCGGAAGATGGCCGGAAGCAGGTTCGGATAGCCGTGGAGAAGCTCCAACGACGCGATGGTGTCGTAGTTGAACATCTTCTCCAGCTCCTCGCGCACCCGCTCGATCGACACCTTCATCAGCATCTTGTGTGAATCGAAGCTGATGAGGGCATCGCCGGTCTCCATCTCGGCCTGCAGTCCCTTGGTGATGAGGAACCGCAGCCCACGAAGAACGCGCAGGCCGTCCTCGTTGATCCGCTTGTACGGGTCACCGACGAACCGGAGGAGGTTCTGCTTGATGTCGTGCCGGCCGTTGTGCGGATCGATCATATCGCCCGTCTCCACGTCCACGGCGATGGCGTTCATCGTGAAGTCACGACGAGCCAGGTCGTCCAGGATGGTCCCTGGCTCGACAAAGTCCGGCCGCCGACCATCCCCGGTGGCGCTGTCCTTCCGACAGAGCACGAAGTCGGCATCCTTGGACCGGGCGCGCAGCTTCTCCTCGTGTGCAGGCACTTGTGCGCGAATCGTCAGAAACTCTGGCGTCGACAGAAAAATCTTGAAGCCACGCTTGCGCAGCTCCGCTTCCATGGCCTCGAACGACTCGGCCTCGACGGCAAAGTCCACGTCCTTCGACGTGAGCCCCATCAGCTGGTCACGAACACAGCCGCCAACTTCGTAAAAACGCATCTCTTACCTACAATCCACATGAACTTAACTTTCACCAACCGCTAATGGTGCGCCAAAAGTCCTTGCGTAGCATGCTCATCCACCGTCGCCACCTGGGCCGGCAGTCAATACGGGCTCGGCGCCAGTCTTCGGTTTGGTAGACGCCGTCTGCCATACGCCTGCGATCGAACAACGTCGACAGGCACCTATACCAGTGCTTGTCTTCTTCGGTCCAATCGGACGCATCGATTTGGTTATTGCCGTTCATCGCCAAAGTAAACCTCCAGGGCACCCAGGGCAATCCGGGTCGGTGCAGTCTCCACGTTTGCCATCTTCACGATATGCGTGAAGACCGCGTGGGCAACCACAACGGTCGCACTTGAAATGTAGCTCGCCCCATGGCGGATAGAAGCATTCGTCGGTCTCTAGCGGATTGTAGCGGAGATCTAGCTTCTGCCTGACTTCGACGATGTAACCCTCAGGCGTCCGCCACATATTCGGGCACTTCAGCGCGCCGGAGCGGTAGCTTACATGCACACGGCGCATTCCTCGACAGCACGGCAGCCTCTCCTCGCCCCGCCGGAGAGCTGCCGATAGTTCCTCGTCGGTCAGCTTCTTGAACGGTGGTTTCCGACGAAACAGTCTGCGAAGGAGACCGATCACTGATTACTCGCCGACATGGTCATCACCGCACGAGCACTTCGTGAACCACTCCGTCTCCTCGGGCGTGTATTGACGATTGGCGCTGTTTGGTCCTGTGCAATCCTTCAGATACGAGATGTACATCGACGCCTCGATCATGATGTCCTTCGGCGTCGGGCTGAACTCGGAGGCGTAGTCGCCGTGGTTTTTTTGAGCGACCTGATATGACGGCAGCCAGGTCCACAAATCGTGAGCCTTATCCTGCTCGTCGGACAGCTCTTGCCCGAGATTGACCAGCTCCTGAACGAATCCCTTGCGCATGCTCATGTCCTATCTACATCCGTGGGCTCGAAGATTTTCGAGAAAGTGTCGTCGTCGCATGGATAGAAGAATTCGTTGGCGATGTCGCGAACAATCCACTGCCCTGGTTTCGCCCACATTTCGACTTGTAGAACAGAAACCCGCAGGTTCCCGTCACCAAGCTGATCGATCCCTGGATCTGCAAGGCCCCATTTCATGACCCAGGTGTAGACCTCGCTGTAGTTGTGACCATGCCACCGAATCGCCTCAATAGGCGAATTTCCGCGTAGGTACTCGGCTGGCTCAACTCCCAGCATCTGTTTAGTGTTCATGATGAGCGTCAGGTCGTCGAATTTGATCACAAGCGGCGCTTCGCCGGGCTGCTGAACTCGGTCTGTTTTGATCAGCGCTGCAGGATATCGCCCGGCTTCCTTGTGGAAGCCATCGGTCGTGTACTCTGGCGGGTCGGTATAATAGGGAACTCCGCATTCAAGGCTCTCGATGGTCCCTGTGCAGCGATGCGGAATAGTTCCGAACTGTCTCCACCCAGTCCACGAGACCCAGTCGCCGACGCTCGCTTCTTCCTTCTTCATAGGGCCCTCGCCAGCGCTACGGCGATGATGAGGATCACGGAGTAGCAGAACCTTTCGATTCTGTGTTGGCGTTGCAGCTTGTTGATGAGCGCAACGGCTTCAATGAGCGCTTGGTCCGCCATCTCTTTAACTCCCAGCTCGTCGGGTTGATCGGAGGCCAGATCAGTAGGACGAATCTTCCACACACGCATCGATACGTGGGGTCCGGGAAATCATGGACGCCACGCCTGCAGCTCACTTGCCGTCTTCCTCATCGGGACCAGGCTCTTCGGCGACGTACATAATGAACGCACCGCGAGGGCGCTGCATCGTTTCGCCCTTCTGGAGGTATTTCGAATCGTGGATAGAGATCTCCCGCCCGACGACGGTCATCGAGAGATACTTGCCCGGGAATTGCGCCTTGAACGTCATCCAGATCCATTCGTAGGAGACGTCGCTCACGACGGCTCGGCCACTTTGTCGCTGCGCCAGAACTCTTGGAACTGCGGATTGCGATTCTTGACCCATTCCATGATGGATAGGCCCTTCTTCGCCTTTACGCACTCGAATGCGCTCTCCGGCGTCTCGTGGCCGCATTTGCACGGATACATCCGGCCAGCGGATTCATAGATCACCGCGTAGAATTTGTCGTCCTTGCTCATGGGTTCAGAAGGACGAATTCGGCTTTCTTGGGCGCATGCGGACGAACCTCAGGCTCGGGCGCCCACGCATGCGAGAGCGTCTGCACGATGACTTGAATGTCGCCGTGCTCCTCCTTGAGCTTCTCCAATTGCTTGATGAGGTCGCTGATCTTCATTTGACCGCCTTGACGAATTTCTCGTCGAGTGCCTTGAGGATTCCCGTGTGAAAGATGGCGAGGTCCATCAGCTGCGTTGCCGAGACGTGCTTGCCTTCCCAGATGGCTCCAATGTGAATACCACCAGGCGCCCACGCTTCTTTGGCCTTGGTCGTCAGCTGTTCGATCTGGTCGGTGTGCCACTTAATGACGTCGTTGATTGCTCTGGCGTAGCCGGTATCTTCAGCTCTATCTTCGATTTCGTCGTTCATTCTTCCCCGTTTGGTAGTTCCCTGGTCATTTCGTAGCGAATTTCCATCCAGAGCTTCCCGAGCATGTTCTGTCCGGTCCATTTGCCATCGACCTTGGCAGCGCCCCAGAACAGGCCTGATTCGTTCTGACGTGCCGTGCAGTCCTCGACGATGTTCGCGTCCTTGGTGTCGAGCAGCCGCTTCACCAGCTCGATGTGCTGGTTGAGCTTGATGCAAAGCACCCGGCGCATGTTGTTGACGTCCTCGGGCGAGCGAGGCGTGATCGTCATCAGGCTGAGGTTCTTCTTGGCAGCCATCTTGGCGGCCATGGGCGATCCGAGCAGCATAATTTCTGCGCGAATCTTTGCGCGCCTTTCCGAGGTTTCAGAGGCACTCTCGTCGGCGAAGCGGAGAGCTTGAAACAGCGCCTCCGACGTCTTCCAGACCTGCTTCTGGTAGACGATGGGGTACGGAGCCATGTTGCCCAGCCAGCCGTACGGCAGCTTGACCTTGGTGAAGGCGATCTCCTCCATCAGCGCCCTCCATACATCGTCTCTTGAATGAGCCGGAAGACGTAGGCCTTCTGTCCCTTGGCGGCGTAGAACATCGCCAGCTCGTTTGCCTCCTTGAAGGGCAAAATCTCGCTGTACTGCCCGTTGCACTGAACCACGCAAGGGCTTTCGTCGTTCCTGGGAGGGACTTGGACCATCATCGATGCTTGAACAGGTTCTCGGCTCGTTCATCGCCGACGAGCTGGCGCATCCGCGCAAATGCTTTCTCCCTGAAAGCAGCCCCATTGACAAGAATGTCGCCGTTGCGCTTGGCGAGGTACACGTAGTTCACGACACCCAAGAGGTAGGAAGCGTTGTCGATTTTGTCGACATCCATCTCCGCGAGAAACTTGTCGACCTCTGGAAACCGCCCAGCCGACATCGTCTCGTCGAGATAGGAGATGACCTCGAACGTTTCTTTGCGTTCCTTCAATTGGGCAAGTCCTTCGGGTTGATGGGCTCGTTCTTCTCGAAGCTGCGGTCCCGGAAGTGCGCGGCAATCACCGCCCAGAACTTGTCGTAGTCCTTGATCGTCGAGCTATCTAGAGCAGCATCGAGCTTCTGGTCGAACGGCAGGTTGCGAACCCGCAGGATGGAAATCCGCTTCTTGGGCAGAAGCTTCTTCTTGCAGCCACCACAGATGGGCCGGCGCCGAATATTGACGGCGGCGATCCGGTTCATCTTCCCGCACTCGGAGCAATCGACCTGCACGTAGTGACCATCGGCCTCGATAGATTCCCGGACCTCCTGCGCCTTGAGAATCTTCTCCTTGCGGAGGGTGTAAATGTGCTTGATGCCCTCATAGATGGCTGCCCAGGCAACGGCGAGAAAGATCCAAAGCACGTAGTTCATAGACCCTCGACAAACGAGACGATCTTCATCGTCAGATGGTGATGAAGTGCCGTCGCCACCGCCCGAGCGATCACCCAGGCCGGAACCGGCGCGCAGGTATTGTCCTCGATCTGCGTACCGATGATGTTGCCGGTGAGCAAATCCTCGCCCATCGGCACCCGCCACACGTACGAGAAATCCTTCTCGGAGCCTTTGATGGTCCAGTGAACCTCAACCTCGCCGGAGAAGTCCGAGTTGTGGATCAGCCACAGCTTGGGCTCCTTGGTCATATGATCATGCGTCGTGTGCATCAGCGCTTCTCCATGCATTTGCACCAGTCGAACGAGCCGGTGACCAGGTCGCCGCAGCCCAGGCACTTCCGCTCGACCCACACGACCGACGCCGGGACCTTCTTCTCGCCGACCCAGAACTTGGTGTTGCACTTGGTGCAGGTCGCAGGCGAGTGACGGTTGACGTCCTGAAGCACATCTGGAGGACAATTATCCAGATCGAACTCCTGCAGCAGACACTGCCCGCTCTTACTCTGGAATCCCTGCACCTCGCCGCACTTCGGGCACGGAACGTTGACGGTGTCGTACATCCCCATTAGTCCTCGTCCCAGTTCGGGTTGCCCTGGCGATAGCCGCAGCTCTGGCCTTCTCGATAAACCAGGTCCAGCAGGCTTTCGAGCACGGCCATCTGTTCCGTATCAAGCGACTTAGTCAGACGCTTCAGGTAGGGCAGCTGCTTGTGATGCTGTTCGGTGATCTTCATCGTTCCTGACTTGCCTTGGCGGCCTTGAGAACCGCCTCGAAGATCTTCCGCCGAACGACACGCGAGTGATTACTGTCCCGCATGTTATGCCAAGAGAATTCCTCGATGATTTCTTCTTCGGTGAATTCCGATGGCTCGTTATCGTGTTCGATTTGGATCTTCATAGACCACCGAATGGAAGGCCATGCCGTTCGGTGTAGCCATTCTCAAGGGCCCGCGCGTTGACGCACTTCTTGAGAATGTAGAGAAGCTGGTCACGAGTCAGATGACCGTCCTGGTGGTTCTTGAAGGCGAGCTTGGCCATGACGAGAACGACGTCATCCGTGTCGGATACGGCCAGCATGTCCTGTAGAGTCTTGCCCTCGAATTTTTTGATTTTATCCGACATCCTACATCACGGTGGATTGTTGTTGAAATACATCCGTCGTTCCTGGCAGGCGTGGCAAATGAAGCAGTACATCGGATTTCCCGACCTGGTGCTCACGACGTACCTGGCGCCTGGCAATTCTTCCCCGCACGTGAAGCACTCGGCGGCCTGAACTTCCCCGTTGATGAGGACCCAGCTCGAAGAGACCCAGATGCAGGGGTGAATCATGCGAGTTCCACCTTGATCATCGCCATAATCATGGCAGCGGTTGACTGCGCCCAGCTCTCCTCCAGCGGCTCGACCGAGACTGAATTTCCCGGTCCAAAGATGCGCTGCATGATCACGTGCTGCGGCATCTTCGACGAAGGCTCAATATCCAGCTCGTAAACCTCCACCAAGAGTGCCAGCTGAAGGCCAAAGGCCTCCTGCGTCGACGCCCACATCCCTGGCCGGTCGTGCATCTCCTGCAGCCGCTTTCGTACGAACTGCTTGTTAGTCATGGGGGCAATGAACTCCTGGAGGCGATCCGCAGATGGTGCAGGGGTTGTTCTCGAACTCTTCCCTGGTGTTCGTCCCCGTGGCAAACGCCGCTTCAAGCTGCTCCTTGAGCGCTGCGTTTTCCCTCTCCAGCGCCCGATACTGACGAACCAGCCGGGCCGCATCCTTGGCCATTCCCCGTGACGTCGATGGCTGCATCGTTGCGCCCCAGTGATGCCGGTACCACTTATCGGCCAGCTTCTGGAGGTCGCTGATGTCCTCGTCGCCGATGGGCATCTCTAGCGGGTCAGGAGCCTCGTCCATATCCTTCCTACAGTCGAGCGGGGCAGGACTTTCGCTACCGGAAAATCCTTGGGCGGTTTTGGTGGCTTGGGCGGCAGCGTCTCGACGTGAATGATGTAGCTCCACATCGCCAGGTTTTGGGTCATCACCACCCGGATGCGATTGGGCGTCTCGTAGTACCGGCGATACTCCCTGGCCGGCTCGTTCAAGATCGTAATGTTGAGCGGCTCGCTCGCAGAATCCGCAGATATCCCCGCTTCGGAGACTGAGGGGTCCAAGCTCGTTGCAGTAGCAGCGGTCACTCACGGCCTCGCACACATTCGCGCAAATGTTTTCAACATCAGGTCGATTTTCCACGGTGGCTGTTTGCCGAGTGGGTTCATATACACGAGGGTGTCGACCAGAATGGAATCGGCTGGGTTCCAGTCGTTTTCGTCGCCGGGGTCGTGGTGCTGGATGGTTGGGTCTTTGAGTCGTGGAATCATTTGTCGCTCGTGATGAAGCAGTCCATGTGGTGATCCATCATCGCCGTGGTCAGCGTCTCGGACGTGTACTTCTCCGGCGCCACGGCCTTGCCGCACCGACCACAGGTGGCGTTGACGATGAACTTCATCGGGGTCTCGTCGGCGTCGTGCCAGACGGACACGAAGAAGCCGGTGTGGTGCTTGATCATCCGAGGTACTTTCCCGTCTCGACGCCGTGGATGATTTCGTCGTGGAGGCCCCACCCACGAAGCCAATCGCAAATCTTTGCAACTTGCTGTCGGGATGCGCGCAGCTCGGCAATGATGGACCGCATTTCATCCGAGGTCAGATGCGCTTCCCCGGTGAATTCCTGGTCGATGTAACTGGCGAGCTTGTTGAGGTCTACCTTCATTTCTTCCCCTGCGGCTTCTTGAGCTTTTGACGAAGTTCCTGCACCTCCTCCAACAGCTCGAAGTAGTAGTGGTTGTAGAAATCGAACAAGTCGCTCTTGTCGATTTGAGCAGCCAGCCGGTCCTTTTCCATCGCGTCCAAATCCAGCATGTCTTTTCATCACCCGAATTTTTGAAATTTATCCGACATCCTACATGGGCCCTACGGACCTTGATTCCACGGTTCTTCGTCTCGGTCCTCATCCCCCGGATCATGGCAGTCCGCCCAGGCAAATGGGTGAATGCGGTCGAACAGGTTCACATACGGGTCGTAGGGGTTGCGCTCCGTGCCCTTCCAACCCTGCCACCAATCAGCCGGCGGCTCGTTTGCTTTATCCCATTCGGGCCACTGACCAAACGCCGGCAGGTACCAGATGTTCATGCCGCAGACCGGGCAGCCAATCGTCTGGTCCCATACCTCCGGCTGGCCAGGGCAGTGGGTCGGCAGTTCGCGCCAATCTCCCTCCCAGCAAATCCGGTCGTACGGGGTCTGTGCGGCCTTACAGGACACGGCGTTGTCGTCGCAAATATTTGCTCAATTGTCCAGGTCGTCCTCGTCGTCTAGCTCGTCGAGAATTTCCTGCCGATGGTCGAAGATGTGCCTGAGCAGCCGTTCCTGCGGGCTGATGGCGGGCGAGCCTAGCGCCTCCACCAGTGCCTCGTAGAACTCGATGTACTTGGCCCAGCGCCCCGGCTCCTGCTTTTCCATCAGGCGATAGAAGCGGAGCATCGCGCGGGCAACCATCGGGCTCGTCGGAATTTCGTAGTCGTTCTCCATGACGCGTAGACCTCCTGTGTTTCACGGGGTCAATCGTCGTGGGAACTACAAGCCGGAACCCTTTTGCCGAAAAAACTTCAACTATTTTACAAGTAGCGGATTTACCTGGCGTCTTCCACGCCTGCCGGACATTTCACTGGTTCGGCCGAAGCCAGGAGAGCAGTATCCTTCCGGGGTAAATCCAAGTGCGCCTCGTTAGCGTGGCCGGCGCCCGACACGATTGCTCTCTTGCCTCCCCAGGCGGAGCGGGCCTGCTGCTAATTACCGATGGGCCTAGCAAGGACTACTTTCCCGGGTGGAAGGAAAGTATTTGCGTCCAAGGGTCGTACTCCCATCAGCTCCAGAGATGGCCATCCTGGACCGACTGGTTGCATACGTCGAGTATTATCTCGACCTGCCTCTTACGGTCCGTACGCTTCCTTCGTATTGACGTAGCAGGATGGGTTGAACTAATCGGCGTCCGGGCTCTTCACGCCGGGCACCGTGACCTTGAAACTCGTGGTGGTCACGAACTTCTCGACCTCGGCCCAACGCGGACCGCAGATTTCCTTGGCTAGCTCCTTGTTGAGCTGCGACTTCTGCGAGTCGTAGAACTGGGCCTTGATGCCGTTCTCCATCTGGTAGCTCGTCTTGCCCTGAGCCTTGAGGTGCGCCTTAGCAACGCCCTTCAGGTTCTCCAGCTGCTTCTTCAGCGGAGCGAACTGCCGATAGAGGTCGGCCAGCTTGAGCAGCGTTTCGTCCAGGGTCAGCTCGACCTTGTTCGGGTCCTCTTGCTTGGGCACAAACAGAGGCGGGTTGGCGCTCGTGGTCTTCTTGGGGTCCATCTTATCCGTCATCGTTGACTCCAGTGCCGGTAGGGATTCCGAAGTGGGTCCCGGTTGGCAGTGATAGTCGTACTACAAGCGTCTGACGTTGGACTTTCATAGGTGATGGAGGAATTGTTCAGGTACGTGATTTCAGAACAAGAATCTGGTCCATGAGGACGGACACCAGGTCGCGGACCTCGTGCGTGAACAACGCGCTAACATCCGACTTGATGGTCTCCATGTCCTCCATCGTGAACTCCTCCATGTGACCCTTCTTGGTCAGCTCGACGAGGCGAAGGAGACGGGCGTGGCCAGGCATAGTCATGGTGTACCTTCAACGGACGATGGCGGGCGTTTCTCACCTTGAGCGCTGGTTAGGTTCGCAATGAACTCCTTCCACGAGACCTCGGTGATGATGACCTGCTTGCCGTTCTCGAAGTAGAAGTGGATATCCCCGTCGTCTCGGTCTTCCTCCGTGTCGTATTCGATATGGATGACCTTATCCAAGTTGATGAGGTGCGAGCGGCCTACGAGGGCATAGTGGACATCACCCATTGCCACCCTCGTCCTTTTTGAGGCGAGCCACCTGCGTCGAGATGTTGGACTTCACCTGGTCAGCGACCGCATGAGCGCTGGCTTTGTCAGGGGAGGGCGTTTGCAGCCAGAAAATCACACCGTTCACGTTCAGGACGACCTGATGCTGGGGATGGCCTGGAGCGCACTCGATGACGGCGATTTCAATCACGAGCTGCCTTTCGAGCCATACGCCTTGTTGGCAGCGGCCTGCATCATCGCCATCTGCTGGTAGGTCTCGGCGAGGGCGGACTTCACTCCATCGAGCCCGATGTCCAGCTCTACGGGGTTCTGCGTCCCGTGGAGGAACATGTAGCACTTGTGCGGGACCACGGCGGGCTTGAAGTAGTTCACTTTGGCGATGTTCACCATCAAATCGCCCAACTGGATAAAGAGCGTCTCCATCATGGGAAGAGGTTCGTTGGGGCGGGCTTCATTGTCAAGAGCGCCATTGACAATGCGTTAATAGGTGTTCCAGGTGAAAAATAGTTCTCCAATATTTTCGATTTCCTATTGGAAATGGAAATAGGGTCCCCTTTGAAACGAAAATTGACAATCGCGGAATGACCTATTAGAGGGTGAAAAGGTGTCGTGATTAGACGTGGGGACCGGCACGCCCTCCAATAGGCTGAAATCCCTATGCGCGGAGAGTTTTCGCGCCAATGATATCAATGTGTTGCATGCATAGCCATGGAAAACTCCTATATTGGCACGCTATATGCCGTGTATACATTAGAGTTTTCCTATGCATACGCGAGATCTTGACAATGCATGCCAGATCTGCTAGGATCTAGGCCTGCTTAGCGTACCGGGTAGCGTGAGCCATGCGGCGCCATGGCCACGGGATGGGGGTAGGTGTGGCGGTAGCCATCGCGGATCTCCCTCAGATCGTCCGCTGCGATCTCCAATGCCGTGAACGCCTCCTCCATACGGAGATCGTAGAAATCGGCCATCGGGCCCGAGGCATGCTTACGGTAAGCCTTGCAGGCCTTTTCCAGATCGGCCGCAGCTTGCTCGTAGCGCTCGGAAGCCATCTTCACCAGGGAATCGTTGTGGTTCAGCATAGACAGAAGGTAGCACGGTCCCGCTCGATTGTCAAGGTCCGTCGATACCTCGACAATCTTAGATTCTCGAGCAATATGGCGTATTTGAGTATGCTCGGAATGCTTGACAATCGGGCGATGATATGAGATAGTCTCTACATGCTGAACATCAACGCTGCACTGAACGCGAAGCTACTCAAGTCCATGTCGCGCGCCGTCGAGCGGGCCATTGGCCCCACGTCGGCCACCGATGACATCGTGTCGGATGCGGTTGTGCGCATCCTGTCGGCCGTCGAAACCTTCGACGAGTCCCGTGGTTCGTTCGAGTCGTGGGCGCTCCGTATCGCCAGCAATACCGCTCGTAACTGGCGCAAGGCGAGCGCCAACAATGGCCACGTGTCGGAAGCTTCCGACGACGAGGGGAACACGAGCATGCTCGTCGATACCCTCGGCACGAACGTGGCCGAGTGTGGTTCGTTCGTGGGCCCCGATGGTCGCCTCGATGTCGAGCGTCGGTCGGAGATGGCTTGGCTTGCCACTGCGCTCGATACGCTCGACTCGGACGCTCGTACGTTCGTGGGCGCCATGCTGGACGGCATGGGACAGACCGAGGCCGGAGCGCTCGTCGGATGGTCGCCTGCCACGGCAACCCGCCGGATGAAAGCCATCGTGGCGGATCTCGCCGACGAGGCCTAGGCCGCAAGGCCCTACGGGGCAAGCGCTTGCGCGCTTTGGGGAGTGGAAAACTCTAGAGTTTTCTTCTTCCCCTGTGGCGTGATCACGATCTGTGAATCCTTCGAATCCCTGAAAAACGTTTCTCCCTGGCTTGTAGTACAGGCATGGCTCGCACCTTCGGAAAGCGCTTCCGCCGCTACGTCGGTCACAAGCTGTATCTCGCAGAGATCGCAGCCCGTAAGGCTTCGCTCGTGGTCGACAATGGCCGGGACGTCGATCTACAACCGTTTTGGATGGATGCGCCGTGCTGTTGCATGCTCGTCACGTGCGACGAGTGCGGCGAGGAGGCCCGTTTCTGGGCTCAAGAGGCTGAGCATCGTGCGGCCTGGGAAGCGAGCCACGCGTATCGCCCGGAGCCCCCGTCGAGCTACACCGGGCGCATGATCGCCGTGGAGTGGGAAGCCGAATCGGGCTATCGTTACTGGGAGATCATCGACGAGGGACAGCTCTCCCGCGAGGTGTGGCTTGCCGCGCAAAGCGGAACCTCACTCTCTGACGTGGACGAACCGGCCGAGGGCATCGCGGCCTAGGGCCCGTTATGGAAAACTCCTCACAGAAGCTTGAGCTAAAGATCGATCCCGAGTGGATGGCGCTCTTCGAGATCACCTGGTTTAACTACCGATCTGAAGATCGACGTGGAAGAGTTTTCCAGGCTGAAATTCCCGTGCTGCCGATCTGTAGTCTCTACCCATGCCGGCGATGCTTCGAGTGCGGGCTCGCAAGCGCCAAACGGATGATCAGGAAACCTCGGGATTCCAAGTAAATGATACCTTGACAATCGCCGCATGACCTGATAAAACGGTTGTCATGCTGAACCAACACACGACGACGAAGGTTGTTAAGCCGGTTGCTGCGCCCGTGCGCACGATCTCCCTCTCCCTCCGCACGATGACGATCCAGCGCGCTGGGCTGTCGAATTTCATCGTGACCCCGGGCACCAATCACTGTGGTCCGGCTGATCAGCTCGTTCGGGTCGACGGTGGCCGCAAGGCAATTCCCGTCCGCTGGAACGTCAGCGTGGAGTGCGAGCCTAAGCTCGATTCCCGGGGCTTTCTCTTCGACCAGGCCATGCTCGGGGTGTTCATGGATCGCATCGCCAGCGAGCCCACTACGCTCTCGTGCGAGCTACTGGCGCAGCATGCCGCCGAGCGGCTTATCGCTCGCCTGCAGAAGCTGGAGCACTGCTCGATCAAGAGCCTCCGGCTGGAGTTCAGCCCGAACCCCTACGCCGCATCGATCACGGTGCTGTACTCGTAGGCTGCTACTAATTTAGTAGGAACTAGTAGTTGATTAGTAGAAAGAAAACTCTAGAGTTTTCCGTTATATAGAGCCAGGCACGGGCATCACTGGGCGCCGCACGATCGACGTTCCAGTGTGTTCGTGCCCCGTGCCTGGCGTAACTTACATGCGCTCGAATTCGAGCTTAGTCCCCTTGCGAATCTGGCGCGGGGTCCGATTGTTGTTGAATTGCTCGCAGGCTTCGAGCGCTTGCGCGTAGCTGAGATGGGTATCAACCGTCATCTTGCGAGCGCTGGCGAAGCTTTGCCAGTCCGTACAGCTGCGCTTGAACGTGCGATACATGGCTACTTGTCCTCGGTGATGTGCCAGCCACCAATGCGAGTCTCTTTGTCCTCGGCCATGATGCGGCCAGAGTCGCCGCCTTCGGCGATGAGCGCACTGTAGCGGCCAGCTGCGAGATGGGAAGCCGTGGCACGTAGCGCACTCGCCACGTCAGCGTAGGACAGCCCCTCGACGTTGATGGTGAGAACGAATTGCAGCATGTCCGTACTACAAGCGCGAACCTCGGGATTTTCGTGAAAACGACGGGCTCGATGGTTGTAGTCAGACCATGATGACCTTCCGCACGCTGATGGCAGGGCACAAGAGCTGCGAGATTCGCTGCGCTTACACGGGACACCTCGCGCGCAAGCTGACCGTGAACGGCGATACGCTCCATCTGGATGCGATCACCGAGTCGATCGACGTTCCACTCGACACCGAGATCACCTACAAGCCATGGGTGATGGACCGTGGCGAGCTGATGTTTCTCGACAAGTTCAAGGTGTGCGGCGAGTACGACAAAATCACCTATGACGATGGCAGCGAAGGTGTGGCGACGGCACCGTAGTGGGTGGCTCACGATCTGTATATAGAGCTGCCAGCTGAGCCGCCTACCAAGGCCGGAAGGATCACCAGATCCAATCAGCTATTGTATTTAGAAAACTCTTAGAGTTTTCCGTCACAGGGCTTCACAGCACGGTGCGAGATCTACCTGAGCGACTCAGCTCAGGGATCAAAACCCATACAGCTCGGATGTAGTGGGCTCACGTCCTAGCTCTTTGATCAGAGCTGCACGCTGGCGCCTCAGTTCTGCGCCACGCTTGCGCACGTAAGCCGGGCTCGCTTCCCCATCACACCAGAGGTTCTCTGGACTCAGCCCGTTTTCCACACCCTGAAGGTCCCGAAGGATTTGAGCATCGCTACGCTTGGCCATGGGATTACTTCCGCGCCAGCTTGTACTCGTCGCGCCACATGCTGTGGAGCTGCCGCTTGCGCGAGTTCTCGCCATTCTTGGACGAGTCGATGATGTGCTCGCTCACGCGCATGTCGGCCTTGTGATCGACCTTGTGCGGAACGTGCGGACCTGGGGTGTTGAGAAACAGGATGATGAATGTGTGCAGCATGCCTCGACTACAACCAACCCGGTCCGCGTTTTCTCTGAAAATTGGAGATTGCTCGGTTGTAGTACAGGCATGGCGATGCAAGTCGTGATGGATGACCTCCAACTGTGCCAGGATTGCCTGTTCGTTGCCGTCAACGGCGATTACTCGGGTATCGACGAGCACTATGGCAAGGGTGAGTCCCCGGGCCGTGGCGAGCTGAGGGATGGCGCCAAGGAGCGCGCTGCTGAGATCGATGCTGGTCTCGCACGCCTCGGGCCCAACCTCGTGCCGGACTTCGACTCCGAAACCGGCGACGGTATCAACGAATTCAGCTGGCGCATGTGCTCGTGCTGCCGCTCCAACCTCGGTGGTAGCCGTCACCGCTTTGCTGTGCTCGGGCCGGTGTCCAATGGCGGATAAGCCAGTTGAACCATTGATCCGGCTCTACTTCGACTCTTCGATCTGTCTCACAGCCGAAGAGTACGAAGAGCTATTGCGCGAATTGGAGATCAAGCAATGGACGGGCACCATCACAAAGGGTGATCGGATCCTCGCTGCGATGCTTCAGTACGTGAACCATCGCTATTGCGAAATCATCCATCGGCGCAAGTTGAAGGCGCACCACGAGGAATGCGAGGCAAACCAAGCCAATGGGCACGGTCACTGCCACCATTCATCCATCGACCACGAGCGGCTAGGCTGGACGTGCGACTACTGGCCCATTGGTGGCCCGTGTTGTGGTGGCAAAACCAATCCGCTCGGGTAGACTGAAAAACCCAATGCGCACGGTTGTAGTGTCACCATGGCGAAATACATCAACAAACGGTCCGGGGTTGCAGTAGCGGCACAGCACCGCAACGCCGGTTACATGCGTCACCGCAATCAGCCCAGGGGTGGCGCTCGCAACGTGCAGGCTGAACTCCTCGACGAGCACGAGCTTGACCAGGAGTACGACGCGGCAACGCGCCACTACTGGGACGAGTAAGGAGCAGGCCGCAAGGCCAATAGAGGAAAACTCTAGGCCATAAGAGTTTTCTGTTGGCCGGTGGCGCCGGAGCGCCGGGCTCTCAGTTCACCTCGGGCTCGGTCGTCGGTGCCGGCGGCGTGGGGTTGACGTATTCGCCGGGGAGCGGCACGCCATGCTTCACGAGCAGCCCCAGGAACTGATCGTACAGCTTTTGCGGCTTGCCGCTGAGGCCGAACTCCTGGCGGAGGATCGTGCTGCACTTCGGGGCCTTGCGGGTCATGCGCATGCCCGGGAACTTGATCTCCAGCTTGAGGCCGCTGAGGATCGTGAAGAGTCGGATGTGACCCGTGGGGATGGTGAGATGGTACTGGATGTGTTCGTCAGCTTTGCTCATGTCAGTACTACAAGCATCAATCCTCTAATTTTCAGAGAAAACGAATCGCACGATGGTTGTAGTACGAACATGACGAACATCGGCTCTAGCTCGATCTTCAAGGATGAATTCCTACTCGCTGCGGCGAAGGCTTTCTTCGTTTCGGCTTACGCCGATTTCGTCGAAGAGGGTCATTCGACCGATAACGAGCTAACCAAGGCAGAGCGTAAGGCTCGCTTGAGCCTTCCTAGGCCGGGCGCTGGCGAGAATTGGAGTGACTACGCACCCCAGACCCCGCCGGCTGCTTTCGCGCTCGCTGGCGAACTGTGGGCCGCTCTGGAAGCGGCAAACAAGGTCAGTGTGTATGTGCTCGCCGAGCGTGCCGAGCAAGCCGACGTCGAGCACAAGAGCAAGTGCGCGAAGTGTGATCGGGATGGGTTCGACGCCGAGGAATTCGGCCACTACCTCGCAATGCAGGCCATGGGCCACGGTGTCTCGTGGTTCGATGATCACGGGGACTTCGAGATCGAAATCCCGGACATCGAGTGCTCGCAATGCACCTTCGATGATGCAGCGTTCGGGCTGTGAGCCCCTAAGGGAAAACTCCCCTTAGACCCATTCAATAAGAGTTTTCTGTTGGCCGTGAGCGGCGCAAGCGCTTGCGCGCCCGACCTACCTAGCGAAGCTTCGCCACGATATCGGCCTTCATTCGGCTAGCCGTAGCCGGCGAAACGCCGATTTCCTTTGCGGCGAGCATCCACGAGCCCAGCCGAAGGAACGCATGTACGAGCGCACGCTCACGGTCTTCTAGGGTCTCGACTGCGGCGAGCACCCGGGCACGCTCTTGCGATGCCATGAGGGATAGCGCCGGGTTTCCATCGGCCGGCACGCTCGCCGTGTGAGAAACAGTCTCCCCGTCCTCGGTAGTAGACTCGTCGGCTACTTCGAACCGACGGCACGCCCGGTTGAGCCAATTCTTGGCACGGTGCTTAGCGAACGTGGTGAAATGAGACTTCGCCGAGCCTTTGCTCGGATCGAACGTACGCGCACCGTAGTCGAAAGCCTGGAGCATGACGTCGGACATGCACTCTTCGATGTGGTCATCGGCGAAGTAGCGCGACGTGCGCAACACCATCGCCACCACACGGCGGATTTCGTTGCGGAGCCCGAGGATTTCTTGGTGCGTCGTATTCAGCATGTACACAACCTATCAGAGCGCATTGTCAAAGTCAACTAAATACGCACCGATGCTGCGCTTTTCTGAAATTCCAAGGAATATCCGAGAACTACAATCCTCGGAACTTTGGAGGTTTCAGTATCCGCCCATGTGGCTCACGCCCAATGCCGCACCGCAGCACGGACAAAGCGCCGATCCATCCTTCAGGACGTGAAGCTTGCCCGCTTCCCAGGTCTCGCCCTTTTCCTCTTCGGTGCGATCGTAGTCCTGAAGCTGCGTACCGCCAGCGCTGGCGTAGTTGCCTTCACGGTGCCACGAGTGGCCGTTTTCCGTGTCCCAGTACGCACCGCACGCATCCATCTCACCAAACAGGCCGGGAACCTTGCCCGTGCGCGTGCAGTAGATCGACGCACGAGCGTTATCGAACATGCATGCAGCATCGCCGTTCACTTCGAAGATGCGCGGGCGAGTGTAGCCACCACGGACATCGCACCCACCGTGGATCATGAGAGCCACGTAATCGGTGTCATCGATGCGAAACAGCGTGTACTGAATGACCTGGGAAAGCAGATCTTCGCCGTTGTAGGTATTGACGGTCATCGGCGAACCTTCGCCGTACAGGCCGCTAACCTCATCGAACGTAGCGAGCCACGTATCGATGAGAGAAAAGTAGGTCTCGCTCGCGTGCTCCTTGCGGTTACAGAACCGCTGAAACTTGCGATCCATCGCCGTGGAAAGCGTGAGCCGATCCTTGAGGAAATGGTAGACGTTGATCGTCACCTCAACCCCATACTTGAAATCGACCGTTGCCTCCGGCTCATTCTCGAACGTGCGTTTCTGGTTACGCTCGTGATTGCGACCGTACGCGCTCCCCGAATCGAGGAAATGCGAGCCCGTGTTCTCTTTGAGCATTCCGGCAATGGTTCGATTCAGCATGTCTCGACTACAACCTCGCACGCTTTGTTTTTCATGAAAACGACGAGCTGAGATCTTGTAGTGCGAGCATGAGCAAAACGATCTCAGTCCACACGGCAACACCGAGGGATCTAGTCGATCTCGCAAAAGAGAACGGCTACGAAGTGCTCCCCGGTCGGGGCAAGGGTTCTCACATCGTCATGAGCAAACCGGGCTCGCCGACGATCACCATCCCAGGGGGCAAGCGCATGGGCCGTAACGTCGCACGGCGCATGCTGAAGACAATCCTCGCTGCCTAGAGGCTAGGGGTCCTCAGCAGCCCCAGTCCAGAGAACGGAAAACTCTTGAGTTTTCTATTCGTGTGCAGCAAACCTCAGAAATCCTGAAAAACAAACCTCGGCTAGTTGTAGTACGACCATGAGCATCATCGTCAAAGTCATTCAAGACACCGACCCTGGCTCACCACGCGAATGGGATAACCTCGGCGTGATGGCTTGCTGGCACCGTCGCTATAACCTCGGTGACGTGCAGCCCAAGCAAGACCCGCAAGAGTGGCTGAAGGAGAATGCGCCCAAGGGCAGCATCGTGCTCCCTCTGTATCTCTACGATCACTCGGGCATCACCATGAGCACGGGCTCGTTTGGTTGCCCGTGGGATTCAGGGCAGGTCGGCTACATCGTGGCCACGCCCGAGGCGATTCGTAAGTGCTACATGGTCAAGCGCATCACAAAGAAGATTCGCGAGACTGCCGAGGCTGTGCTCAAGAGCGAAGTAAAAATCTACGATGATTTCCTCACGGGCAACGTGTGGGGATTCACCATCGAGTCAACGCACGATTGCGGCGAGTGTGGCTCGAAGGTCCACGAAGAGGAGCACGAAGATTCGTGCTTTGGTTTCTTCGGCGATGACCTTCAGGGCATGAAAGAGCACGTCGACCCGAAGTATCACGAGGCGCTCGAAGCGGCGTGGGCCAACCGAGGCTAGCGGGTTTTAGCCGGCGACCGGCTTATATGTCGGCGCACCAAGGAAAACTCACGGGCAATCGTAAGAATCTCACAAGCTGTGAGATTCCTTGGTTAATCCAGGTCAGATTCTTTCATCTCATCTTTCCACGCATCCCAGTCGATCGAGGGATCGTCGCTGGTAGCTGCCATCATCCGAGCCACATCAGCCCACGAGCCCGGAGGAGGCTGGTTATCGGGCACATCCTGAAGTGCGCCGTACTCCAACGCGAAAAGGGGCTGATGCGTTTCCTTGTCGCAGATGACCATGTTGTACTGATCATCTTCGACGTAGCACGAGGTCAGCGCTTTCTCCGTGAGGAAATCCCACGCCACGAGAAACGCGAGGATTTCAGCCTCGGGCTTGTCGCAGAGGGACACGTCGCACGTGCCGACCTTCGTCCACATGTTCCAGTTCCAACCGTCCTCACCGTCGGCCCACGCGTCGATGGACAGGATGTTGATCAGTTTCGGCTGTTGGGTTTCGTTGCTCATGCCTTCACTACAGGTTAGGGGCGTTGGCTTTTCACTGAAATTCAGAGGATTCTCTTCGGTAGTAGAACCATGCTGGACACATTCAATCAGGATGTTCGCCGCGTTGCCAACCTTCTGGCATACGAGCAGCCGGTTACCGAGCAGCCTCGCATGTTGGTGATTGCGGCGCAGCTGTATCTGGGATGGGACGGCGAGATGCCGGAGCCTGTCATCCGTACAGCACCCGAAGTAGCGAGTGGTGAGTTCACCGCCCGCTAGGGCATGCAGTAGAAAACTCTTGAGTTTTCCCTTGCGGGGCTACGCCCGCAGGTTGAGATACTCTTTGTATGGGCAGCCTTCGGTGTGTGGATTGTTCTCGCAGCAATGGCACACACGCCGAACATCATCGCCGACGATCTCCTCGATCGTCACCTGTCCGAGCGCATCCATCACACTGCGCTGGCGCTTGGCAATCCACGTGTCTCCTTCGAGCGTCTGCACGTTGCGCCATGGCGTCTGCTTTGCGAGGTACAAGCCTTTTCCTTGCACCCCGACCCATCCCACGAGTTCACCGGGAAAGCGCTCTGTATCCGTCCAGATGGCTTCCCGCACGTTCCTGTAGACGTTGTGCCCTTCCAGCTTCAGCTTCCCATCGTCGAGGTCACCCACGATGACGTAGCCGCTCCGATCTTTGGCGAACGCATCGTGTGCATGACGATGAGCGTTGCTGCACATCAGGTTGTAGCTGTTGTATCCCCTGTCTCCCTTCCAATAGCTCGTGTAACGGTAGGCGAAGCTATAGAGGTTCGCCTGGACCGTTCCCGTGCCAAGCACGTTGAGTGGCAGGGTCTTCGTGCGCATCGTGTAGATGTAGACGCCCATGCCTGCACTACAACCGAGGCAGCCTGCATTTTCTCTGAAAATCCGAGATTCGTTCCTTGTAGTACGAGCATGAGCGTGGACTTCTACATCGCAGTCGAGGTCGAGGGTGGAACGCGCTACGTGTATCGCTGTGATTGCAGCGAACGCTGGTGCGATGCCTGTGACATCGCTTCGGAAAAGGGTGAGGACTCGCCCGAGATGTTCACGTGCGAGAACTGCACGGACGTTTCGGTCAACCTGCACAGTCAGAATGCAGGTGATTGGATGCGTTGGGTTGGGCTCGTCTCTGCGCCCATGGGCCAAATCAAGGCCACCGAGCTAGCGGCTCTGTGCCGTCGTCGCCTCTGGAACGAAGCGCGCAACCATGATGCCGGTACTTCGTTCGAGGACTTCAAGGGCCCCACGGGTCCGCGCGTGATCATGGGTGGCCGCCCCGATGGCCGCCTTCGGCAAATCACCGAGCAGATGCTCAAGGTCTGCGAGAAGGCTGGCGACAGGCTCATCGCGTGGGCGTGAGCCCTTAGTGGAAAACTCTTGAGTTTTCTATAGTAAGCAGGGAATCGAACCCTGATACGAGGCCTCTGTCAGATTCAACGCCAGCCAGCGTCTACTACTTCGAGAGGGCTGATGCCTCGTACGCACCAAGCCACACCCACACTACAACCATCGAACCTCTGTTTTTCTGAAAAACGCACCAACGAGGATTGTAGTCAAACCATGCTGAACATCGACCGACTGAACTGTGATGCGGTGGAGATGAAGCCCCAGACCATCGACTGGCAGGAGCGCATCGGCGAGAACTGCGACGGTTACCAGGTGTTCGAAGCGTTCGAGTGCCCCGAGTGCAAGCGCACCGTGGTGTGCTCGTCCTTCGGTGAGTGCGAGTGCCGTGACATGCTCGCGGACGTCGAAGAGGAAATCGACGGCGAAACGCTCGAAGTCCCGAACACGTGCCGGGGTACGATGTATCCCGAGGGCCCGATGATGTCGTACTGGTACCCCGTGCGTATCGACGACTGCGCCGAGGCTGCGCTCAAGCTGGCGCACTTGCCTCTGTGCGTGGTCGAGTTCGACGACGGCGAAACCGGAATCGCACTCACGGGCGGAGGGATGGACCTTTCGTGGGAAATCGCCGAGGCATTCATCGCGCTCGGCTACTGGCCCCCGGTTCACTTCTGCGACCTGCCGAAGATGAGCGGCCGGGGCAAGTCCGAAAAGGATTTGGCTATCATCTCGGCCTGCGAGGAGTCGTGCCGTATCCTCGAAGGTTGGACGGTTCGCAAGCGTGAGCGGCTCGGCGAGCTTCGCCAGTGGTCGAAAGGCGACGCCGCCTAAGTTGACGTGCCCCGGGTGATAAAACCGGGCTCTGTGAGCGTGTGCATAGCAAAGCGCTGCACATCACACGCCGTTGGGTGGCCAGCGATTTGAACCTGAGGAGGGCTACCACTCCTCAGGAACCTAAACGGAAAACTCTGGAGTTTTCTCTTATATGAGTGGCCGGGTCACCTCTGTGGCCCGATTGCCCGCCGAAGACACGGCGACCACAAGTCTAGGTCTTGAGCAGATCGTAGGCCCACGAGTAGGCCTTCGTCGTGACGTCGTTGCCGAGGTCTTGCGTGCCCGTGAGATGAGCGATCTTATCCGCCCAAAGCACGGCCACGGGATGCTTGTTGCGTGCGTCCGTGCCGTTCGTGTGCTCGCCGAGGTCTGTCATCGCCCGAGCAAACCCATGGGCCACACCCGATAGGTTGCAGGCATCCTGGACATCGAGCGCTTCCTTCGCAAGTTCTTTGAGGGTTCTGGGCATGCTCTCACTACAACCGCAAACCTCAAATCTTTCGTGAAATCGTTGGCCACGCCGACGGTAGTAAGAGCATGTTCCGAATCGTCCAATTCAAGATTCCAATCAAGCAATTCGATGCTCTCATCGAACGTAGCAGCGATGCGGCTCGTCGGTTCTACGATGAAGCTGGCGACCTTGCTCGTCGTGATGGGTTCTACATCTCGCCGCCTCTATCGACGACGAGCGCCAAATTCTTCGTGGCAGAGCAGTATCTGCGCTCGCTTGTGGGTGACCCGCCGCACCTCATCGAAGACATCACGGCGGATTACAAGCTTCTGCGCACGCGCGCTCCGCAGTCCTATGACTACGGTTACGTCATCGAAATCGGCAAGATGCAAGGCGAATTCGGTGAAGAGCGGCTCGTGGCCATGCCGCGCAAGAGCGTGGAGTATCAGTCCGGGCGCTACTCGTCTGGAATGTACACCCCCATCGATTGTAGCTAGGATGGGATGTCCCGTCGGCTTGGGCTCACAAAGGCAATTCCGTCGTTGTGTTCAGCAGGCTCAGGTCGGCGGGACCTTCTGTTGTTTAGAAAACTCTTGAGTTTTCCAACGCAAGCGCTTGCGCGCTGCCGCTCTACATCGCCTCGGCGAAATCCTCGGTCTCTTCTTCGGTAGTACGCTTGGCATCGGCGCCGGGCTTCACACCACGGACGCGCATCACCTTGCCGTACTCGTGCAGCATCTCGGATGCCTTGTCCATGGCCCTCAGAGCGAGCATGTCGCTCTCTTTCTCGTCCTTGTCGGGCAACGCATAGGCCGTGCAGCTGTTGCAGCTGAAGCCAGCCCACGAGCCCGCAATGGCCTGATCGAGGCACGCACCGTAGAAGGCGCAGTCCAGCCGCTTCACCTTGGCAACCGCATCGACATCACCGCCAAGCCGCACACGAACTCGCAGCTTGCGTGCAGTGTCGGGATCAACCTCGGTCGGATTGGGCGAGATGTCGGCCTTCTTACGAATCTGAACGAGCGGCTCGGACCGCATCACAGGCTGAGGCGGTTCGATAACCAACTGCACCACAGGCTGAGGCGGTTCCGCTTCGACCTGGGGCTCCGTGGTCAGTGCGTACGTTCCATCGATCGGACGATGAATCCAACCGTACCGCATGAGCCGGCGAAGGTTGTTGCGCACCTTGCTGTTGCCCTTGCGAAGCGCCTCCGCGCAGACAGCACAAAGACCCTCGGGGCATTCGTGCTCATCCACCTCATCCCAGCCAGCCGCAATTTGCAGCTCGGCGATTCTCATCTCGTGCTGACCTGAAGCAGCCGCATGCTCCAGCGCCCTGATGATCATCTTCTCCTCGGAGCGCATATCCTCGAACGACAGCTCGTTGTGATTCCTGGCCACCATCAAGTCATCCATTGCTCAGGTATCCCTCACCCTATGTACAGCTCAGGGCTCCTATGTTTTTCAGATTCTCGCGCGTACTACCATCGCTGCATCGCACAGCGCAAGAGAATTAAGCTGTGAATTGTCTGTGAATTCGCTGACTTGCGGATATTCTGTGGGTAACGTCTTGCAACCATTTGCAGTTGCTAGGAGTTTTACGAAACCACAGTCCCTGTGACTTGTTGTTGTCCACAGGATTTCACAGGCGCTACTTCAGACGATCTTTGTTCTCGGCGAACTTCAGGGCCGAGTCAAGTTGAGCGCGCGTTTTCGGTGCGAGGGAGATCTGCTCGTATGGGTTTTGGTCGGGATGATCTGCGATGGCCAGCACCAGCTTGACCGCATTGAGCAAACGAGGGAACGCATCCTGCGCCGCCTTGTAGTTCATCAGGTTCGCCAGCTGCATCGCAGACACGACGGTCTCGATGGTCTTGTACTGATCTCGGCTGAGGTACACGACCATCTTCATGCCGTCACCGGTCGGCTTGGCGAACTCGGGATCCACCAGCGGGGCCAGCGCATCGACAATTTCTTGGAGCGTCATACCCTGCACTACAAGCCAAATCCTCTGTTTTTTCGTGATTGTCGAGAAGAACTAAGATCAGGTAATCACTTGCGTTTACAAAAAAGTGGTTTGATTACGATGATCAGTGATGAAAAAAGGTTTGCTCCAGGGTGTAGTAAGGACATGAGCACCCAAACCCTCAAGTCGAATCAAGGTCAGCAAGCTTCGCCGCTCCGTCTCACGTTCGAGGAGCTAAGCGAGAACGAGCAGCAGCTCGTCACGTTCCTCGGCGTCGAAGGCCGCCCGGTCTTCACCATCAAGGAGATCATGGAAGGTCTCGGATGGCACCTCGGGCGCATGGGCAAGGCCCGTGGAAACAGCAAGGTTCGTAACACCTTGCGCCGCCTCGTGCGCTCGAACTGGGCCACGCACTCCGAGGACATCGGTGACGGCAAGTATCGCATCACGCTCGCCGGCCTCAACAAGCTGAAGAAGCTGGCCGATGAAGTGGAGTCTCCGGCTCCGAAGAAGCACAAGCCGTCGAAGGCCGAAACCAAGACCGAGCAGCCTGCCGAGGTCAAGGAAGCACTAGCAGTGCTCGCAGAGCATGGCGTGACCGTCACCACCGAGGCTGCCGAGGAGTTCTAGATCCGGCAGCACGGGTGGCTCAGTCGGCTAAGGTAAAGGGTTTTATCTTAGCCGCACATTCGTTGTACAAACTGGAAAACTCTAGAGTTTTCTGTTGCTGGTAGGCGGTGGGGACCGCCGGCCTGCTACTCCACGACGCACTCGAACACGTTGATCCGTTCGCCATAGCTCACGTCTCGCTCGACCGTGTGAAAATACTTCAGCTTCGCCTCGAACGTCTTGCACCTATCGTAGGCAGCTCGATCGCTGTCGTCCCATGATTCGGCGATCCGATCGTCCATGAGGTTGGCAGCGGCGCTCTCCGCCTTCTTGATCGTGCTGTAGATGTTCACGCCATCGCCGTGCTTGTGCGTGTACTGAACAACGAAAACGGATTCGGTCATGGCTCTTTGGGATTCCTCTGCACGTCCTGGCATCGACGCTGAAGAGCCTCGATGAGGAGCGGCAAATCGTCATCATCGACGGTGATGTGCGTGCCGTACTTGTGCGAGGCGCGGTCCTCTTTCTCTTGCATCACCAACTCGGTGATGCCGGGACATTCCGGGCTCTCGCGAATGATCAGCAGGGCATCGGTCCGTGCATCGAAGATCTTGTACTCGACATCGAGCACGTTTTTGGTTTCGCTCATGCGAGCACTACACCTGAATCAGCCGCGATTTTCATCCATCCAGAACTCGATGAACTGCATGAGCTGAAACTTCGCGTTCGTCACGGGCACGTACGGGATGGTCTCCTGGAAGTCTCCCTCCCAGTAGAACTCCAGCCATTTTCCACCTTCGTGATGGATGTCCGGCTTGTAGTCGACGCAGAACATCTCCCACTTGCCGGTTTCTTCGCTGTCGTGCTCGGCGAGCAGCCAGTGCTCGATGTACCGTGCTGCTCCACCGTCGCTGGTTCTTCCCCTGATCCAGTAGGGCTTGGCGTCTCTAGGCATGCTTCGACTACAACCGGGACTTCCTGTTTTTTCGAAGTTCGTCGTCTTCGAGCCATCGATTGCGAACCCACAGCACCGAGCCGTAGTAGTTCACACCGTTGAAGAGGAACAGCTCCGGCTTCTCCGGGCGCTCTGGCGCGCGAGCGTTGTCGTCGTCTGAGTTGTAGTACGCATCCATCGCCGCACGGTGGGCAGCGTTGCGAGCGTCTTCGTCGGCCTTGTACGCAGCAAGGCAGAGCCTCTGATCATCTGCGCTGAGCGTCAGGAACTGAGCCTCGCCTTCGTTGTAACGACGATCAGCAGCCCATCGAGAGTACGCATGGCACACACGATCGATCGCATGAGCCATCGGGCACTTCTCCAGCCACTGATGCGTGGGGAGGGGGAGCGGGTTGCCGTGCGTTGGCAGGCAGAATCCCTGATCGTGCGCGTGCGAAGCTTGCTTGGTGAATTCGGGCTTGCCGACAAGTTCCCAGCAGGCCTTGTGGTACACGCTGAAATCGCCCATCTGGTCGGCGAGATTGTACGTGTCCCCCAGCTGGCCGTAGCTGTTGTACCAGCCGATCACTCGGGTGCCGTTCGGCGAGAGCGCCACGCCTTGGGCCATCCAGCTGTCGACCGAGCAATTCTTGCACTCTCGCAGCGAGAAACCACATGCGAGACAGTTCCAGCTGAACATCCCCATTACACACCCTCCGGCTTGACGTACGGAGCGCCTGGCAGCGTGTACACAGCGACACGACGGCCGGTCTCGGGATTGTCCCAGAGGTAGAACAGGGAGTCGCCCTTCTCGCGGCTGTAGATCTCACCCACCTCGACATTGTCGAGCGTAGCGAGTTCGTTCAGAACACGAGTGACCACGCCTTCGTTGACCTCATCCGGCTTCACATCGTAGCCGCGATTGGTCTTGCCAGCGGCAACCGCATCCTTGCGGTACTTGTACTTGCCGTTGCAGCCACACATGCAGCCTTGCTTGCCGGTGTACACCATCATCACGTGCTCTCGCTTGATGACGGGGCGATCTTGCTTCCAGTCAGCCATGGTTCCACTACAACCGTTGTCGCTTCGTTTTTCAGAGGATTCTCATGGCCAGGAAAACTCTCTTGGCCAAGAGAACAACCCCGAGGGTCTCCCCTCAGGGTTACTACAACCGAGGCGCCGACCGTTTTCACGGAATCGGCGAGCCGCTGACTAGTAGCCCAGTTCGGGCAGCTCTTCCGCCGGGACGGTGAGGTTCCAGACCGGCTGAAACAGCAGGGCGCCGCCCGTCCGCTCCATGTCCTCGACATCGGTCCACGAGCCCCACGTTTCCGTATGAGCCGCACGAGTCACCGCGTTGACGATGGCATCCTTGCCGTAGCCAGGCTCGGCCTGGTAGGCGCGCTGAAGCCGCTCCATCATCTCCTCCGGCTTGATGCCCGGGACGTGGACCACCTTGTTGTAGACCAGGCCACGGAACACGGCGTCGACGTCGGCAACACCGTACTTCTCCAGCACGTTCTCCAGGGTCGCCTCGGACCACTTGTCGGCGAAATGCTTGATCTTCCCCATCGCCGTGACGATGCCGGCCTCGACATCGGCCTGGATCCCCGTGCCGTAGTGCTTGCGGCGGGTCACGAGATCCTTCGCGTGATCGATGATGATGAGGTTGAGGCAGAGGTTGCGCCAGACCTGAGCCGAGATCTGGATCGAGCCGCTGCCGTCGTCGGCAGTCTTGACCATGATGCCAGCCTTGAAGATCTCGCCGGCAACCACCTTCTCCGGCTGAACGTTGCTGTGGAACAGCACGTCGATCCGGGCACGGTAGCCGTCGTACACGATGTCGCACTTGGCATCGCCCGGGATGCTCGGGGACGTCAAGATCTGCTCGGCGATCTTGTCGACGTCGTGCGCACCGTAGCGGGGTCCGACGATGCTCCATGCCTCACGGCCATTCGTGGCGTGGTTGAGGCGCGTGCGGACGGTGACCTCCTTCTCCTTCATGACCGGGCCAGGCTCCTGCCCCTTGGAACCATTGTTGACCCACTCCTCCTTGGCAGCCACGGTGGCGCGGACGTCCTCACGGAAGCCGTTCGCCGCCCAGTGGTTGAAGTTGACCGCGCGCAGCTCGGGCGGGCACTGCTTCAGGTAGCCAGCACCACCGGGCGTGATGTGGGTGCCGACACCGGAGATCGCACGCTCCGAGATGGGGAGCACGGCCTGGCCACGGGTGATGCGACCATCGGGCAGCATCTTGAGGGACGGGACCGCGCACACGAGATCCCTGCGGTTCTCGCTCTTGACCACGTCGATCAGCTTGTTGAGCCCCTCGGTGGTGCTCGGCATGTCGTCGTGCTCCGTGCGGGAAGCGCGGTAGTTGCCAACGCCCATGCTGTTGACCACACGGCCGATCTCGTAGACCGGGGGCGCGAGGTTCCAGCCGCTGGCCTCGGCGGCAGCCTGGTCGGCGAGCGCACGAGCCTTGCCCTCGGCGCTGACACCGGGCGAGCCGTACATTTCCTGACCCGTGATGTCGGGGGTCGGGGCGGGAACCGGAGTCGGGTCCGGCTTCGCCACGAACGTCGGGGTGTTGTCCATCTCGATGAGAGAGAAGCGGGCCGAAGCGTCATCCATGTTCGCATCCTTGATGTTGAGGTTCGTCGTCATGCCCGAACTACAAATCGCCGGAGATTCTTTTTCACCGAACTTCAGAAAAATCGTCCTGCCCCGGTTGTAGTCCGGGCATGGAGAAGCTCCCCGTCAAGGTCGGATTGACCACGCTCGACAAGCCGATGACGCGTAAGCAAGCCGAACGATACGGGTTACGCACCATGCCGGCGGACTTAAAGCGTGCCGGTTTCCAGTGCTTCGTAGCCCGTAGCGATGCCGAGATGCACGGTGGCACGTGGTTTCGCATCAACTATGGCAAGAAGGTCTGACGGCGGGGCGGGGATGGAAAACTCTTTGCCCTGAAAAATCAGGGCGTTTCAATTGTAGTCTTCATAGCGTCCGCAATTCGTCTGACGCACTGCGCTACACCGCTGTACAGGCTGCGGCGGTAGCACGTACTCCGGCAGGAGTCGAACCTGCCACCAACGCAAGCCCTTGCGTGGAACAGAAAACTCCTGAGTTTTCCTTTCCCCCTGGTCGACTCGAAGGGCAGCACCGTTTCTCATTGTGCGCACAATGAGTGCATCACGCTTGTAGTACTCCAAACGTGAAGTTGATGCGGCCCTTCCAGCCGACTAAGCCTTACGACGGAACTGCGTACCGTTCATGCCAACGCCCGGGTCATCGATGTACACCGCCTCGACTCTCTGCCTGCGCTGACGAACTGGAGCCGGTGCAGCTTGCGTCCACGTGGGACGATTGACGGCTCTCACAACCTTGTTGGTCATCTTGTCGCCCTTGTAGTCGGCGTAGCACACGAGCGCGTGGCCGATACCCGGGAACCACATGAAGCACGTGAGAAAGAAATTCAGTACGGCACTGAATGGCCTCCCCATGAGCAACACCGCAAGCGGCGGGAACACGTAGCAGAGGAAGAGAATCATGGTTGTACTACACCTGTGATTGGCTGTTTTTTCACACAGTGGACATTACGTGCTGCATCACCGATAAGGAGGCGTGCATCGGCGCGAGCTACTCAAGGGCATTGTACACAGAATGCCCAAGGATAAGCGAAACAGCAGCCTAGGCCTGTACGCTGTCTTGCTGATCAGCGCCGTGATCGTCACCGCCCTGATCGGCCACCTTCTCGCGTACTAGCACGAACCTGTCACCGTCGAGCACCAGCCGCATGTTGAAACGGGCACACACCTCGACAGCTTCGTGAGCTGATGCCGGCGTGCAGCTCTGAGTAACCGGACCACCGTAGCGGCTCTCCTTGAGAACTGGAATTGTGATCCAGGTTCTGCCGTTCTTGTCGGTCGCGATGCACACGCACCGCTTGTAGTCCAGCCACAGCACGCCGTCTTCGGTCTGGTCTGGCGTGGAGCCCGAATCGTCGGCGACCGCAATCATCCCCGTGATCTCATCACGGAAATACTTGTGGCCACCCTTCGCCTTGAACAGCTTCTTCCACTTGTAGTTCATGGCAGCACTACAACCTCAGGCCTCGTTTGTTTCGTGAACCTTGAAGCTCGGGTCTTTCTCTTGTGCCTTCTTCTCTGTCACAACTCGAAGAGCCCGCAGCACCAGTGCCATCTGCTCTTCTAGATCAATGACCCGCTTCTCCAGGTTCTTGTTGTTCTGTAACGCCAGTTCTAACTTCTGCTTGTCGGTCATGATTGATTCCTTTGAGATAGCTACAATCCAGCAGGCCTAAATTACCAAGCGCTCCTTTCAGATGGAAAACTCCAGGCGCAGGGGTCTACGACCCGAACTGCAACTGGAGGATCATGGTGGTGCCCTCGTAACCCTTGAACGTCACGCCCTCGATGAACGAGTGGTGGTAGTCGCGCGTGAACTTCTGAGAAGCCTGAGCGGCTCCCAGCAGCGCCCTGTAGGTAGGGTGCTCGATAACCTTCGAGCGATAGTCCTTGGCGTTCTCGCCGCCCCAGAAATCGTCACCCTTGGCGATGAAGACGACCGGGCCGCTCACCGCTGTCAGCCGCTCGACTCCGTTGATGTCCTTGAGACGAACATGAACCGGCGCCGTCAGCTTGAAGTAGGTGCAGTCCATATCGTCGGTTCGATAGAACTTCGACGGGACAATTCGGCGGTCCTCTTCGCTCGGGCCGCACGAGAAGAACATGTTGCTCTTGCGCTTCTTGCTGTTGTCTTCGTCAAGGAACATGGTGCTACTACTCCTGAGCCAGTCTTCTTTTTCACAGAGGATTTGGAAAACTCTCTGCGCAAAGCGGAAACGCAAACCAGCCGGAGCCTATGGCGTCCACGACGCGGTACAGCTGGCCTGCGCTTCCAATGACCTAACTACAACCGCCACGACCGAGATTTTCACGGTCCTCGTCTGTAACTAGGTCGGCGACTCCGTCCGCCGTCACGTTGACATGCTTGCTCACCAGCCAACGCACTTGCGCCTCCGTCGGATGCTCGTACACGTCGGGATTCACGAGCACGAATCGACCCTTGGACATGCCCGGCAGCCCTTGAATGATGGCATCCGTATCCGTCCCCGGCTGCGCACGAATGAGCGGCTCGACCTTGCCGAGAGCACGCTCGCCCATGATGCGGCCGATGGCCATCGTGCCCACCTGCCCCATCGCCTTGTAATCGATGTCCCCTGGGCTCTGCGTTGCGAGCAGACAGCACAAGCCGTACTTCCGGGCCTGGCGAATCAGCATCATTAGCGCTTGCTTGGAAGCGGGATTCTTGACCGGCGGCAGGTAGGGTGCGACCTCATCCATGTAGAGCATCCCCCAGAGCTGCGAACCATCAAGCGTCAGCATCCACTGGTACAGGGCACTACAAAGCAGAGACACGAAAATTTCCTTGTCCTCCTGTGAAGTGAGGGTGTTCAGGTAGATGATTGACAGCCGCGCTTTCCCAGTGTCCGACGGTCCGCCCGTGTACAGGCCGAACATCTCATCGATATCGATGGGAGCGCCCAAGTCAAAGAGCAGGCGATTCGCGCCCAAGGTCTTGATGAGAAAGGCTTTGTGGGCCTTGCTCCGGGCCTTGGAATCGAACACGACATCCATCGAGCGCGCGAGCGGTGCCGGCGGGTCAGCCAGGAAGTTGATGAAATCCTGGATATTTTCGCAGGCCAGTCCGTTGTTGTCGGCGTACTCCAAAACCATGGAGAAAGCCGTCGCCGTGGTCTCGTTTTGCGCACCCACCATCGACGCAAGGGCTTGCGCCACAGCGCCGAATGCCCGGAGCCTGTCCTCCGGCCTCACTCCGTCGGGAACGGTCATGTTGGGCGTGAACGAAACCGGGATGCCGATGGTTGCGCCCGGGGTCCAGATTTTCACGTCCACACGCTCACGGAATTCGTGGGCCGTGCGCTCGTCGACTCCCATCTTGACCAGCACGGCCGGGTCCTCCGAGAGTGCCAGCGAAGCTAGGTCCCCCTGCGGGTCGACCGCAATCACGGGCAGCCGCTTACGGATGCACTCCTCGACGACGACCTTACAGAGCACGGTCTTGCCGCTACCCGAAGCACCGAGCGCCAGCATGTGGCGGCGCAGTGCATCGATAGGCAGCTGAACTTCATCGCCGTCGGGCGTGGTCCCCAAGGTGAGCGGCAGCTTCATCATGGAGACACTACCGGCGAGCAGCAGAACATTTTCATCCCCGATACTGGATTTAGGTTCAGTGCCATCAATCCTCCGTATTCCCGCACTACAGCTCAGCTCGTACGGATTTTCGGAGATTCGTGCATTGTCCAGGGTACGCGAGTATGGAGAGATACTCCGAGATCAAACGCAATCCCCGCTGTTCTGTACCAGCAGGCGGCACTAGCAACTGTCAAGGTCTGGGCCGGCGATCAGGGTGGGAAGTAGAAAACTCATGAGTTTTCCATACCCTCGGCGCCTTGATCATCCAACCAATAGACGATGACCGATCACGAACAGACAACGTCTACTGATCGGTAGACGACGTTCTCTAGAACGTAAAGATCTTGGAAGCCTTGTCCCCAGGCGGCGGCTCTACCTTCTTGGACTCCACGACCTCCTTGATGGTCTCTACTCGTGAGCCGGAGTTGCGAACTCCAGCAGGAAGCTCGATGGCCGGCGTCCACGTGGACTCGGGCGTAGTTTCTTTCAACCTCTCCGAAACAGTAGACACTTTCGCCGAAACTCGGGGGACTTTCGCCGAAACTTGAGGAAGTCTGACCGAAACTTTCGTGCGTGGTTCCATCCCTAGGAACTTACGAGTCTCCTGCTCCACAACATCGGACTGAGAGCGCCCATTGGCGTCGCACCAGGCCTTCAACCTGTCGTACACATCCTGAGAAACACTAATAGATCTGCGCGTCTGCTTAGAACTCATGACGCAGACAGTATATGGAAAACTCCAGGATTGGATACCCCAATCGGAAAACTCTACCCAGGCTTGATCTGATCCGATCATGTACAGGGCAGCCATAGATCCACTTGCGTAGAAGGGCGGCCTGAGCAGGATCTTGGCAGATCTAACGCAAACCGAGAAAACTCATGAGTTTTCCGATCCACTTGCGTCGATCATTTGCGAGAGTTTTCAGGCCCCGTAGAGGGACGGGCGCTTGATAGTCGACCTGATTCTACTCCTCCTTCTCCTCCCCTATTCTTGGAACGAATACCCTCTCCTCCTAGTTCCTGCCTCCAGTTCTTCTCTTACTGTTCGGAAAACTCGTGAGTTTTCTAAGTCCTTGTCCGCGTAGGTGGTTGATGGTTGTCAAGATGTGAAAGTATTTACGGCGCCGAAGTCTAACCTGCTTCAACCACAGCTGGACAAAGCATGGTTCATCGATCGATGTAGGATAGTCTTGAAGTGAACGTCAAATACCGAGGGTACCTATGGGAAATGCCTCGGCATTATATGATCATTCCTGCTTTGTACGTGAATCCACGCATATACTTGCGCGGGCGACCGTTGGAAGGTCTTAGGCTTAGACTATTGACAGAGCACTTTCATAGGTGATTCCTTCCCGCCAGCAGTAACGATTGTCAAAACAGGAAGGGTGGTTAGAAATGGAAAGTCTCGCTCGTCGACGAATCGTTTCTCCTCACGTCATGGCGCTGGTTGTAGCTACCTGCAAAGCCACGTTCGACGTGTCGCTGAGTAAGGCGCGGTCTGAACTATTCCAGGCGCACTTCAATATCTCAGAACACATCGACCCACGAGTTCCTGAACCAGGCCTCATGCAGATGATCAACAAGCTAAGCGAGGGCATGAGGCTCCTCCTCACCATTGGGCGCGTGGTTGTCTCTGTATCGCGTGACAATTGAGATTATGGGTGATAGCTCGTCTGGCGCATGATTACGTCCCACGAGCCCATCACATCACGTCAGGAAGCTCTCGTTTGTGCCCTCCAGTTCGAAGGGCGCCAGAGGCTCCGAGACGAGCTGTATAAGAAGCTGGAGGACGACGACATGGTCGGCCTCGAATGTTCCGAGACCGTGCAGCTGGAGAAGCTCATGGCCGAAGACATGGTCCAGGGCAAGCGCCTGGCGGCGTGGATCATCGCTGAGGCCGAAGCTGCCGGTGAGCGCACATGAAGTTCGAGCTGGATGAAGCTGAGCGCGCCAAGTACGACGCCTGGTACAAGAAGCACCTTGCTGAGGCTCATGACGGCGAGGAGCCCTATTGCGGGGCTGCCGGCGGCAGGATTTCGTACGTCATCACGCCAACGGGGCTCGGGACATTTTTAGCTGTTGAATGCGGTATTTGCGTACGCAACGAGCTGAAGGACCGGATCTTAGAGGCTGTCTTCGACACCCGAAGGACCGACAAGGAAGACGATACGGGTGCTGCCCGGTGCAATCTCACCGATTTCTCTGACTGGTAGGTCAATCATGTCCACTATTTACTATCCCGACTACAAGCCCAAGAACGCCGAGCAATTCGCTGAACTAGAAAAGGAATTCGGTGTCGCAAATACTCAAGAAGCCTTGAAGTTCCGCGTGCTGCTCTACACCATGGGCTCAAAGTACGATCGCGAGGACATCATGGTGGCTTTGGGACGGGCAGAGCGCGCCAAAGGTTGGACCATTGGCTGAGCCGCGCAAGTACTTGCGTGGGTAGCTTGAAAGTATCTCGAAGGTAGCCTGTAGGTAGCTCGTGGCGAACGCAGAATGCCGTGGGTGCAAAGAGCCGGGCTGGCTTGGGCTGCGGGATGGTGTGAATGGCCCGCGCTACCACGAGCGAACTACGGCCCCGGGTGAGCTGGAGATCATTCCGTGCGTCGCCGACATGAAGAAGCCCAAGAGGGTTTCGACCTGGCGGACATGCCCGAACTGCGGCTCGAAGGCGACCAAGATCCTATCGGCCAACACGGGGCTGTTCACCTGCCAAATCTGCGATCACGAGTACGAGGCACCATCCAAAGGGAAGTCATGAACGAGTACGTTTTGCAGCCTGGAAACGACGTCAAGCTGGCTGTCGTCAAGTCCGAACACATGGGCGACTGGTGGACGATCGAGCGCGCCGAACACCCGAACGAGCGCTGGATGAAGCCGACCGAGTACGGGGCTGCGCTCATGTACTCTGGCAGGATCTCCGATGCCTGCGTCGAGGGCACGGCCTGGGAGATAATCGAGCTGGCGGCTGCCATCGAGAACGGTCACTCGGAATCGTTCAAGCGGTGCGCTGTCGAAAAGGTCGAGGGTGGCTACCTGTTCTCGTCGCCTCGCAACTCACAAGAGCCAGGCTTCGTGCCTTTGGCTCGTGCAAAGGAGCTGGCTGCGGAAATTCGCGCCAAGGTCACCCTGCCGCCTCTGTCGGAGCGCTAGCAATTCGGACAGTTGACCGCTGCGCCTTGTGTAAAGAATTCATCGGCGGTCAAGTCGGAGTCGACCCGATCAAACGCGATGTTGCAGTTGCAGACGTACCGTGTTGCAGGAACCGTCTCAAAAACGTTCGTCAATCGACCCAGCACCTGAATATACTGTCCAGGATTTTCAGGGTCTTCAGCAGTTACTGTGCCGATTTCGCCGACATTTCTCGTGGTTTCAATCGGCACTCTGCTGGAGACCTGGTGAACGTGCCCATCGGTAGTGAGAGTGTTGACGTCCGCTGGAACCATGCAAGGACACTAGCCTAAACCATGAAGACGATCAACGAGCTGCTAGAGGAAATGGGAACGCCGAACTATCCGCTTCCGGCGGCACCATCTTGGCATGTCGACGACATGCACAACTGCTCGTACGGCTGGACCGATGGCGAAACCTGGGGACTCTGTAACTGTGAAGACCCAGCGCATCCTTGGCCACTACGTGTTCCAGGTGATGGACCACGCGACTGCTCATGCTTTGGTTGTCATGACCATGAGCCACGCTGGGAACGCGGCAAGCTCAAGGGGTGCGAGTACAAAGACCACCACTGCGACATGTGCCACGAGCACAAGCTCTGCTCTATCTCAGAATGCGGGTTCTGGAAGCCATGAAACCACGGAAGCTCACGCTCGAATCGGGAATTTGGCGCTACCTCGTCGGCAATATGGCCACCACACTGTGGAAGCCGTCCGGCAAGAAGCTGCGCATTCTGAACTGGTACATCGGCGGCCGGACGCCGGAGGGTCACTTTTGTTTTGATGAGCACTGCACTGCCAAGGGTCTTCCTGTAACGCCTGGCAAGCTGCGCAAATACATCGAAGAGAACTTGGAGGGATAGTGGCTGGAAAACGATACACGTTGGTTCTGAACTTTGGCTACGTCGAGAGCCAGCGGCTCGCGTACATGCCGTGGACATCAAAGAAGACGTTTAAGGACGCCAAAGAGGCGCTCGTCGACCTAGCCGAGTACCTCAAAGAACAATATCTCGTCGAGAACGCACCGAAGCTCAAGAAGTGCTGCGAGGCAACCAAGGCCAAAGATCCAAAGGCCGAGTACTGCTCGAAGTGCGGCTACAAGGTCTCCGAGCTGGAGTTCGATGGCGAGGAGTTCTCGGAATGGTGCCGCAACCTGGACACCGACATCGACACCTTCCACGGCTACATCGAGTGGAACCCCGATGCTCGCTGGCAGGCCGAAGGCATGGATGGTTCGCCGAACTGGCGTTTCGTCTACAACGCTGAGTGGGTGCTGGCTGCGGCAGTTGGCCAACCAATCCGCGAGGACATCACGTTCGAGAAGATCTGCAAGGACAGGACAAAGAGCAAGAAGGACAGCTTCAGCTACTACTGATGGCGGCAAAACGTCGACCAGTCATTGCTTCACCAGAACAACAACAACGTGTAGTTGCTCTCTACAGAAGTGACGTCAAGTCGCACGAGATCTACGACATGATCTTCTCGTACCTCGATGAACCGAGGACATACAACCAGAAGGTCAGCTACATTCAGATGATTCTCCAACGGGCCGGATGCATCCGAGATTCCGAGCAACGTGGTCGCATCGCTCGTGGTAATCGTAAGCCAAAGCAATGGAAGAGCAAGTCCAAGTGGTCGATGAGGTAAGCTGAGTCATGACGATCTGCCCAGGCTGTGAACAACACCCTGCCGATTGCACATGCGGTCCACCGATCGACATGCAGGAGGTGCTCTGGAAAGACTTCTGCAAGCGTGTGAAGCTGACGTTTCCGTTCCGAGTTGAAGTGTTCATGGAGCCCGCTGACGCAGGCAGGACGAGCACAGAGAACGGCAGCCGACGGTGGCAGATGGCTGTGGAGCTATTCGTCCTAGAGCGCACCACTAGAGAGCCCATCACGGTCAAGACGCGCCAGCCCATCGGTGACTGGCTAAATGACGAGGATGCTGAGCAGACTTTGTTCGAGCTGCTCGAAATTGCATTCAAACATGAAATCTACGAGTCTGTGTGGATAAACGGCAAGCTCGCGCGAGAGCTGCACACCACAAGGCTCCCCAATGACTGAACAGACATTTCACGCCAAGCCGCTATGCCCATGTCCGTTCTGTGGGCTCCTGCTCTCGGAGTCTATAGATCCAAAGACCGACAAGACCGACGGGATTATTCACGGGCTACCGATGTGCGAGAAGTTCAACTCGATGACACCCGATGAGTTCATCTCCGCAGTTGCCAAGGCGTTAGGGAAAACGCCATGAACGATCTCAGCATGACTGAGTGGGCAAGGGAGCTGCTCTGGCGTCAGATCATGAAGAACCCGCTGCCCTGGAAGGTCGAGCAAGACTGGACCTGGGAAGTGATTGCAGCCAACGGCACCTGTATCGCCAAGTTCCAGAAATGGTCACAGGCGCAGGAGATGGTGTCGGCTGCAGAAGCTTTACAGATCTATGTCACCGAGAGCAAAAAACAGGCTGACGAGGAACTAAAGGCACTGGGCTATGACGACCTGTTTGATACCTTCGAGAAGGAGGACCAAAATGTCTGACGAGCCATGCGCTCATGAGACCGTCAGCTTTGGCTCAGGCGGCCATTACATCTTTTGTGTGAACTGCAGGGCTATTTGGTGCTCGCGCCCCGAGGGCGACGGAGCGATGACTCCTGAGAGCTACAAGGCGGCAATGACCCCGCTGTGTCAGAACGGCCCAAAAGGTGGCCAGAGGAAAGCGCCATGAAAATCATCCCAGGAATACCGAATCGCCACGTCTTCTACATCGATGTAGGCGACATGGATCCTAAGGATGCGCTTGCATATCTCGAAAAAGTGCGCGAGGAGTACAAGCAAAAGAGGGCGCATGAGAAGCAAGGTGGATCCAAAGAGGGCACGTGAGAACTACGCCAGGGTAGCGTTTGCTGCGTACGCCAAAAAGAAGCAGCTAAACAAGACCTGGGAACAGCTCGACGCCGATTCCAGGGAAGCGTGGTGCTGTGCGACCGACGAAGCACTGTCCTCGTTCTCCGGCACGCTAGACCAGGAAGAAACGTTCCTCCTGATGCTCAAGCTGGCGATGCGTGACGCCCTGACCGAGGACCACATCAGCCAGCTCGTCACGATGTTCGTTGGTGCTGGCGGTCTTCCGGGCAAGGTTCGACTGATCATTGCGCCCGACAAGATCTCCATGCCGTTCTCTCAGCCGCTCCAGGGTGACAAGGGTGACTGATGAAGAAACCACGACGGCTCGTGTTCGCATCGGCTGCAGTTCCGAAGCCGGTGCCGAATGGCGTGACCATCACGCCTCGTGCGCAGCGTGCGTCCTGGTGCCGTGGTCGCTGCGAGTTCGATCCGCCAGAGGACAATGACCAAGGAGGAGTGGCTCCAGCTCCTGCCGGGGGACATCATCATCGAGGTGTCGTCCGGCGCTGAGCGCAGGGTGATCTCGGTATCGCGCTACAAGCCGAAGAATAGCCGCCATATCCGCACAAGCATCACGCTGAAGAAGTTGTACAAACGCCTGTGGACTCCAAGCCGGACGACCACGTACAACAACCATGACGATCGTGGACGATGGATCTTGAAACGGAGGTAGCGATGGAAGACGTATCCCCAAATGGATGTACCTGCCACTTTCTCCATGCCGGTCAGGTCTGCATCTCGTGCCGAGGACGCGCCCAGGCCGAACAGAAGTGCAGCAAATGCGGCGTTGGCCTCTTTAGCGGCGACGAGACAGCTCGCCGCAAATGCAGCAACTGCTACTACGAAGAGGTCGATCGTTACGGTTACCGGCCGTAAGTAGAACGCAGACGCTTGCGCTGTTCTTGACAATGGCGCGCTAACGCAGTGATGTGCCACAGGATGGCCATCACCCAACAGCAACTCGATTGGTGGAAGCATCTTGCTGAACCAATTCCTCAGCTCATCGAGGAAGTCGAGAAGCTCAGAGATCGCCTGAAGTTCATCGAACTGATGGCGCTCACGGCTGTGCAGTCCGTGGTTTCCGAGGAGGCTCGCAAGAATCTCATCTGGGAGATCAAGAGGGCTACACGGGGTGAATTTCCATCTTGGTACGACCCCAACGACTCGGAGTGGAAATGAAAGTCCTGTTCTGCCAGGAATGTGGTGACATCATTGCGCCGTCACGAAAGAACCTAAAACCACGGTTCTGTGAGTGCGGGCGTCATGCTGTGTGGTGGCGCGATGGCTCACGAGGACTGATCAGCGCGCACGATACGCTTCACAAACCGCCAGAGAACACAGATCAGTATGCTCCGCCGTTCAGAGAGCGAGCGTTCCTGTTCGGCATCACGAATTCGTTCATCAACTTCCCCGGCGATCACATCTCTGCCGAGGATATCCAGGCAATCATCGACAGCCACGATGAAACGTGGATGTTCAAGACAAAGCGCACGTGCATCGTTCGCTTCAGGCCCGGTCACTCCAGCGATTCGCGCTGGGAAAGCAAGCTGCCAGAATGACGTCACGTCGAAAAACACCTTCACGTGTCGGAAGTTTCCGACAACGACAGAAGCGCAAGGAGGCTCGTGAGGCTCGCGCTGCAGATCCGTACGCCTATCAGCGCAGCCAGGAACGCAAGGAACGCAAAGAGAAGCGCGACAAGGCTTCTATCGGCGCATTCGTCGATCGCTTTGTGGCGCCCATGTACACGCATCACAACAAGAACAAGATCGAGACAGCACGCGCACGTCTCTACCACCACGTGGACACGTACAAAGAATACCTGGATCGTGATCGCGACATCCTGCTGCTCGCCATGTTCTCAATGGTTGAAACCATCCTGAGCCGGACATGAAGATATGGCACGTCTGGGGCTGGGCAGGCCTCTCTAAGTTCGATGCCTCAGCATCCGTGGAAGGCCAGAGCGCGTACGAGGCGGCGTACACGTTCATGAAGACCTATCCGTTCAATCCGAAGTTCTGGGAGCCCCACAAGCTCCAGGTGTGCGAACCAGATAGCGTTCTCATCACAATCTTTGAGGTCAAGTCGTTACAGCCATTAGTCCTGGAACAGGACACCAGCTCGACTGTAGGTAAGGGATGGGACGGAATCGACAAGGACAGCCTGTAAAGAACGAGGCGTACTGGCGCTCCATCCTGATGGGCCGCATCGACATTCACATCTCGATGGTGGATGTATACGTCTCGCGGTTGCCGAAGATGTGCCTGCACGAGTTCAACAGCAAGCCCGTCGAAATCAACGGGCACACGTACTTCCTGTTCTGTGGCCAGGACAAGAACCATGGCGGCAAGCACGAGGACGTCAACGGTGGCGTCTGGTGGGACGCTCAAAACGAGCGTGAACCATCTCCAAGCCGTCTGGACTTGGAAGACCTAAGAAACGTCGACTTCCGTCCCATCAAGAAGAAGTTCGGCGATCACATTCCGTGGGCTGAGTTCGAACAGATGATGAAGGGCGGCGGTTTCTTCGACAGCGAGTGCCACGCCGACCTGGCTACCGCTACGCAGTGCTCGAACATCGTTGTTCAGCCGAGTGAGATCAAAGAAGGGTTCAAGCCTCCCAGCTGGGCAACGCATGTGGTCTTCTACGACAAATGAACGTCTACCGTGTTAGGGGCAGTAAGTGGCCAAAGACCCATGTCGCTATGCAGAAACGAATCAACGGCCAGCTGATCGCTAAATGCTGCAAGGCGATCTTGGACGAATCAACCAAGACATCTGGTCCGGCAAGCTGCTGGCACCTAGCGTGTCGACAACCCAGGAAACCATGAAAGACCTGATCGAAGCTCTGACCATTCTCCTCAAATACGGCAATCCGGCCAATCCCACGCACTGCGAGCACGACGAGCTGATTATCTGCGGCATCGAGCCCAAGGATGTCTCTGAAGCCGATAAGAAGAAGCTCGACAAGCTCGGGTTCTTCGTCAGCAAGAGCTACGGCGAAGAGCAGTTCAAGTCGTTCAGGTACGGCAGCGCATGATGATCTTGGTCATCAACAAGAACACGGACGAGAAGAGCCGGTTCCTGCCGTACAACCAACAGTACCGACTGTTCAAGAGCTGGAAGTCGGCAGTCATCGCAGCCAAGGAAATTGGCTGGGAAGATCAGTTCAGCATGGGTGTCAACACGACGCTGGGCATGGCCAACATCTATCAGTGCGGTGAAGTCAATGTCACGATCATGGCCCTGGAGCCTGAGTAGTGGCCGACCTTGTTCCGTGCCGCTGTCCGTGTCACACGAATCCGCAACGGGATATCCACGTCTCAGAGCTGACTGGAGCTGTTCTTTGGTGCTGTCACGCGCCATTTGCGCAGCCACCTCCAATGGTGAAGCCGACCCCGATGTTCGAGGTCACGCTGATCGAGGTGAAGCCGATGGAGATGCCGGACATCAGGTGCCCGAACTGCAAGGCTAGGGTGTTCTTCGGCGCTGATCATGTGTACGCCGTGTACGGATCCGACAGGAAGTGGATTTGCGAGGAACGTAAAAATGACGAGCCCTAATTACGAACGTGAACAGACGATCGAACGCCGGATGGCCAACGCCGACATGGCGCTACGGATCATCGCCAACTACGGCGACTGCCTGCACGAGATGCATCCCGACGAGGATGAACCTGTCTGCATGTGCCCTGTATGTGTAGCCAAACGTGCGCTCGAAACCGAGACCGAGTGGCGGTACGTCGGCAACCACGAACACCGCCGTCAGTTCAACCCACGTGAGGCTGCCATCGCTGACGCCTGGCGCCGATACTTCAAGGGCATCGGCACGGGAACGCCTGACTTCAAGCTGGCAAATATCCTTGGATTTGACAAGGTTACACCACATGACTGGCTGGTGGCGACCACATTGATCCAGTGGATCGTGACCAACGTGGGCAGCGCGTTGCTTCATGAGGCCGGCTACCGCTACGATCCACCCAAGCCACCGGAACAAAAATGAAACGCGGCATCAAACACGGGCACCTGCCTGGCGACATCTCGAAGGGCGCCAAGATTCTCATGCTGGAGAAGGGCGTCACACCTCACGGAAAGCCAGCTCGTGGCGTTAAAGAGTACAGGAAGCGCATCCTGATGAAGGAACGCGCCGTGCTGAAGAAACGATTCCAACGAGAACTGAATGAAGCCACATGAATTCTGCTGGGCATCCAGCCTGCCCGACTACGAGTGCAACGACTGCGGACTTACGCCCGAGCACCCGATCCATTCCGTGGTGCGCTGCAAGCATTGCATGTTCATCATCGACTGCGACCACGTGAGCGAGCACAAAGATCTGTGCTGCGATTGCTATGACCTTTCCTGGGGTATGTCGCTGGCGGCCATCAACAAGGAACGCGCTGCCAAGGGGAAACCGCTGCTCACCAAGGAATGGAAGTCATGAAGAAGAACAAGTTCGACGAGTACCGCGCCAAAGACTACCGGGTGAAATGCGCGCACTGCTGCAGGTTTATGCGCTACGAACCAACGGCGAAAACGCCTGCGCGGAGGCGGCCAGCCCCCCACGCCACGACTTGCACCGAGTGCCCTATCCTCAGCGTGACCGGCCAGGTTGTCAGGTTTATCCCCGAGGAACAGCTGTACAATTGAGCTTGGTTATGCGAGTCAATGGACGCTATGCGTCTGATGACTCGGATGAAAATCAAGCTGCTGAAGTGGGAAATCCAAGCGTACAAGACGTACTTCGCCTGGAAACAGAGCGTTCATCTGCTTGATCAGTACCCAGAACTTGGAACAATTTTCGAGTTCGAGTGGGAAGAGAACGTCAAGATCAAGAAGCAGCTCGACAAGGTCTGGGAGCTGCTCACCATCGAGCGCGCTTTCGGGATGACTAACCAGATGGGGATGAACTGATGGACTTCACGGAAGTGGCCTGCGCTCTCTGCGGCAAGGAAGACTACCGGATGGGCATGGTCCGTATGACGGGCACAGATGGCAAGCCGATTGGAGGCGGTTGGCGTTGTCCTGACGGCAAATGCGCCCTGCCCAAGTCGGAGCCGAGGTCAGAGTTCCCTTTCAATAAGGTGCCGCTCCGCGTCGTCAAAGACGATACGCCGCCTGCGCCTGTGGCTCATCCACTCCAGCAGGAGTTCGGCTTCAAGACGCCGGAGGATGGATCAGGGAAGCGCTACGCCGACCGTCGAGCCAAGACGCCGTGGGCACGGCACACGTTCTGGTGGGTTCTGCACAATGCGGTAGCTCATCCGCTGATCGCCTTCATTCCTGTGCGGTTTTTCTTCCGGTTCCACGACTGGACCAGCCGTCGGATGCACGGCCTTAAATGAAGGGCTACATCGTCACGTACATAGACTCGGATGGCGACAAGACCACCTCTCCGCTCGTCTATCGCTTTGATTCGCTCAATGAACTAAGCGCTAAGACCATCGCCCTACAGCTGCTCGACGAAGGCTGCGAGGACATCCAGATCTGCGAAGTCGAGTACACGCCCATCTACAAAATCCAGCCTGGAGATCCTGGAATCGGTGAGGGTTGCAGGATGGAGAAAATCAATGCACGGGCCCAATAAGAGACCGTCGCGTGGCGTCTGCCAAATCTGCGGACGTCCTGTTGTTGCGTACGACTATGAGTACAGAGGTGGATGCATTCGTCCTGGACCCATCGTCGTCAATGGCCACGAGTTCGACAGTAACGGCAGGCTCGTCAACGTGCGCTGCCCAGAGCATTGGAACGGACTTCGCGTAAACTTGGCGGAAATCAATCGTCCACCAACAGCGGAAGAGGTTGCTCTAGCAGATCTGATTCGAGGACAGCGCCAATAAGCGACTGTTAAGTAGATCCAAAGATCTTGATTTTGGATCTGCATGCGTGGATAAGCTATGCCCCAAAGGGGATAGCATGCACAAGAACGCTCACCACGCCGACGGATCAGTCCACGTTCGCCACATGGCGGGGTGGAAGAAGCAGATGAACGACTCACGGGACGAGGCCTACCGCCTCAAGTTCCACAGCGCGTTCACCGCAACGCCACCAAGCTGGGACAACCGAAACATCTGCAGTCCGATCGTCGACCAGGGTGATCTTGGCAGCTGCACGGCCAACGCATTCTCTGCTCTCATTGAGAGCAACGAGATCAAGAGACTCGGCGGTAACGCAAAGGCGGTGGTTTCGCCAACCGGCGCTCCGGCTGTCGCTGTTTCGAGCATCACCAACGTCAACGGCGTGGTTGGTTTTCATGTAGCGGTGACGCCATCAGCTCCTGCTCCTACCCCGACTCCTACGCCAACGCCCACTCCGCCGAAGCCGGCCACATTGGAGCGGGTCAGCCGTCTCTTCGAGTACTACGGCACGCGCAAGATCGAAGGCACCACGGGCGAGGACTCTGGCGCGTCAATCCGTGACGCCATCAAATGCGGCGTGACGTACGGCGTGGCCGACGAGGCTGCATACCCGTACGACGTCAGCAAGTTCACCCAGAACCCGCCACAAGCGATCTGGACAGCTGCTGCCGGCCACAAGGTGACGAGCTACCACTCGATCGCCGACGGTGACCTGGCCACGATGAAGGCGACGCTCGCGCAGGGTTACCTGATTGAGTTCGGCTTCACCGTCTACAGCTACTTCATGAGCCAGGACATGGCCACGAAGGGAGTTCTCCATCTCCCAACGGCAACCGAACAGCAGGAAGGCGGCCACGCCGTGGTGCTCGTCGGCTATGACGACACGAAGAAGATGTTCCTGGTTCGCAACTCGTGGGGTCCCAGCTGGGGTCTTCAGGGATACTTTTGGATGTCGTACGACTACGTCCAGAACACGAACCTGTGCTCTGACTTCTGGGCTGTCGTCAGCGCGCCGATCTGATGCTCCACGAGCACGACAAGTCGTTTGCTCGCCGCTGGGCCATCGCATGGATGATTGCGATGGCCCTTTTCGCTTTCATGTTGAATGTTTGCTGACCAGATCTAGACATTTGTCAGAGGGGGAGCGTATCAACGATGCGCCCAACAAGGGGCATAGGAGGCCACTAAAATGGCTACGCAAGAGATGACGGATCTGAGAATCGAATTGTTCAAGACCTTCGAGCGCTTCGGCATTCCTGAGCGACACGCCCACTCGGCTGCTCACCGGATCAACGCAGTTGATGTCGAGGCTGTACTGACCGGACTCAAGGAGAACACGCCTGCTCCGAAGCTCGTTGAGGTCAAGGCTCCTCCTGCTGCGGTCGTTCCACCGACCGAGAAGGAGTTGTGGAACTTCACCAAAGGCCGGCAGAACATCGCCGACGTCATCGAAGATGGCGGATGGGTCATGGTCGAGTTCACGTCGGTGAGACAGGGCAAGGGCAGCGAAACCAAGACGAGGCTGGAAGGCACCTGCCAGTGGAAGGGTAACCCGTACGTCTTCGTCACCACCGAGGACCCCGAGGCCTCTTCCGAAGCCGCCGAGATGCTCTCGTACCTCGTCGAGAACCTGAGCATCGGCGACCCGAAGGAGTTCATCGGCAAGAAGACGTGGGCGCAGTTCGTCCACAAGGGACGGCTCGGGAAGAAAGTTGCTCGGTTCCTTACGATCGAGGACTACCAGAAGGAGTTCCCGGCCGTACAGCAGAGCATTCCTCAGGCAGACGCGAAGTAGTCCGCGTTTGACATTTACGCCTGCTCCTCGTACCCATTTGCGGTATGGAACACGAGGACTTTCCGGTCAAGGGCTTCGAATTCATGAACGAAGCTGCGACTGAGGAGCAGAAGGACATCATCTTCAAGCTGTGCCAGCAGAAGGGGAAGCCCATCAACCGGCACGGCCAATGGCCAAACCCATTCAGCAAATGGGATGCGGCCACCATGATTAAGACGCTCGAAGAGCTTCCCGATCGACAGGCGAGCGTTTTTGGCGAGTTTCGCGGTGAGACTGAGTAATGTCCCAATTCGCGAAACTCGCTCCCCACGAGCACGAAATCCTTTGCTGTGCCGCAGAGGAGTCCGGGGAAATCGTGCAAATCATCATGAAGGCGATGCGGCACGGCATCGACTCCAAGCATCCACTGATCCAATACGCAGAGCTGAACCGTGTTGAGATCGCCAAGGAAATCGGCCAGCTCATCGCCGTATCCGAAATGATGGTCCAGCTTGGCGTCATCAGTCAAACCGAGATCAATTTCGGTAGGAACCGCAAGTGGGAGCGGATTGGTCAGTACCTGCACCACATCGCCATCGACTCGAACAACTACAAGGCGACCGCTATCCCGTGAAGCCAGACATCGTGATCGAGATGGAATTCGACATGAAGGCGGACAAGGTCCAGATCAAGACCAACGCCAAGCATGAGAAGGTCATCGACCTTCTTGAAGACTACCTCCATGCTCAAGTCGGAACCGGCAAGGACACAGCACCGCCCGAACAGCACGACGTCTACAAGATCACCATTGGCGTCGAGCTGGGCGAGGACATCTGGGGTTCCAACCACAACTGTGGAAACCGGGGACTACGCGAAGGCATCATCATGCGCGTGCTGACAATGATCGATCAGCAGCCTGACCGTGTTACCTTCGTAGACTAAATGGCCGACCCGACGGAATGCCCGAAGTGCAAAGGGCCTAATTTTGTCATCTACGATCAGGTTCTCTATCCTGAGAACAAGGTCATAGGTCGCGTCCTGGAGTGCTACGACTGCCACGACGCTGAGTTGAAGCGAGCCATCGACGAGGCTATCAAGAACCGGCCTGGTCTTACTACGCGCTATGCAGAGGCAGTTCTGAGAACCGACTACTACGGCACGGTAACGATCAAGGACATCATCGATGACGAGACCTGACTGGGATAGCTACTTCATGATCATTGCGGATGCCGTTTCGCTGCGGATGTCCTGCGACCGTGCTCGCATTGGCGCCATCGTCGTATCAGCCGACAAGAGAATTCTCTCCACTGGCTACGGTGGTGCTCCCAGCGGCTGGCCAAGCTGCGACGAGGTTGGCCACGAGATGATGGAGATCAACGGCCGGCAGAGCTGCGTCCGTACTATCCACTCCGAAGAAAACGCCATCGTCACAGCTGCAAAGCACGGCGTTCCACTCCTGGGAGGCACGCTCTACACGACGGCCAGCACCTGTTACAACTGCCTCAAGAGGGTGGCGCAGGTCGGCATCTGCCGGGTGGTCTACGGCACCGAGTACATCGGTGGAACCAGCGTCGACGTCGAGGCGATAGCCAAGGAGCGCGGAATTGCCATGCAGTATCTGCCGCTTAAAGACTGCCTAAAGTTCTGGGAGCCGGCTCCTCCGGCTGTGTCCATCAAGCAGACCTAGACAATTAGCCGAGAATGTTGCACGCATCTGGTTCACGGATGCGGAAGAAGCTCAAGGAGTCGCTGTACGACAAGGATACTTGTCCAGCGCGCAGCAAACACTCGAAGGAGCCAGAGGGCTACCTTCAGTGGCATGCTTTTGCCGAGGAAAAGAGCAAGACGCACCGGCAGATTCGGTGCCAGACGTGCGGCCTCTATGTCATCTGGGTCAAAAGGAAGAAGCACAAGCAGCTGACAAAGGCAGGCTTCAAGCTTGTGCGCTCCTATTTGCAGAAAAAGGCCGAAGAACAGCAAGCGATCATCGACAAAGTTCCGGTCTACGGCAAACGTTGGACTTCGGCTGTTGATGAAATCGAAGAGATCGAAGAGCTGCTTCAGGAGTTCAAGTGATCGCCGAGGACAACAGCCGCTTCGAACGGCCCGTCGTGTGCCAGTGGTGCAACAACAAGCATCGCAGCGTCATGGATGGCGATGAAACGCTTGGAGATAGCTGCGCCACGAACGTCTGGCAGGTTACTGAGGAGACTCGGTTGCGCCTTGCCGAGAAAGGCGTCATTTCCACGGTTGGCGAATGGATGGCCAATGCCCACTACGGATCTAACGACGACTGCACGTTGTGGCGCTGGGTCCAAAACCCACCAAAGGCCGCTGCAGATCCGGTCTGCGATAACTGCATCGGCGAACGTGTGGTTGCGGGAGATCTAACGCGCATCGAGGGCAACTTTCCATGACGGTCTTCCGCTGGCTTCGGCTTCGTTGGATCGCGCGCGGCTGGAAGCTCGACGACCATGAGGACTGCATTCGCTTTCTTGGCCCATGCGACCAATGTAGGGCTCGTATCGAGCTAAACGGTAAAGATCCGGATGCTGTCGTCGAAGAAATGAACCGAAAGTTAGAGAAACACATCGTCTACGAGGATCCATGAACCGCATGGAGTGCCGAAATCCAGAGCTTAAGCTGCTCGTTACGTTGTTCGAGGACGGCACAGTCGTGGGCGACTCTGGGATGGTGAAAGACCTCAAGCGGCACGTCGACAGCGGTGGCCTGCATGAAATGGTCTGGGACACACATCCGGGCGAGGCATACCCCAGGTTTACGCCGCTCGGAGATCCTCTCTTTCTGTACCGCATGGCCAATTACCTGAACAAGCAAACCTGCATGATCAGATTCACGGTGTATCCATGAGCCGAAACTACATTCTCAACAAGTGGGGACGACCGCAGAAGGTCGTGGACATCTTCCAGTTTGCAGCGTGGTTCGAAAATACCGACCGAAGCGTTGCTGAAACACAGATCGGCCGGAAGGTCCGCGTCTCCACCGTCTTCCTCGGAATCGACCACAACTTCACAGGCAAGGGCAAGCCTGTGCTCTGGGAGACGATGATCTTCGGCGGCCCATACGACGAGTGGTGCAAGCGTTACACGTCAGAACGCGACGCCAAGTCCGGCCACAAGGACGCCGTCAAACTTGCTCGTGGCCAAACCTCCGAGAAAAAGAAGCCTGAGAAGCCGACACTTCCCAAGGCCGTAGCGAAGAAGCGTGGCAAAGCTGTCTGACGAGGAGATGGACGTCCTCATCAAGACGGACCCCATTAAAGCGTTGTGCATCCTCGTCGAGGAAGCCGGCGGAACTATGCGTCTTTACGGCGTTCCGGTGACCGAGAGCGAGCTGAGAGCGCACGCTGAATCGCTTGCCGATGAAAGAATCAAGCGGGCCATTTGTAGAGGACTAGAGAAGACCAAGCCATGACCGACGAGCTTGACCCAAAGACCAAGTACGTCCTGCACTACGCCACGGACGTCTCGAAGCCGCCAGGCGTCTCACCATCGAAGATGGTGCAGTTTCGCTCGTGGCCTCGCTTCGCCTTCTTTGCGCTCACCAACAAGGAGGCTCGGTCAGCTGTCATCGCTGGTCGCTGCCGCCTGCTCAACATCACCAAGTGAAGCGCTTCCTCATCATCGACGAGGTGGTCAAGGAGCGCATCGGCGCCATCCTGGATTACGCTGAAGACAATCGGTTCGACCCAACGGACAAGTCCGATGGTTGGATGGACCGCATTCCTGGCAACAACGCGAACCTGCAGCTGGTCATCCCTGATGGATACCGCTGTGTGTTCAGCTATACGCTGGGACCGAGCAAGTCGATCTACTACCGGCACCTGTCCATCAGCACGCCCAAGGACTACCCCTCGCCTCAGTCGGTTCTACTGATCGCCGGCCTCTTCGGCTTCACAGGCGAACCAACCGACACCATTCCAATTCCCAGGGATTGGCAGATCGAGCTGCGCAAGCCTGGTCACCAGCTCGACGATCCGTGCATCATCGTCGCTCAGGAGCGGCAAATTGCCGAAGCGTAAAGAAGACCACATCGCCGATTTGCAGCCGCTTTTCAGCTCCGAAGAGCTGGAAGAACTAGACGAACAGTTCGATCCGTGCGAGCACGAACGCAAGCTTCGCTGCGACGCCTGTCTGTCTCGCGAATGGGACAAGGGCCGCAAGGAAGGCTTCGACCTTGGCTTCAAATGGGTCATGGCCGAGCTGAAGAAGCGAGCCGGCGAAGCGTACGTCAAAGACCAAGACTCCACTGCGAAGCTGCTTCGTGACCTCGTCAAAGAGATCACGGAGCAAGCAAAAAAAGACAAGGCCTGGATCCAGGAGTAGCCGACATGTCGACCAAGAGGATGATGGACGAGGCGAACAGGCTCATCGACAAGTACGTGGTGAGCATGGAACAGTTATCAATCGCCTTCCGGGTTGAGGTCACAGCGCTGGCGTGGAAATACGCCGCTGAGATCATCTCCGACATGCCGAAGGCGATTGCTGTCGGCCGACTCTCGTGGGACGGCAACGAAGCCAAGGCCACCATGCCGTCCATCGAACCACCCAAGCCGCTCGAAGTTCACGGGTCGCCAAAGAACGGTCACTCGAAGAACGGCTATACGCAGGTGATCAAAGGCTCCGGCAAGGTCGTGATCAATGGCCCAAAGCCCAAAGACCGCGCTGAGGCGTACACCCAAGAGCTGGCCACCAAGGACGGCGTCTGGGCTCGTCGAGGAAGCCGGCGTGTGCAGTACGCCTGTGTCGGCTGGAAATCCGTTCCGAACGGTGCGCGTCCGGTGTTCTACCTGATGAAGAACACCAAAAACGGCAAGACAATTACGGTCAAATTCGACAGTATCGTCAGCGATTGGACGCACCATGACCGATGACGCACAACCTGGCGAACCCGAAAAGCACCTGATTGCTGTTGCGAGCAATCCGCAGCAGATGCAGGTCGCTCAGGCTCAGCTCGTCAGCTGGGTCGACAAGAAGCTCGAAGTCATCTCTGCCGAGCGCAAAGAGGCTTGGGACAACCTGGAGACCGCCAAGAAGAACAAGTGGAAGTCTTCTGCGTTCTCCAAGATCGTCAACCGCTGCGTCGAGCAGTACCAGTTCTACGAGAAGCTCAAGTGCGCTCTAGAATTGGGGTACACGATCATCCCAAACTTCGACGACATCGACATCTTCGCCATCCGCACAGATAAGGGCCGTCCTGACCGTAACTGGGTTTCTCAGGACGCCATTCACGGCACTGTGATCCCCAGCGACCAGGCCAGCGAATGTCCGCCTCAGGGCGAGGGGCAGTTCGTCAATGCCACGGCCGACTACGAGCAGAGGAAGATCACTGGCGCTGTCGACAAGCAGGGCCAGCAGCACTACCTGCAGCAGGCGTGGACCACGAAGCACGACATCGTCGAGTTCCCGTTCAAGATGGTCAAGCCTGAGATCATGATGGCGACCAAGCAGGCGATGGACAGCCTGATCTTCGACGATATGGGTTGCGTTCCAGGTCGTCGTAAGGCTCGTCGCGGCGACCCAATGATCATTGGCCGCATCCACTGCCACCCGCACACCCATCGCAAGTGGAATCCCGTCAGGACCGACTACGAGAAAACGCTGTCGTTTCTCATCACTTGGTTCATTGACACCAGGACGCTGTGAAAAAGGGATAGAGCTGGGTTGTAGTTAGGGCATGGCGGAAACGATTGCGAGCATTCAGGCACGGCTCAAGGGGATGGTCACGGACTGGCAGACGGACAACAGCCACCCGTCCAACTACGTCAAGCTCGACGGCATGAACACCGAGCTGGCCCGCGTGGACCGCTGGTGCGGCGGCTACCAGGAGCCCCACATGCCCGTCATGATCGGCTGGCGCGCTCAGGTCGACAACCAGGTCATGCACGGCTACGTGATGGTCGAGTACCACGCCGATTCCACGGCGACCAAGGACGACGACATCCAGACGGCCATCAACAAGGCAAAGACCGTCGCAACCAAGGCGCTCGCGCAGCTCCAGGATCGGAGGCGCTAATGGGCGTCGATCTGACGCTTCTGCCGGTTTCCCACTTCCACGTTCGAGATGGCAAGTGGGACGCCATGTGCAAGACGCAGCTCGCACTCGGGCGCCAAAGCCTGTGCTGGGAAGCTATCGACGAGCTGAAGCCAGAGAAAATCCCGGAGGGCTCGGATGTTCTCGCTGCCAACCTCACGCCTGACGGCAAGCAGCTAAAGAAGGATCCGTACGGCGGCGACTACACCTGGGTCACTGCCGAGCGCCTCGCTGCCGTTCTTGAACGTTTCAAGCCTCAAGCTGGCGCAGCTGCCTATCTCAGGTCGCTGCCGCCAGATACCAAGATCATCCTGCACTGGCACTAGGAGAACATCATGAGCATGAGTACGCACGTCCTCGGCTTCAAGCCGCCCGACGACAAGTGGAAGAAGATGAAGGCCGTCTACGACGCCTGTCATGCTGCTGGCATCAATCCGCCCGAGGATGTCGAGGATTTCTTCAGCAACGGGCCGCCTGATGACCGTGGTGTCGAAGTCGCCATTGAGAAGCATCCCTGCACCAAGAAGTACAGCGACGATATGCGGGATGGCTTCGAGGTCGACATTAAGAAGCTTCCGCCCGACGTCACAGTCATCCGCTTCTACAACTCGTACTGATGCAGCGTCAGCGGTTCAAGCGCAAGGTGAAGCCGGACGGGGAACGCCGTTATCCTATACCGGCTCACTACGAATGCACCGCTTGCGGCAGGGAGCCGCACAAATGCGAGTACTGCGGTGCCTTCACATGCCTGAGCTGTACAATTAACGGCCTTGTGTGTAGGCACTGTCAACGGAGGGTCACTGAGTAATGGCCTACAAGAAAATCATCTCCGACGAAGAGTTCATGGCCTGGGCCACGAGTTGGAAGCCGTGTCGGTACTGCCGGCGTAGCTTCATCGGTCCGGTCTGTCCGTGCGAGCGCCCAAAGCAGAGAAGATGACGCCAGAGTATTCAGATATCCGCAGCCGGATTGCGGAGGAGCCGACCTGGTACGACGACAACGGCGTCCCTCGCTACGGCAAGTTCCATCCTAAAAATGCCCCGAGCATCTACGCAAATGAGGTTGCACTGGTGGAAATCGGCTGCCAGGGATGCGACCAGACCTGGTTGGTTTCTTTCACGCTCGATTCGATGGACATGGTGCGGGCTCAGCTGATGGGCAACGAGCCCATGACCCTTGCGCACTCGATTCGTGAAGGTCACCTGCACTACGGAGATCCGCCCAGCCACGTTGAGACCGATCATGCAGGTTCCACGATGAACTGCATCGACTGGCGAGTGATCGAGTACTGGCGCCGATACGATTCCGAATGGGAGAGAGACCCATCGCTAGAAATCAATCTACCCGACTGGGACGACCAAGAGTGGGCGGACCGGAAACCGTCTAAGCCGAGGGAGGAATTTCGATGAAAATCCATCTGCAGGGTTGGTATGATAAGTGGCTTAAAGATCCTGACAACACCAACCGCCGCTTCGTCCCCGTCAATAGTCGTGGGGAGCCATCGCTGCATCAGCTTCACTTCGTGCGCGACGACCTTTGCGGCATGCTCTGGGCGGACATCCCGTACGACAAGCGGGAAAACGAATCCGAGCGCACCGACTGTAGGGTGAGCTGTTTTGTTGTCGGCGAGCACAGCTCAAAGAGCGTGAATCTTCCGGTGTATTCGTTGGAGCGGCCAGATCTTGGCATCCAGATCGTCCTCCGCGACAACTACCATGACTGGAACGTCTCCGTGGTCTCCGAGAAGCCCATCGAGACAGATCTCAGTGGCTTCGAGCTGGATTTCTCGGACAGCGACAAGAAGCGCTTCGAGAGCGAGCCCTGGAAGGCAGGCCGCTCCTGGGGCTACTGCTTCTTCCAAGGATTCCCCGAGGAGCTTCAGTTCGGACCGTACAGCCAGGACAAGCGCAAGTTCTCGCTGTGCATTGGATCTGAATACAAGGTCTGGACGTTCCTGTTTCTCATCCTGCGCGACATCAGAGGAGTCGGACCATGGAAAAGGTAGCTACAACCACTGGCGGACAGCCGCTCCAATCCGCACAGCTCGAAAGCCCGCCGATCCACATCCCTGACGGGAAGGGCGGCGCCTACAAGACCGAGCTGGCCATCGAGCGCACGCCAGACAAGACCGTCAAGATCTTGTGGTGGCACTCCGACGACCCGCGCCCGGAGCCCCACAACCACCCGTGGCCGTTCAAGTCGGAAATCCTCAGCGGCGGCTACAGCGAGACTCGCTACTGGGTCGAGGAAACTGCGGAAGAGACCCATTTCCCGCACGCTGGCAGGGTGGTCAAAACCGAAACGAAGACCTATCGGGCTGGCGACATCAACGACATGCCCGCGAACGTCTTCCACGTCGTTCATGACGTGCAGCCCAAGACCGTCACTCGTTTGACCTGCGGAAAGGCAGCGCCAAACAACGAGTGGGGCTACCTAGACACCCAAACCGGCGTGTACATCTCCGCACGTGATCCGAAGTTCGCCGACAACGAGTTTCTGGACAAGCTCCGCGCCATCAATCCGCACATGAGGCCCAAGTGAAGATCTATAAGTGCTGCTCACCTCACGAGCTAGAAAACCTCACACGGTCAGGCTGGGAGCTGAAGGAAATCCTCAGCCAGGACAAGGCCACGAACCACCATCACTCGGCCCCGGCTCAGGTGGTGAACAACAACCCCAACAACAGCGGGTACAGCAGCTACCAGTCCGGCATGACAGTTCCGGTGGAATCTCCCGTGATCGTTCGCGAGCCGATGTTCCTGCTCTGGAAGGATGGCGATATCGAATCTCGCGAAATCCAGCTGGAGAACATCATCAAGAACACCAACGAGAAGCACAAAGAGAACCTGGCCGAGTTCGACAAGGTTCGCAAAGAGCGCGATACGTACAAAGAGGAAGCCGACACGCGCACGAAGCAGCTTGGAGAATCCGCCAAGGTGCAAATGCAAATGACCGACGCCAAGCGCAAGCTCGAAGGCGACCTGGCCAAGGTGCAGAAGGCGATCGGCGACCTCAAGTACTTCGAAATCGTCGGCGGCCCAGTCCCCGTCAAGTAGGACAACATGAAGCTCCATCCAGAAGACGACCACAATATCCGCGCGCTCATCACGGACCACCAGGATTTCCCGGTCAAGGGCGTCCTGTTCCGCAACATCCAGCCGCTTCTAGAGGACGGCGCATTCTTCAATCGCACCATCGAGCTGATGCTGCAGTGGTCTGGCAATCCACACGCCTTCGTCGGCATCGAATCGCGCGGTTTCATCTTCAGCGCTGCCCTGGCTCAGGCTGCCAAGTCCGGCAAGGTGATGCTGCGCAAAGCGGGCAAAACCCCTGGCAAGATAGAGAGCGAGTCCTATGCCCTGGAATACGGCACGGCGACCATTGAGGTCGGCGCTGATATCGTTCGTCCTGGTGCCAATTACGTGGTCGTGGACGATGTGCTTGCCACTGGTGGTACCGCTGCAGCTGCTTGCCGGCTCGTGGAGCGTCTCGGCGGCAAGGTGGCGGGCGTCGTCTTTGTAGTCGAGATTCAGGCTCTCAACGGGCGCAAGCCGCTGAGCGACTACAAGGTTGCCAGCCTCATCAAGTACTAGGATGACCTGGGAAGAAACGACCGATTGTAGCGCCCCAAAGGGCTACAAGATCTCGTACCACGAGATACGTGGCTACGATTCGCCAGACCGCTGGTACAGCGCCAGAACGGTGCGCGGACGCTTTATCGGCGAGTTCGGAACACACGACCAAGCCGTTGAAGCCTGCAAGAAGGACAAAAGGAACAAAAAGAAATGAGTTCTGGACCACACGACGCCGCCGCTGAAGGCAGACTGATCGACGCCGTATTCGGAGCTGCATTCGACCTTGCGAAGGCCATCAAGGACGCCCGTGGCGGCCATCGTGGCATGTGCTTCACGGTTCAGCAGATCTTGAACGAGGTCAACCCGTGTCTCTCCGAGACTGAGTTCAAGCTGGTGCAGCGTGACCGATGAGAAGTACCCAGTCGGCGCTCGCCTGCTGTTCAAGCGCAGCAAGGACTATGGCGACAAGCTCGTCTACGGCACCGTCGTTCCCAACTTCAAGCTACCAGGCGACATTTGCGTCCGTTGGGACAACAACACGCCAGTTAGCTCGTATGACCAGGAATTCCTAGATGAATACTGCGAAGTCGTAAAGCCTGAAACAGGCGACTAGCCGCACTGTAGATAGAACGTGAAGCTCAAAGACCGGGCTGGTTTCTACGACACAATCCGTGGGGTGTTGAAGAACCGCACTGACTTCGACTTGAACAACCCAGACGAGCTGGATGTCATCGTCACGGAGCTGGCGATGAAGCTCGAATTCGAATACGCCATCAAAAAGAGGATTGTGTGAAGAAAGTTCCAGATACCAGCAAGACTGACCCTGCCTTCGTTCTTCTCGACGCCATGGCGCGTGGTGGCGCCGGACCAATGATCCAGGCGCAGGAAGCACGTGGTCAGCAAGACGCCGTCAACTCGGACCAGCTGCCTACCCGTGGCCTTCTGGGCGCTGATCGTCCCGTCTGGGAAGCGATGGGCATCAAGATCCGCGATGACCTTCCGACCAAGGACAGCCTGTTCACGTTCGTCGAGCTGCCCAAGGGCTGGAAGAAAGTCGCCACCGACCATTCGATGTGGAACAACGTGGTCGACAACAAGGGCCGTGTCCGCGCCAGCTTCTTCTACAAGGCGGCATTCTACGACCGCGATGCGAACATCCACCCGGTTCGTCGGTTCACGATCGAGCGCAACTACGAGCGCAAGGACACCGACGACCTCATCGAAATGCAGGTTCGGGACGCCAAGAAGGCTGTGTTCAGCGTCGAGGCCCCGATGCCCAAGAAGGATGGGCGCCGGGATTATTCGGCCAGTGAGGAAGTCGAGAAGGAACTGCGCGCCAAGTGCGCTCAGTGGCTCGTCGATAACGGATACCCGGACTACAACAGCTGCACCGCCTATTGGGACTGATCTGATACCCTCCGGGGATGCACAACATCATCCTCTGGTTCGGGCTTGCGATTATCCCAGTCGTCTGGTTTCTACAAAACGTCGTCCACGAAAGCAGCCACGCCCTCATCCCGTTGTTTAAGGGATGCAAGGTAAAGATCTACCCGTGGCCAAAGTTCGAGAATGGACGCTGGTACATGGCCTTCTCGACGTGGCAGTGCCAAACGCTTCTGCCTCAGAAGCTTCGTCTGGTCATCTCGGCAGCGCCACGGATCGTCGACCTGTTGATCATTGCGGTCACAGTCGCCGTGCAGCCGGCCAACGCCTGGGCGAACACCATTCTGCAGGCCTGGCAGATTGCGGCGCTCATGGACTTCTCATTCAACACGGTCGGCATCTTCTACGGGCCAGAGCGAAGAAACGACGCTTGGACGTGCGCCGAACTGGCTGAAATCAAGAACATCAGCATGCTCCGTGTCTTATCAGTGGCTGCCGTTCTGATCAGCGCCCTGCCCGTAGCCTATCGACTGTTTTTCTGAAAGAACTGTCGGCCTCAACTGTAGGTACAGCATGGCCGACGGAATCCCCTACCTGATTCAGCGCGTTCGCCGCCGGTCCCAGGTCGCAGAGCACCAAAAGGGCTTCGATCGAATCTTCGAGCTGGACTACATGGGTAGCTCCGAGTTCGAGTTCGGGACCATTCCCAAGGCGCTCAAGGCGATGCGCGCGAACAAGAGCGACGAGTGGAAGGTCCGGTCGATCACCGTCGGCAAGGACACCGCGTACTTCTACGGCGCACCCGACATGATCGGCATCGCCACTCAGGTCTTTGAGGACCAGCTCAAGGAGACCTGGAGCGAGCGCAAGTTCAAGTTCAAAGAGATCACATACATCTACGAGAGCTACCATCCCGTGAAGGGCAAAAACTTCAACCTGTACGATGCCTGGTGGGCTCTCGCGGAAAGTCCGTTCTTCCTGTTCAAGAACAAGAAGCACGCCGAGGAGTTCATTGGGATCTTGTGATATGGCGACTGGATGAGAGCGACATGTCCACGTTGCCATAAAGAAAACGACTGCTCTGTGGTGTCAGGCCTCAACCCGGACACTGGTTACAACGGACCAGAAGCGCTGTGTCCTTCTTGTTCAAAGTGGTTCAAGTTTCCGCAGCCACGCGAAGAAAAAACAATGCCAGACATGTCCGAACGCCCAAAGCCTCCATCTCCCCGCGCGCCAGGTGCCCAGTGGAAGCCCATCGACTCCCTGGCCGATCTGAAAGCCGTTGCCGAGAACTGGTTCAGTAACCCGACGGACCTGGATTGGGATGAGGTTCGGTTCGTGATGGATGGCATCCGTCGAGTTACAAAGTGACCTGGGAAGAGGTCGCTGAGCAGTATAAGCAGCTGTTCCCCGGTATGGCGGAACGCATCTGCAAGCGTTCTGAGATTCCAGACGACCTTCTGTACAAAATCGCGCATTCCTGCCTTCCTGCGAACTGCCTCTGCGGACACAACACGCCGACCCGCTGCCCGTGTGGACAATGGCGGGGAACTTGGAGAGAACAGGGAAGGAACTTCCCTGCCTGGTGGCGAAAGGCAGGATTCAGAGAACCCGTTTGCCCGTTTTGCGGGCGTCCAGAATGGTGCGAAACATGAGCGGATCAAGCTGCAGGCTGGAATTCACCGGACACTCCGACGACATCATCAGCGTTCACCGTGTGAAAACGGTCGAATATTGCGATGCTCGTGGCGACTCCGTACGCGACGATGATGACGAGCTTGGCTCCTACGGCTCCGACGAGAAGCCAACCAAGATCAAAGTGTCGAACATCGGCGGTTCGCGTGTGTGCTTCGTCTACGCCTTCTACGACGGCACCTGGAGCTTCTCCGTGTCCATGGTCGAAGAGGAGCGCAGTATCCCGCCGTGGAAGTACACGATCGACCAGCCAGAGCACAAGTACAGCACCCGGCTCACCATCGAGGCGGATGACGATCTGGTCTACGAGCGCGTGGAAGAGTAATGCGCGCCGAGTCCAAGAGGTTGCTCGAAGACTTCCTGTCGCTTCAGGAATACCACCTGAATGAGGCCAAGCGTGCCTGGGAGAACATCGTCGAGCACATCAAGAACAACCCGAACCAGATGAACCCTCAGGGCATTTGGCAGCGGGACCAGCTCAACGACATGGCCACCATCCAGGCTCTGATCGTCGAGCGTGACCGAGTCGTTCGGGACCTTCGCAACTTCATCGAGAACCCGAAGCCGCGCTTCCAGCACCTCCAGAAGGTTTCCAAGAAGGAACGCGGCAAGAAGGGCGTAAACCTCGTCAACCCGGCCTGTAGATAGACCTGTGAAGAACCTCGAATACTGTCGGCGTCAAATTCAGCTCTCGATGCTGCGAGCACAGTGGTGGCTTGCCTCTGCTCAGAGCGGCCACTACAAGCAGCGCCAGATCTTCCACGGACCCGTCACCAGCAACGGGCCGGAGTTCACCGACGACGAGAAGCTCGAAAGCTGTATGGCCACTGCCATGCGCCACATTGAAATCGCCGCCGAGTTCAGCGAGAACCTCGCCGAGGAGGAGAATAAGCTCCACGAGGCGCAGCAGCGTTCGATGGACTATCATAGGCCAGATCCGATAGGCTGATGGGTAAGATGCGTCGAGATGCCAAGGGTAGGTTTACCAAAGCGTTAGCCAAGGTAAGATCTCAGCCGACCACCGACGAGAAACTCGAACGCAAGCTGGTCCGAATCGAACAAGTACAGCGCCAGCTCAGCCTTGCGCGTCTTGCGCTGGCGTTCAATGCACTGTTCATCGTTGGGTGTGGTGCGCTCGTGGCTGCCGGACCACTTGTTGGCTCGATTCCGATCGGCACCGCTGGCGTCCTTGGCCTCTTCTGGCGGGCCACCGACTTTAGGGACTCCGGCTACCAATACCTGAGATACCGAGCCACCCATCAGCGGCTGCTCAAGGGTGCCGACAACCTCACAAACAAGCTGCTCGTCGAAGAGAACGTCATCAGCCCGCCCGAGAGTGGATAGCGCGCAAACGCTTGCGCTCCACTGGACAATTGGGGTTGTGAGCGAGATAGTGCCCTCGATGAGAATCGTCCACGAGTTCCATGGCAAGCAGCCTCAGGCGACGTGCAGCGCCCATCCGTATGGCAGCACCATCGACGCCCCGCCGAAGTGGAAGGGCATGCGCGTCGAGTGCCTCGTGGTCGACAGCAGCCAGCCGGAGCACGATGAGAACGGCAAGGAGACCAAGCCGTTCTTCTCCGGCGATTGCCTCTACATCGACGGCGATGCTGACAGCGTACGGTCAGCACTTCGAGACCTCATCGATCAAATCGACAGCCTAGAAGAGCTATACAAAGAAGAATTCGAGAAGAACGCAGCCCAATTCAGGCAGTGTCCGGTCTGTAAAACCTGGGCCCATCCCAAGTACGACTGGCACGGCGACGGTAAGGGCAACGAGTGCAAGTTCCCACAATGACGCTCTACAAGAAGATCATGCCCGACGGCAGAATCGCCGAGGTTGTTGAACTAACCTTCGGACGAGCCCGCATCATCATCGGTGATGGTGCAGTGGTTGACGACGGCTGGTGATACGACGAACCTGCGGTAGCGGTCGCTACCCTGATCGCCTGGGACGGCAGCTCTGAACCCGAGGGTTGGATGCGACACCCGTACACGGGTCGCAGAAGGCCGAACGGAGACAAGAGCAAGGAGTACATCTATCTATGAGGAAGACCGAAGCTAAGCCTGGCGACGATCGACTCATGGAGTGCTCGAACTGCGAAGGTCGTGGTTTTCTCTGGGTGCCGAAGAAGACAGCTTGCAAGATCTGCAACGGAAAAGGGTTCGTTGCAAGAAAACAATTCCCACCAACGGACGAGACAAAATGAGAATCCCCCAGCCACAGATGGAACTACTCAAGCAGCTGATCGTCGGCAGCATTCGGCGCGAGAACTACAAGCCGAATCCAGTGGGAGACGCACTTCTCAAGCAGAAGTTCGCCGAGTTTCATGATTTCGAGGGAATTGTGTTCTTTGCGATCACTCCCGAGGGACGTGCAGCCTATGCCGCACAGATCAATCGTCAAACCGATCAGGAGGACGCCAGCGAAGATGCCAAGCGCACAAACGAAGCAGATCCTGGGCCGGCTGTCCGAATGGCAGCGCACGTCAAAGAAGCCGGCATGATTGCTTTCCGGCTTGGTGTCAACAGCGTACGAGCTGGCGTTTCAGCTGAACAGGTCGTCTCAGCAGAGACAGTTCATTCGACTCTCAGGACTGCCCTCGGTGCGTCTATCGAAGAGCACATCGTCGATTCGATCGCCCTGTATCTCGTACAGCAGCTCAGCAAAGGCATCGCCGCCGGGCAGGAAGCGAACCGCCAGGACCAGAAGTGATGCTGACCGAGAAGCCAAACGGACAAACATGCTCTCGTTGTAACAAGCGGCCCGCTACCGCCTGGTGGACCGACGAGGGCATCATTGCCGCTGTACACGGCATGTTTACGCCCCGTTGCGAGCGCTGCTGTCTCGAAGTGCAATTAGAGAACGCCCAAAGGCTCGCAGCGAGCATCCCAGCATTGGAGGCTCGCCTTGCCGAGCTGAAACACCTGGAAGGTGAGTGATGCTTGACGTGCTCTACAGAATCGAAGACGACATGCACACGCTGTTGATGCTGCCTGGCTGGCACAGCCTGTACATCAACTACCACCCGCCTGTCGTCGAACGGCTCTGGCGACAGCTTGGCGACCATCGCGTGTACTTGCACCGCATCCATCCGTGTACGCCCGAACAAGCGCTCTTCCATCCGCATCCGTGGCCGTCGGCGATTCGAGTTCTTGAAGGCTCCTACGAGATGGGAATCGGCTACGGCAAGGGGATAGATCCTCCACCTGTGGCCTGTAAGATCCTAGCAAACACGGCCTTCTGCTACGAGATGATCGAGCCCGACGGATGGCACTACGTCCGGCCCATCAACGCTCCATCGCTCAGTCTGATGGTCACCGGCAAGCCGTGGGAGCGAGAAGCGCCGCGCAGCAACGAACCGCTATCCCCGATGGGACCGGATCGCGTTGCTGGGCTCATGGAGCGCTTCAAATTGTTTTACCAATGAACCAGAAATACACATACGAACAGCTAATCGAGAAAATCATCCGCGCAAAGATCGCTCTAGAGAAGGCTCCAAGGGGCAGAGGGCATAGCAACTTCTGTCCGATGGAAGATCCAGAGAGCTACGCTCCGTGCAACTGCGGAGCGAGCGATGCAAACCGTCCGATTCAGGAGGCGCTTGACGCGTTGAAGCTCTAATGCCGACCGCAATGCACTGGTACAACATGGCCGCTCAGAAGTGGGGCGACGTCGACCCGAAGGATGACAAGGCTGTCGAGGATTTCTTTGTGAAGACGTTCCACACGTTGGACAAGAAATCCCGAGAGTCCGTCATGAAGTTCTTGCTTGGGCGCGACGGTCCAGCCAAAATCCCGCCTGACTGTGACTGTTCCTCTTGTGTGAAGCGGAGAAAGTTAGATGGGCGATAAGACCGGAATCTCATGGACCTCAGCTACTTGGAATCCAATCAGAGGCTGCGCACGTGTCTCTGAAGGTTGCCGGCACTGCTACGCCGAGACGATGGCTGGCCGTTTCTCCGACGAGGGTCAGCCGTACTATCAGCTCGTCAAGCGCACCCCCAAAGGGGCTCGCTGGACGGGTGAAGTCCGGTTCATCACCGAGCATCTCATCGACCCGGTCCGCTGGAGCAAAGCGAGGAAAATCTTCGTTAACTCGATGAGCGATTTGTTCTTCGAGAAGCTCACAAACGAAGAAATCGCCGCCATCTTCGGAATCATGGCGGTCTGTAAGCAGCACACGTTCCAGGTTCTCACCAAGCGCTCTGCGCGCATGAAGGAATGGTTTGCGTGGGCCGGCAGGCTCTCGATGCCAGAGCTGCTCGGATACGCGTATAGAGCGCTCAAGGACCGTCCTGACGACCTCAAGGCGTTCGCCAAGGCCGACTCGAACATGGGCGGCTACGTGTGGCCGTTGCCGAACGTGTGGCTTGGCGTGTCTGTAGAGGACCAGGAAGCGGCCGACAAGCGCATTCCCGACCTGCTGGCGACGCCGGCTGTTGTTCGGTTCCTGTCCTGTGAGCCGCTGATCGGTCAGGTTGACTTGTCCGAGTGGCTGATGGAGCCGACGGGCAAGTTCCGCACGCACAACAACACGCGCCAGTACCAGCTCAAGATCAAGCTTAACCACGGCCTGGGCTGGGTCATTGCTGGTTGCGAGAGCGGACCTGGAATGCGTGCGTGCGACCACAGATGGCTCAGGCTGCTGCGTGATCAGTGTGAGGCTGCTGGCGTTCCGTATTTCTTGAAGCAGGCAACTGCTGCGCAAGAGGGCGGACACAGGCTGTATCCGAGCGGACAGGCTGCACGCTCGGAAGTGGTCGACGTGGTCAGCGGCGGAAATGGCTCGAAAATCAAGCCCGGCGGTGTTATCGAGAGGCCTTACCTGGACGGCGTCCAGCACCAGGCCTTCCCAGATGACCAAAAGAAAAAAGCAGCGTAGCGAGGGTCTCGCCGGAGTTGTGGCACTTCTAATCCCGGCGGACGTTGTGCCAGAAGGAGGAGATCCTCTGGCCACAAGGACAACGCCGGCCGACGAACCCGGCAAAGAACTGGACCCTACGCTCGATCTAATCTCGCAGTCGTTCAAGCACTGCGACGAGTACATCGAAGACCAGTCTCAGCCGGAATGCCTGCGCAAGTTCCTTGATCGCGCTCGCATGCCAGCGCATGGGATGCTGCTTAAGGAACCATACCCAAAGCTATTCGCCACCTACCAAGGAAATGACTGGCTGGGCGTCTCCAAAGGAGACCGAGTGCGCGTGGTGATGGCTAGCCGGATGGGCGACGTCGGCTGCACGAAGAATCTCAACGCCGACTCCGGCTACCAGATTCGTTGCCCGGTCGACAGCCTGTCTGATTTTAGTGAAAGCCCGTTCTAGGCGGATTGTAGGCAGGTGATGTCAAAAAAGGTGTGTCGCTACTGCAAATTGCCGTGGCCAGGCGATGAATCGATAACCCTCGAAGACCTGGCTAAGGGCGTGAAGTCTGACCTGCCGGTCTGCATCAAGGCCCCACCGCCAGATCGCTGGTTCAAAGACAGCGGCATCAACGGCCACATGTTCGATGAAATAGTTGAGGAGTAGGTCTGTAGGTAGGTTATGCCCAGCTGTCGTCAATGCGGCGAACCTCTGAAGACCGGCTCCACGGTGACGTGCCTCAAGAGCACGTGCCAGGAGGCCGAGTACCACGACAATCAAGCGCGCAACAAGAAGCCGCGCCGGTTGAAGCCCAAGGAGGGCGCTCTCAAGGCAGATGGCACCCGCTGGACAAACCAGCCTGGCGGCATTCAGAAGCTGGAGATTCGCGACGGTAAGGACGACCCCTGGTTCAACAACGAGCTGCAGTTCGCTCGTCTGATCTACGAGATCATGGCCATGCAGTCGATCGACGAAGGCCAGTGGACGGTCATGCAGCAAGACCTCCAGAAGGCGCTGGGCATGACCGAGAGCCAGGTGACCAGCATCTTCATGCGCGCGAGCGACGTGCTGCGGAAGGCAGGGCTCCGTGGCTAAGCGTAAACCCAGAGTGCTGGACCGCCGCGAGATCGGCATGTACCTCAGCAAGGGGAAGGCCGGCTGCCACGTCCATCTCCTTTATGAGGTGTTCTATAGCGACGGGACCACGAAGCTCGAACGAGGACATACGATCTTCGCTCAACCCGGTCTTCGTGACCTCAACCCATGGATGATGAAGTCCAAGGCTGAGAAGAAATTTCAGAAGCTGACGTACCGGCCTGACCTCAGCGCCATCATGGACATGATGGTCATCGGCTGGGAGCGGCTATCCAGCGCCTGCTATTCCGCAGACCGGCACACCGAAGAGCCGGTCAAAATCAAGATGGTCAGCAAAAGGAAAAAGCGTGGGTAACAATCAGGCATACAGGTTCATGGAAGAGACCGTCATGGGGGCATATAACGCCGGTCTTCTCAAGGTAAGGCTACTCAAGATCCTGCTTGAGCCTTATCGCGGAACAGACATCGATTCCGGCGGCAGTCAGGATCTCAAAGCCAAGAACGGCCTCGAAGTTCCAGATATCGTCATCAAGCTGCTTGCACCGGACAAGTTCAAGAAGTTGGAGCCTATGCGGCTCGCTCTTCTGAAGCATCCCAAGAAGTACGACAAGCTGACCGAGAAGCAGCAGCTCGAACAAGAGAAGTATTACGAGGCTCGCTATGACGCCTTTCACAAGATCACCACGAAGATGTTCGGCTGGTGCTGAAGCTCGCTGACCTATACGCGAAGCTGCCTTCGATCTCGTGCAAGGGCCTCTGCCATGATGCCTGCGGCGTCATCATGTGCTCCAAGGCCGAGAAGGATGCCATCGCTGTCCTCACGGGACGTCGAGTAAAGACCATCCCGGATGTCGTGGCGCCGATTCACAAGAACCACGTAATGTTGCGGCCGACGGAAGAGTTGAACTGCAGCTATCTCAAGAAGCAGCGCTGCACCATCTATTCGGCACGGCCAATGATCTGTCGGCTCTATGGAGTCGCTGACGGAATGCTGTGCCCGCACGGCTGTATCCCAAGTCGAGTCGTATCCAAGCAGGAAGCCCATGACCTCGTTGAGGCTGCGGCGGAGATCAAATAATGCCCTTTCATTTCTGCTGGGACGAAGCCCAGGTTCTGTTAATGAGCATGCCGTTCGTCGGCTTCAGCCTCGTCTGGCTTCGTTCCAAATTCCCCAAGAAGACCCATGCCCACAAAGATCACAATCGTTGCTGCTGACCGACCGGACTCCAGGGACGAGGAGGTCTACTGGGTCTCGATGATTGCCAAGTCGCTTGGAGAGTGTCGAGGCGCTGACTTCCTTCGCGGCGAGTTCGTGGAGTGCGACAGTTGCGCAGCGAAGCCAGGATCTCCGACGCTTTGCGCAGGCTGCCTTGCCAATCGCTACGTCATCGGATTACTTACTCAGAAATGAAGGAAAACGAGCCACCCATCGCCAAGTTGATTCGGGACCCACAGACGCCGATCGACAAGATCGTGGCGAACTGGATCCGCTGGCTTCCGGCCTCCATCTTTTTCTTCGGATTCGCATTCGTGACCTGGACCATCGTCATGATCGTTCAGGTTGGTCGCTACCATGATGCGGTGACCAAGATGGACCAACGGGTCAAGGTTCTCGAACAAGAGCTGAAAGACACCAAGGAACAAAACCAAGGCCTCTACTACGCACGTGAGTGCGTCAGCGACTGGGGCATCAACCTATGGAAAGACCATGAGCGCAGCTGTCACCGAATGGACCCTTGAATGCGTGGTGCTCGTGCTCCGCAAGGAACGCGAGATCATCGGCCTGGACCGCACGCCGTACATGGTCGGCGACCACGCCTATACCGGCGGACCCGTTCTCCGTGGCCCCTGGGGCTCGATCGGAGGCTCTCAGGCGCAGTTCAAGGAGTACGACCAGAAGTGCAAGGACTTCACCTCTGCATACATCCACGGGCATCTGAGAGGCGCTCGTGTGGCTTGCGAAGCCATTGGATGCATTGGCTTCTACAGCGGCTACTGCCAGCGGTGCGGCGGAACAACCCCGCCAGGGATGGAAAAGCCGCCTGAGTCGCCTGTAGATAAGGCATGACGCCGAAGACTGAGGAGCAGCTCAACACCCTCATCGACGAACTGAAGCAGAAGCTTCAGGCTAGCGAGGAACGCGCGCTCAAGGCCGAGGACAACGCCAAGCATTTCGAGCGGCAGCTGAAGGACGACAACCTCGGCTGGTCCTTGGGTCGCGAGATGGAGTACAGCGACCTTCCGCTTCCTCGCCTGCAGATGCACTGGGAGCGTGACGATCCGCGTGGGTACAACACCCGTTGTACGTACATGCTCGTCTACGAACATTACCTCGGCATCAAGAAGATTGCCGGTCACGGTGATCCGGCCGTTGTCGGTGTCCCCTTCGGTCAGACCAAGCGCAACGGGCGGGAAGGCTCTTTCGTCGATCGCTACGACCAAGAAGGCAAGCCGCACATCACGGTCCCGCACCGTGAATGGGCGCATGCCATCAGCGATGCACAGCAGCTCAAGCTGCCGTTGTATGTCACCACCTGCGATGGTGATGTGGCCGTCGTCGACATCTCGCCGGTTCCTGGCAAGAGCCTTCAGCGCATGCTGAAGCTTGGCGGTAAGCCGCTGTGAGCCCCGACGAGGAATGGCTATACGGCCAGCTGAAAAGCCGGCTGCAGAAGGAACACGAGCGGGTTGCCGCTATTCTTCTGTCCGAACTGAAGAACCTCCAGGTTCGGGTCAACAACGCCGTCGAATCTCTCCGGGACGGCAAGGCTCTTGACGCTCACCTCGTCGTCAACGCTGCCGGCATCACGGAGTCCATCGCCCGCTGGAACATGGTGCGCGATCTACTTCCGTACACCAGCCCGGAAGTTCACAAGGCTACCGAGAAAAAGAGCAAGAAATGAGCTGCAATCGCTGCGGTACAGATCAAACCAACCTTGAGTACTGCGTCTACTGCACTGAATACATGGACCTATGCAGAAGCGTTGCGCTTCTGCAGAACGCTGCGATGTCCGACGATGATCTCCTCGCTCTCGATGATGTCCGATCCGTATGCCACGGCGGCGGCGCAGCTGTGGCCATGGCTATCGCCGGAGAAGGCGAGCTGAACCTCAATGGCATGCAGGAAATGCTGCGAGAAAGCAGCAAGAAGCTCGTCGCTGTCACCGATAAATACGGGGGCTGGGACCGCATCGCCCGTCTGAGAGGCATCAAATGAAGAAGAACGCACTCAAGCTTGTTCGCATCCTCGTGGTCGAGCCCAGCAAGGCACCCCGCCTAGAAGAGGTCGACCCGAGTTCCTGGCGAACTTGGTATCCGCTGGTCGACAAGACCACGAGCCTGTTCCAGATCCTCAACATCGTTCCCGGCATCGAAATGCTGTTCGACGAGGAGGGGCGCTGGAAGAACATGCCGCTCAATGTCCTGGTGCCGGCTCACGCCCCCAAGCCCGTCGCCGAGGATACGTTCATCATCGACATGACGAACGGTCGCGGCATGATGCCCGGCGAACCAGGCATCGGCTACCACGAGATCCTCGGGACGTTCATCCTGGCGCGTCGAAAGGGTGGCAACTACGTGGACCTGACCGATGACGACATCGCCAAGTTCAAGAACGGACTGATCCGTGCGGTGTGAATTCTGCGACCAGGAGTGCAAGCACGACCGTGAGCACTACAAGGAAGTTCTCGATAACGACGGGAACGTGATCTGGGAGTGCTCGGGCTGGACCTGTCCACGTATGGACTGGCGCAAGCGAGCGCTCGAAGCCGAAGAGCGGGTCAAGGTTCTCGAACAGAACATCCGCAATTTGTGGAGCACCACCAATGCGTAAAGATCCATCCGAAGCCGCTCAAGCAAAGCGTGACGCCGGAAAGCCGATGACGCTCAAGGAGTGGCAGCTCACGGTGTTCTCGTACACCCCGTCGAGCCTGTGGCACGACTTCTTTCCGAAGTTCCTCAAGGCGAACGGGCTCGCAGTAACTGCGCGACTGAGGCCGTTGCTTTGGCAGTGCATCTGGGAGCTGGCTCAGGTCGAGCACAAGGCGATGATGGATAGGCTCGTCGCAGAGAGTCGACCAACTCTTCGAATCGGCAAGCGGAACATCATCTACCAGCTCTGAGGTCGTCAAATGGCAAAGAAGCGTGTAACCAAGGCGCCGGTCGATACTACGCCGCGCGCCTACACTGTGGAGGAGATGAGGGAGAAGTTCCTCGATCACCTCCAGGGCATCTGCAACTACTGGATTTCGACGCCGCTCGATCGTCCTGAGTTCCAAGATCGCCTCAAAGAGCAAGGTGAGGTCCGCTATCGGATGGAGGGCATGCTGTTCAGCATGTTGGTCCTGTTCGATGGTGGCTCTGGCTTCATGCCGGCCTTCGATATCACCCCATCACCCCACGAGACCGACGCCGAGTTCCACCGCGAGCGTGGCGAGAACTGGTGGGATACCAAGGTCATCAACGATACCCAGCTCCACGAAATCTATAGCTCGCGTGAGCGCACTGGAAAATCGGGGTAGGTCGGCTGTAGATAGGCCGATGGGTAAAATCACCAGGGCTGAAATCAAGCGGCGGACGGATGCCTTAGCCGCCAAGAACAGCATCTTCTTTCTCTACGAGTTCATTCAGCGCGCCGAACTTGGCGGCCACCCGTGCCCAAATTCAGCCAATCTTGACCACGGAGAACCTGTCTACGTCGTCAAGAAGCGCGAGCTGATGGAGTTCATGGCTGGCATCCGCCAGATGGTGGAGTGGTCCAAGCACAGCCAATACGGAGCCGCCGCGCTCGAAGCCTTGGAGATCATCGACCGGGTGATGGCCGAGAATCAGTTCGCTGCGCCGCTCCGTGAGCTGGGAACGCCGAAATGAACAGGCCAAGCCAAAGAATTCCCGGATTCAACGTCGACCGCATCGATGTGGCTGCCGGCTTGCGCGAGCTGAAGAAATGCGGCTACGACGATCCAAAGACGGTCATGGTCATCGAGTACGCGTTGATGCGCTGGGCTCGTGGTGAGGAAGCTGCCGCTCAGAAGGGTGCGATCGATCGCTCATTTCACGGCATCAACCTGACCTGTTGGATAAGGGTCATCGCCGCTGCTAGGGCGGCCGGTGAAAAAGCGCAGTAGGTGAATTGTAGATAGTCCATGAGCTACCGAGACGCATACAAAGTGGACGTTCCCGAGGGCAAGTCAGGCATCTGGTCCGTGGAGAAGTTCACGGTTTCCGAGAAAGACTCCGAGTTCGACCGCCTGCGCGCTCTCAACCCCAGCAGCATGGGGCGCTACGTTGCACCGGGCACGTACACGTCGCTGAAGCGCGGCAACAAGCTGATCATGTCCGACACCTCGGACGAAATCAGGGACCACATCTACTTCATCACCAGGGCCGACGGGAACGTGCTCATCGCCGGTCTCGGCATCGGAATGGTGCTCAACGGCGTGGCCACCCAGCATGGCGTCGAGAAGATCACCGTCATCGAGAAGTCGCCCGACGTCATCAAGCTGGTGGCGGACCACTACCGCGCCAAGCCGTATGGCTCGAAGCTGGAGATCATCGAGGCTGACATCTTCGACTGGAAGCCAGCCAAGGGCGTGAAGTACGACCATGCCTGGTTCGACATCTGGGACGACCTCTGCACCGACAACCTCAAGGAGATGGCGACCCTGAATCGTCGATTCGCCCGCACCGTCACCAACAAGGGATCATGGGGGCATGGACTGCTCAAGTCCTACGCACGCCGTGAACGCAGGAGCGCGTGGTAAATGGATGATCGCGAAAAGCTGCTGGCAGCTCTCAAAGAAGCGCTTGAGCTAGCCGAGTATTGGGCAGAGACCGCCAGGTCTGTCGACTGGTCCAAGAGCCCAAATCGATGGTCGCTCAACGGCAAGCACCACGCCGACACAAATCGGATGGCTGAAATCCGCAAGGAATTCGAGCTACCCAAGGAGGGATAGCTATGCCTACTGACAGCGAGATCGAAGAGAACAAGAAGGCGTCATTCGAGCGGAGGATCGCTGCTCGGTTTGCAAACGCGAAATGGCCAAGGGTTATCGTACTCAAGGACAAGCACGAGAACGGCTACTATCTGGTCAACGATGTCGAGAGCGTCTGGCGCTGGGCGCTTCAGATTCTTCAGATGCGCATCGACGATCGGTACATCTGCGCACCGGAGGAGCCGAAGCCGGTCGAGGAGGTACCTGACGACCTCATCGACAAGTTGCCCGAGGCGATGAAAAAGAAAGCCCTCTCGGACAAGCAGGCCAACAAGTCCCTGATGAAGCGCCACGCCAAGTACGTGGAGATCTGGAACGATATCCAGAAGGCGCTGGCCGAAAAGAACGGTGCGCTGGCGTTCAAGGTCTTGGAAGATCGCAAGGACGCCGAGTACGAGGGTTTCGAGTTCGTGCGCCTGGAAGTGCCATGATCGAGTACACCATCGTCTCGGTCCACGACCGCAAGAAGATGTTCCCGAACAGCAAGCCGATCTGCGACAGCTGCCACGGAAAGGTCAGCGCGGACTGGACGCTGATTTCCCATACTCAGCTCGGACCAAAGCAGTACTGCACCACCTGCGGCGTCAGTCAGCTCGTCAGCGACATGCAGACGCTCTCCTCGATGGCCACCCAGCTCGCCAGGCTCCTGCCGCTCTCGCCGCCTGAGCCCAAGAAGTGATTCGCTGGAAGCGCGCCAACGACGGCTATGTGGAGTCCCACGACGGCGAGTGGTTCATCACGCCCATCTACAGCGGATGCACCAGACCACAGTCGTACGAGCTAAGACACAAGGATAACTACGCGAAAGGCCTTGGCTGGCACTCGACTCAAAAGGAAGCCAAGGACTGGGCTGAATATCTGAAAGCGAAGTGGGCCAAGGCTGTAGATAAGGGGTGAGCATGGCAGAAGAAAAATTCACCACCAAGGTCATCAACGGAACCCGCGTCAAGAAGCGCGTTGGCGATGGACGTCTGTACTGCTCACAGTGCGGCATTGCCCTGGACGTCAAAGGCGGATGTGACCATTGCAAGCCGACCAAGGGAGCATGGCGCGAGGCCCGTATCCAGCACTACGCCGATACCCGCAGCGTGCAAGCGCTTGCGCAGATGGTAGTCGAGCTGGAGGATTCGCACGACGTCTGCCCGGAATTCACGATCGACGAGGAGTGGCCGACATGAAGGGTGAGATGGGCCTTCTGCAGTTCATCGACTCCAGGATTGCCAGGCCAACCGTCTGGCCGCGCAACCTTCACGTCAGCCACCCCGGCTGGAATTCTCTCTACGTGCGAGTCACCAAGCGCTTCCTGGGCGGGGAAATCCGCGAGCCGGTCATCGACCTGGCAAGCATCGAAGCTGTAGAGCCGGGCAAGGGTGCCTTCCGTGCGCTCGTAGCAGAGCTGCAGAAGCTCTATCCGCAGGCCACCCTATTCGTCGAAAGCGTTCAGCCAGAACGTTTCAAGGCTGGCCTGCTGCGCATGGGCTTCCTTCAGCGCGACCACGAACCCAGCTTCTATCTCCTGCCAAAGTGACATAACCAAGTGAACATGAACCGGCTCCGTCCAACCAACGTCGACAAGGACAATCTGGACCTCTGGCTGTCCGGCGTCATCCATGACGCCTGTCGAGACGCCATCGAGGCTGGATTACCGGAGCGATCCGTTCATCAGCTCCTCAAAACCATCACGGACATGCATCACCCGCTGGGCAAATATGGCCAAAAATAATCTCAAGTCCGTCAAATGGCGTGAGATCAAGGCGCCAACTTCCTGGCGTCCTGAATTCGGTGATGAGCTGGTCGGTTACTATATGGGCCGAACCAAGAAGAACGGCAAATTCGGCCAGTACGAGGTCGTCACCGTACTCGTGCCTTACAAGGGCGCGATGATGTGCAGCGGCACCATGCTGATCCAGCTGGCCGATTCGGCGATGCTCTCCGCCGGAGATCCAATCCGCATCGTGTACTGCGGCATGAAAGACCTCAGCGAGGACCGCCAGATGAAAACCTTCAAGATGTTCGTCGGTGATGGCGAAGCGCTAGCCGAAGATCAAATCCCGGAGCGCTACAGGTCATGAGCAAAGAGAATCCGCTGACATCCGAAGACTACTTCCAGATCACGACCTGCATCAATCACTGCATCGACGAGGTCAACAAGCTGCGCTTCGTATCCCCGAATGAATGGGAGCGCCTATCGAAGCTCAAAAACAAGGTCGAGCACGCTTACAACCTAAAGCGCAAAGAGGAAACAGGTGGATAACTTCGCTGCGTACGCTAAGGACCACAGCAAGCACCCGCATTGTGCGAGTTGCAGTGGATGCTTGCTCGATCCGAGGTTTGCTCCTGACAACCACGGCAGCAGGTTTTACCCGCTCTGGTGCGCTGGCTGTATGTGCCGCATCAAGAAGAACATCCCCGTAGGCGCCAAGCCGCTATGGGAGTACGAGTTCGTCAAATGCGAATAGCGTTCGACATCGGAGGCGTGCTTTCAAAGTACCCGGATCAGTTCCGCAGGCTGCTCCATCGACTGACCGAACGTTTCCCGACGTTCTTCGGTGTCGATATCTTTGTCATCACCGACATGCACGACGTCGACGAGGTCTACGAGATGCTCGTGATGAACGGCTTTGACATGATCCACAAGGACAACGTCTACTGTGCCGACTACAAAACGCACGGCGAAGGCTGCAAGGCAGAGTTGCTCCGCGACCTTGAAATTGACCTATTCTTTGACGACTTCCTGGGTTACATGATGCTGCCCAGCGACACCATCCGCTGTCTCGTCATCCCAGACCCTCACAGGCCGTACTGGCATAAGAGCTGGAAGACCAAGGACAAGTCGGATTTCGGTCGGCGGGTCTACACAAAGCCATGGGTACACGGGTCGTCCACTGCAAAAAAGAAAAGTACGACGTCTACATCGGGCGCGGCGGCACGCACCCGGGCGGCCAAGGGTCGAAATGGGGCAACCCGTTCACCTTCAAAGAAGGCACGCTTGCAAAGTTCGTCGTCCCCAAAGACGAAGTCCTCACGCGCTACGAAGCGTGGCTCAAGCAGCAGCCGGAGCTAATCGAGGCTCTACCGGAACTGAAGGGCAAGATACTTGGTTGCTGGTGTCGGCCAGCCAAAGGCTTTCAAGGGAAGGTACTTTGTCACGGGCAGATCTTAGCTGCTCTCGCAGACGGCTGCCGACCGGAGGACATCGAATGACGCACGACAAAATCCCATCGGATGAAATCGTCATCGAGGAGACTTTCCGGCCGAGCGGAAAGCCAGAGCACGTCATCACCGTCAAGATCGATCAAAGTTCTGGGTCTGTGAGCATCCGGCAGTGGAACTACGCTCTGACTCTCGGCGGCGACCCAAGGGACAAGGCCTGGTATCTCGATCCAGAGATCGGCATCACTCTGAATCTAGAAACCAAGAAAAAGATGCTCGAAGCAGTTCTCAAGAACCATTGCCGGCAGTGCCTCGATTACGACCCCGAGGGACAGTTCTGGTGTTGCTACGACTCACGAGGTGATTGATGAAGGTCCACCAGCTGATCGAAATCCTCAAGCATGTCGACCCCAATGCTGAGATCATCGTGGGTTCTCACACCCTGAAGCATCCCAGTTGCAAGGATCCGGTCGGCGTCTGGCCAGCCTTCGCTGTCGAGACTGGTGAATTCGTACACGGCGGACCACTGGGGGACCAGAACAACTGGGTCAAGATCCGGGCATCTGACGTCTGGGGTTGCACGCACTTCCAGAGCGACAACTACACGATCAAAGAAATCACCACGACCAAAGGCGAGCCGTTCCAGTTATGACAACGCCAGGTAGACGTAAGAGGCGTGGAGCTGCGCTCGGGCCGCTCCGCAAGGTCATCGGCTACGACACCAGCGAGCACGGCGTCCGTCTCGAAGTTCTGGAATGCGGCCATAGTATCCACGAAAAACAGGACATCATCGGCCCGACCAACGCGTACCGGCGTCGCTGTCGACATTGCCTGAAAGATGCGGCAGGTTCGACTGTAGATAAGGCATGAGCCGTCGCCTCACCGAAGACCAGCTCCGCACCGGAAAAGCCATGCTCGCGTCTGCTTTCAAGGAGATGCGCAAATACGGCATCTTGGCCCGGCAGAACTTCCAGTGCTGCATGGGCTGCGCATGTCAGGCGCTCTGGACCGAGATGAAGGAAACGCCCGGCAGGTACAGGGGCGCGGTCTACTACCACAAGCAGGATGGCGAACGCCTCCGCAACGGCATCGACTTCTGCATCGGCTTTGGCGTCGAAGACCACGGCGACACCGACAACGGAGAGGCCGACGTGCTCATCGGTATCATCGCCAAGATGGCCCTGGAGAAGGCTGGTCTCATCGTCAGCTGGAACTATACGCACACCGAGAAGCTGACCGTGCGGTTTCCGTTCCTGCAGCCCGCTGTGAGCGCTGCATGAATCGAATCAGATTCGCCAAGAAGCTCGGGCTGAAGATCAAAGTCTACGACCACGATCGAACTTGGAGCCTGTACGACGGCAAGATTGTCCACATCAGCTCCGCTAACCATGAGCGCGACATCGACCATGAGATGGGCCACTTCATCGCCGCCACAAAGCGTGAGCGCACGAAGCCGGAGTGGGGCCTGGAGCGTGGACCAGACTATCCAAACGACGAGATTTTGAAGGAGTTCAAGCTTCCTGACCTCGTCATCCGCCCGAACTACAGCGACAGGACCACCAAAGAGGATAAGCGCCAGGCGAAAAAAGAATCCACTGCATCCCTGTTCGGCATCGCAGTCACGTACCTCATCGGTGCAAAAGACGAATGGCGTGCGCATGCTGACAGCCATCAGTGGGACCGCTCAGGTACGGCATGTGATCTGTATTGCCTCATCGCCGATACTGAGCACTTCGACCTGAAGACTCGACTCACGAAAGCGCTTGCGCTGATAAGAAGCGTGCGATGAACAAAAAAAGGACTCACATGAACGGCAAGAAGACCATCCACATCATCTCCGGCGGCACGATTTCCCACATCGCAACGCACCTGGCGCTCTGCGCACCCGCCTACGGCGGAACAGGGCGCTCGCTGATGAACCTGTGCCACACGTACTGCGAAGAGCTGGACGTCGTCATGCACGAGACGAAGATGGTCACGGGCAAGCAGCAGCAAGAGCGCCACGGGATCTGGTACGGCAGCAAGCTCGAAACCAACGATGACGTGGACCGACTGATCAGCCGCATCGTCGAAGACCTGTCGGTCAAGATCGTCTTCATGCCGGTGGCTCTGTGCGATTTCGAGGTCAATCGTATCGAATCAGACGCTGGCGTTCGTCCTGAGCCAATCGGTAAGAACGCACTGCGTCTGTCGACGCACGACAACATCCACGAGTACAAGCTGGTTCTCAAGGCGGCCGAGAAAATCATCAGGAAGGTCCGCGCCAAGCGTAAGGATATCTTCCTCGTCGGCTTCAAGACTACAGACGGAGTGGATGACCAAAAGCAGTATCTTGCCGGCCTGCACCTGCTCAAGGAGGCCAGCTGCAACCTCGTGCTCGCCAACGACGTGAAGACCAAGCTGAACATGGTCATCACCCCGGAGGAAGCGCGCTACCACGTCACCACGGACCGCTACGAGGCGCTCAAGGGCCTCGTGGAGATGGCCAAGATGCGCTCCCACCTGACGTTCACGCGCAGCACCGTCGTGGCTGGCGAGCCTGTGCCGTGGAGTTCGGATATCGTGCCCAAGGCTCTACGCGAAGTCGTCGACCACTGTATCAAGCAGAACGCCTACAAGCCGTTCCGTGGCGCGACAGTCGGCCATTTCGCCGCCAAGCTGGCCCAGGACACGTTCATCACGTCACAGCGCAAGACCAACTTCAACGACCTGGAGAAGATCGGCCTGGTCCGCATCAAGACCGACGGCCCGGACACCGTGCTCGCCTACGGCGCCAAGCCCTCTGTGGGCGGTCAGAGCCAGCGTATCGTGTTCTCGGAGCACCCGGAATACGACTGCATCGTCCACTTCCACTGCCCGCTGAAGCCGGAATCAAATGTTCCGACAGTCTCGCAGCGCGAATATGAGTGCGGCAGCCATCAATGCGGCCAGAACACCAGCAACGGCCTCAAAAAGTACTGTGAGAACGGGCATACATTCAGTGCAGTCTTCCTGGATCAGCATGGTCCGAACATCGTATTCAACAGCAAGATCGATCCGCAAATCATCATCGAATTTATCAACCAGAACTTCGATCTGTCGGCCAAGACCGGAGGCTACGTATCGTGAGATGGACGGCGTTCTTCTGGGACGCGAACCAGTTCTTCGGAAAGATCGATAGCGTCGAGAAATTCCAAGAGCTGCTCAGCTACTACGACATCGAGCGCGTCTGCGACGCCAAGATGGCCCCGGTTATGGAAATCGATGAGCTGCCGCCCAACTACTTCTTCGGCACGCCAGGCGTCACCAATGGCGAGCTGCGTAGCTTCGGCTACCGGCGCGAGCACATCCCCGGTACCGTGCGCCTGGAAGACTGGGCAAAGACCCGTGGGATGGACCTGCGCAAGCTCGCCGAGAGGAAGCCAGAGGCGTAATGGGCTACACGATGGGCGACTTCCGAGCCGAGATGCGGAAGAGAGGTGTCAGCAAGCGTGGCTTCGAAAAGGGCTACCTGCGCAAGGAAAAGCCCAAGCCCAAGCCGAAGCCAGCTCCCAAGCCGAGGAAGCCCAAGGAATTCGTCCCGTGTAATATCCACCGGCTTCACATCGTGCGCGTACATGCGGACGGTTCACGAAGCGGCTGTCCGATGTGCGATGCGATGATCGAAGACCTATGTCGAATCCAGTTTCAGTAACCTGCTACATCCCAGGCCCCGATGGACTTGTCCTCGGGGTTTCCCGTCGTGGTCGCCCCACGGAATTCGGTCTGCCCGGCGGCAAGGTCGATCCCGGAGAGACCTTCGAGCAAGCCGTCGTTCGTGAGCTGAAAGAGGAAACCGGCCTGACGCTCGCCAATCCGAGGCTGATCTACAGCGACATGTGTCCAGGCGAAGTCACGTACCGCAACCACGTGTTCAAGGGTGACATCTCGGGCGAGATCAAGCCCGAGGAAGGACTCACCGTTAAGATGGTGACTTGGGAAACCCTGTTCGCTGGACCGTTCGGCGAATACAACAAGCGGTTTCACGCCAGCCTGAATGTCGGCTGACCCAAGGCCATTAAAAGAGGTCGTTCGTGACCTCTTCGTCAAATCCAAAGAGCTAAACGCTATGGATGACCGCATCTCGAAGGCCATCTCAGAGCTGGAACGCCGGCTGAGAGACCACCGCATCGAGCGTGTGTTGAGCGCTCGCCTGCCAGACGGCGCCGACCTGGGCTGGAGCTACAACCGCCGCAACCGGCTGTGGCGGTTCGTTATCCGCACCGAGGAAGACGCCTGGGATCTTCTTTCCTGTTCCCGTGAAGAACGGTCTGAAGTATTCACCTGTGGCGCGATGGAGAAAATCATCGCGCAAGCGCTTGCGTACAAAAAGGAAGCTCGCCGTGTTGTTCGATGACCTAGATCGTGCCGTTCGTGAATGGCTTTACGCACGAGAGATGATGCGCCGGCTCGGATTCGCACCCGAGGAAATATTCTTTGTCGTCAACCCGCCCGGCAAGGTGATGATCGAGAACGGCACGGTCGTCACCACTGACAAATTCACCATCGTATTGAGGGTAGAAGCGCAGGGCCTCGAATTCAATTGGACTATCGGAGAGACCGAAGTTCCAGACCAGTTGCTCGAAGCTCACTTCGAGAAAGCATGCGAAGACTGGAATCGCGCATGCGACACCCCGGAACTGGACAGTGTTTTCAAGGCGTCAGATCCGTGGTTCCGGCGCGTCGGTTTAGTTCAGGCTCTACATTCAAAAGGCTTCGTGATAAGAGCCTGGAACTAAGATGGCGAAGCGTAAGTGGGCAATCCAAGAAGGCAAAAAGAAGAACTATTTCAGGTTCATGACCGGCATCGGTCCATGCTTCGGCGGCACCAAGAAGACAGCGATGACCTTCCCGACGAAGCTCGAAGCTGAGTGTCAGATCAACGACTTCCCGGTGTTCGCATCGGTCATGTGCAAGGCTGTTAAGCTCAGCGGATGAGCACGACCGAAGGCAATAGTCTGCTGGAGATGCTCCGTTGGGACGTTGATCAATGCGTCACCAACCCGTTCGGCGAAAAGGTCTGGCTCAAGGCCTGTTTCGACGACCGAGGAAACCGCATCGGCATAACCGACTGCTGCCTTGCAAATGAACCGTGCGAGCACCACGCTAAGGTCGCTCAGGGGACAAAATGACGGACGTTGAACAAGAACAAATCGTCGTGCGGTTCGGCAACCTCCTGCGTTCCGTCCCGCACCGAAGCTACTGTCCTCGTACCAACGGAACCAGCCACCGCTGCTCCTGTGACATCGGCCAAGCAGCCATGAAGGTCTTCAACGAGTTCCAGTCTCTCATCGTCCTCGCCAAAGGAAGTGGCTCGTGACGCACATGCCAGGAATCCCGGTCAAGTTTGACGAACCGGACGATTGGAAGCCGTGCATCGCTACATGGCGCTGCCGCAGCTGCAAGGGCAAGAACGGCAAGTACCGCACGCACACGTCGTCCTGCGGAAGCTGGGATGACGACGAGGTGAAGTGCGACGATTGCGGCCACACGTACTGGCACGAAGGAATTGATTCATGAACGTCATCATCATTCTCATCGAGATCCTCATCGCCATCGTCGAGCTGCTGAAGGACTGAAATGATCGCCTACCATCCAGATCCGGCAATCAACGTCGAGGTTCGTCTTGACGTCATCGAAGCCGAGAAGCACGATTTGGCAGCTGGATATCCTCCACGGCGCTGGACCTGTGAATGCGGCGCCAGCCACTCGCGTGGCCATTTCCCCATTGGGAACATCGGTAGCCATCGCTGCCTGAAGTGTGGTTACGTCGGCTTCGGCGGCGTCATGTGGGACCCGCTGACGGAGGATCCACCCAATGCATGACTTCGACGAAGCCGTAGATCCAATTCCGCTGGCCAAGAAGCTGCTCACGAACGGCGGCAAGGCGCTGCCCGACGAAGTTCAGTTCCTCTGTCGCGCGCTCCTCTTCGCCCACCACAAGGTCGGCCAGCTCTACAACCACATCGAAAAGAGCCCACTGGGCCCCAGGAAGCTGTGCGACGTTGCTAATGCGGCCAACGCATACGTCAAGAAGCACGGCACGCACGACTCACCGGAAGGTCTCGCCCTGGTTGAGGCTGTAGACGCTGCCTGGAGAAACGATAATGCCTAAGATCGCTGTGCCGCCCAAACCAAAACGGGTGAAGTGCAACGAGTGCGGCGCCATCATCGAATACTTCCCGGAAGAGCTAAAGGAGCGTCGCTGGACTGATTACGGCGGCGGCGGAAACTATGAAGCGTACATCCCGTGCCCGCGTAGGGGTAAAGGCAACAAGAAATGCCCCGGCGAAGGCATCGTCGAATCAATCTAGGCTCTGGGAATTGGTTCAGAAGTTCGTAGACGACAATCAGGTCAGCTGCGAGGAATCAGTCTTCCAAGTTGACAGCATCCAGGAAAACGCTCTGGAGTTCGTGGCGAAATGCTGTAAGCTCGTTGGGTTTTATGAGCATGACGCCTGACCAGTTCGCTGAAGCGATGGGCGCTGAAAACCTTGGAACGTTTCCAGAAATCGTTTCCAAGCTGACGCCTGACGAGCGTGTCATGTGCGCCCGCGACTTCGAGGTGGCCGTGTCCACGGTCGACCGCTGGGCCAATGACACCGCCAAGCCTCATCCCGTCCTGAAGTGGCAGGTAGTACGCTGGGTCATGAGGCTGAAAAAATCCTGAACTTGGGATGTAGTTACGGACATGGGCGTCACGGCTGTCAACGGTCTCTGGATTGCCAACTATCCCTACGACCAGCGCAACGTTCCTAAGGAAGCGGGCTTCTGGTGGCACGGTGGTGGCTGCCGCCCGGACTGCAAGGCTTGCGAAGCCGGGCTGAAGCTCAAGGTCTGGTGGACGCCGAAGTCCGAATGTGCGGCCCGTCTGGAATCCCAGTGCGACGACGCCGCCAAGGCGCTGCTTGATCCGCACCTGACCACGGTCCGAGCCTCAAAGGCAACGGACGCCGACATCGAGCTGCCGTGCCCAGAAGGCCTTGCGTACCTGCCCTACCAGAAGGGCGGTATTGCGTATGCGATGGGGCGTTCGAATACCCTCATCGGCGACGAGATGGGTCTGGGCAAGACGATTCAGGCCCTGGGCTACGTCAATGCCATGCAGGAAATCAAGACCGCACTTGTGATCTGCCCTGCCTCGCTGAAGCTCAACTGGGAGCGTGAGTCCGAGAAATGGCTGCTCCGCAAGTTCAAGATGCACGTGGTTGATGGCATCGATGACGACGTCCCTGAGGATGCAACGCTCGTCTTCGTGAACTACGACCTGATTCGCGGCAAGAAGATCGACGACCCCGACTTCATCCCGCTGCCGAACGTCAAGACCCCAAAGACGGTTCAGTCCTCGCACGTCCATGCACAGCTGATGAAGCGCCAGTGGGATGTCCTCGTGGTCGACGAGTGCCACCGGATCAAGGATCCGAAGTCGCTCCAGGCCATCGCCATCCTCGGCCGTGCGGCTGCTCCCAAGAAGTACGAGAAGCAGATCTTGGGTCTTCAGCACAAGGCAGCCCGGAACCTCTTCCTGACCGGCACCCCGTTCCTCAACAAGCCGGTCGAGATGCACCCGCTGCTCGCTGCCCTCGCTCCTGCCGAGTTCGGCAACTTCTTCAAGTTCGCCAAGCGCTACTGCGGCGCCCACCAAGGTCCGTTCGCCTGGGATTTCTCGGGCGCTTCGAACCTAGAGGAGCTGCAAGAGCGCCTGCGCGCGACCATCATGGTCCGCCGCCTCAAGAAGGAAGTGCTCAAAGAGCTGCCGCCCAAGCGCAGGCAGATCCTCCTCCTGCCCGCCGATGGAGCCAAGAAGCTCATCAAGGCAGAGCAAGACGCGTGGAAGATCCACGAAGAGCGCATGGCAGAGCTGCAGAACGAGCTGGACTTCGCCCATGCCTCTGGCGACAAGGAGGCCTACAAGAAGGTCGTCGAACAGCTCAAGCAAGCTCAGAAGGTTGGCTTCGAGGCCACCTCGCTTGCTCGCAAGGCCCTGGCCATGGCGAAGCTGCCTAAGGTCATCGAGCACGTCGAGGATGCCTTTGAGCAGGGCATCGACAAGATCGTCCTGTTCTGCTGGCACCACGACGTCGCCAACACCCTCGCCAACCACTTCGGGGCCGCTGCCGTCAAGCTGACCGGCGAGGTGACGTCTTCCAAGGAGCGCCAGGAGGCCGTAGATCGCTTCCAGAACGACCCCACGGTCAAGCTGTTCATCGGGTCCATCGGCGCTGCCGGCGTCGGCCACACGCTTACGGCGGCCTCTACGGTCATCTTCGCAGAGCTGGACTGGGTTCCGGCCAACATCAACCAGGCTGAGGACCGCTGCCACCGCATCGGCCAGCACAACCAGGTGCTCGTTCAGCATCTGGTGCTCGACGGCTCGCTTGATGCCCGCATGACCCAGCTTCTAGTCGAGAAGCAGGAGATCGCCGACAAGGCCCTGGACCGGGATACGGAAATCGAAGTCGAAGCTCCGACCCAATCTCGTCGCCCCGGATCGTACCCAACTGCCACCCCCGAGAAGCGCGCAGCTGCCCACAAGGCAGTTCAGATGCTCGCCCTCATGTGCGACGGCGCCAGGCTGCTCGACGGCGCCGGCTTCAACAAGATTGACTCGCCGATCGGCAAGCGGCTCGCCGCCCTGGAGACCCTCAGCGACGGTCAGGTGTGGCTGGCCACGAACTTCGCCCGCAAATACCAGCGTCAGCTGCCAGACTCGGTGCTAGTTCCCCTCGGACTTTCCAGTCCGTTTTAGCAGCTGCTCGACGGTCTCCTCCAGCTGACAGTGCTCGCAGTCTTGCTCGCCGGCCGGCTGGGAGTACGGCTCCGTGTTCTGCGCGTGATGCACGTGCCCGCAATCAAGCTTGTGAAACAGGGCTCCGTCGACAAGGATTTCATCAACAAATTTGCGTAGTACCGCCATAACGACTGAAGATGGTCACTTTTTTCGGTAACGCCAGCAATTTCTCAGCTCCTAAAGCACAGAAGGTGGACATAGGAGAATGAGATGACGAACCAGAACATTGAACGCCTCATCAGCGTGACCCGGCTGCTTCAGTCTATTCAGCACGATATGGACGTGTCAGCCCACAAATGCGAAGCCTGCGGCCTGACCGTGCGGCACAACATGGACGAGCACTCGATGGCGGCACAAATCGAGGGCATGCGAAACAAAGTCAATCGGTGGATCAAGACTGCGCAGGGTCGCGAGTAGCTGGAAGCTGGAGCCGAAGCTCAGCTAGTAGCTTCTTCGCCTCTGGAGCCGGACCAAACATCTTGGATTCGACTAGGGCGCTCATGAACTTCGGCGTCACCGTATACGAGGCGAGCTTGTTGATGTCCTTCGCCAGCAGGGCTTCGTGCATCGCTCCAACGATCGGACGAATCAGACCCATGAAATCAGGATGCGCCCGCATCGTGGCGAAGTGATCGGTTGGGATGGTTCCCGTCGTGTACAGGTAGTTCTGCGCACGCTGGATTAGCTCCAGGCACCATTCCTCGCGCTGGATGGCCTGAAAGGCTTCATGCTCATCCATGCCGGCGTACTTGACGTATGGCTCGATCGTCTTGAGAACCGAATCGATGAATTCGACTTCGCGAACCGCCTCATCCACGCAAGCGCTTACGTGCTCCGCCGACGATTCGATCTCGTAGATGGTCGCCTCAGCTTCTAGCCGATCAGCTTCATCGGGTGCCGTTTCGAGCTGCTTCTTAGCCCTCAGCAACTGAGCCTGTCGGCGAAGACCCGACGCTTTCGAGGCATCAAGAGCCTGCTTCCGCTCCTCGCGCAGCAGCAGCAGCTTCCGCTTGGCCTCGTCTGCCGTGTGACACTTACCAACGATGAATGCGACAACCTGAAAGCTTGAGTTCTTCCAATGCATCAGAGCCTCTTGACCAGGATACTCGTCCCAATCAGCTCAAAGTCAACTATGGTAGATCCAACAAACGTACGAGTACCAGTTGGATCCGTAGAAATGGTCTCGTCGAAAACCGAGATCAGATCACCGTTACCCGCACGCTTGCGCATGCTCGCAGGATAGTACTGGCTCAGATATCCGCCAACGGTGTCATCGCATGCCGGTATGCAGATCAAGAGGTCTCTCCCGGTCACACCGCCGGTCATTGTCGGGCAGTCGATCGCCTCCGTGTTAGTGGGGATGTCGAGATATTGCGCAGTCGTTCCGTTTTGATCAATGATCGTTCCAACCGGATTGACATTGTTGTATCCGAGCACGTGTCGCTGACAGAAACCTGCAAAGTCGTTCGTCACCGAATAGCTGGCTGGCTCATTGTTCGAGAACCGCCACCACACAACGGAGGCGATCTGTCCGTTGTCATCTCGACGAAGGAAGTTCCAGCCTGCTGGCGTCGTGACCGTGTAGTTCGATGCAAGGTCAGAATTATTCTCTGTGTTGAATCCCAGCACCGCCAACATGAAGAGACCGTTGGTCCGCTGACATTCAACCGGAATTGGAATGTCCATGCCGGCGGCTACGTCGTAGTTACCATCGACAACTGGGAAGGAAACATTGATCGGCGAGTATCCTCGGTTCAGGGATATCGCCTGAGTAATTAGCGGATCGCCGATACTGTTATTGAATTGAATGGTTCGACTTAATGAACCAGTAGCACGAGCTTGCGTGTCCCAAATGGCACCAGGGCCGGTCGAGTTGTTGCTATCCATCTCCATGTTCGGCCAATTGTCGGTGACACGTCCTGTAACGAGCGTTGCAGACGCAAACAGAACGCGATCATAGACACCACCAACATTGACCGAGCAAGACAACGTGTCGCCGTTTACAGTTGCCAACTTCGACGCAAAATTCTCGGCATGAATTGGGCTGAGAGGATCAACGCCAACGTACGCTGAGCAAGTGCTATCGGAGTATGTGTCCGGCGGCATGTTCGTTAGAACGTAGTAGGACACGCCGTTTCCGCCCGCCGAATCGCCATTAGGCGTAGTAAACGGTGTCGTGCTCTGCGGCTCATCGTTAGCGAACCGCCATATCACAATCTGACAGGAATCATCTTGGTTCACGCGTCGAATGAGATTCCATCCGGTCGGAATCGTAATGCTGAAACCAGACGCAGGGAGCGGATCATAATTGGGAGGACCGCCAGCATCCTGTAGGTCAAAATTGACCTGTGCGATCAAAAAGTACCCGTCCTTGCCGAATACAGAATTCGGAAGCTCGATATTGCAGAAATCCGAAAATCCGTCAGAAGTATTGCCGTCAAAGTACTGCGTTCCAGCATCCGATGTCGTTGGCACCGCGAACTGGGCAGCGACCAGCCCACCTGGCGTTGTTCCAACCGCAACGTTGTAGAACCCGCCAGGATTGAACAGCGTGTTCACGCGTGTGCTGAGCGTAAAATCAGAAAAGCTGTAGTAAACAACTCGGTTCGTATCTCCACCCTGGATGGTTCCACGAAAAAACGCACCAACGGCCGAGTTCGACCAGTTCGCCTGCTGCTGCCCGACCCGAATGCCGCCGCTTTCCGTTCCCCATGACACCTTCGTAGCGAAGGTCCCAGATGAATAGATGTACCACTCCATCTGCGATGAAAAGGTGTCGCCCCACGAAAAGACCGCGTAGTTCGCATCGCCGAATACCTGGTTATTGGCGAACGTCGTCAGATCAAATCCAGGCACCCCAGTATCGGTTGCGAACGTGTATTCCGTCGTCGACGGACTACTGCTCAGAATGATGGCCGTACTCGTATTGCAGGCAGAACTTCCGCCGGGCGCGGTGCAAAAGGACCAGGTCTGACCGGCAAATTCGTAACGGAAGTTGTTCATGATGCCGCTAGCGCCGTCGCTGCATCCGTTGCCAAAGCCATAGCCCGGAGTTGGCAACGCCGTTCCGGTAACAATCGTCTCGTTGGAGAATGTGATCTTGTCTACGTAGTCTGTCGGGTTGCGGCTATTGACGCCGTCAAAGTCCTGACCGCCAGCCCAGATGCCTTCGCTGAAGTTGCTGAAGCCACCCTGGTCGTCAGGACCGAATCCGACTGTCGCCGAGATGACAGACACCGTCTCGCTTGTGAAGTCCCATTTGTAGATATCCAGCGTTTGGAAGCCGCCCTCGATATAGGCGAATCCAGGCTCGAACGGAGGCGAGCCGCTGCCGCCCATGATCAAGAACGTGAACATCGATCTACTTCACGATACCTGGGAAGGTGATCTGGGCAGTCATAGCCTCACAAATACCTGTAGAACTTGAAGATCTGTATCATTCTAGCCCCAAAAGGTCAAAGCACAGATCCTCTTCCAAATCGAACGTAGGCCCGATATCGTCCGCGTGGTCACCCATGGAGGTGACTTCAGAACTTGAAGGGATTGAAAAGTGCCGAAGATTTACGTTGCGACGATGAATGGAAGCGATGCGCCGCCAGCTGCCTCTGGATCCATGACGACCATCAAGGAAAGACTCCGCAAGTTCCCCGAGACACAGTGGAACATCAAGACGCTACAACTCAAGGCAGACGTCGAGACCATCTGCTCGCTCATCGAGGACTGGAAGTCGATCAAACCTGAAGAGGAAGAGGACGTCCGCATCCTTCCGAGCGGCCAAGTTCGCTCCGTCAAAGAGAAGGACAACTAGGCCATGCCGAAGGTCTCCACCAGCCGGCTGTCGGAACAGCTAACCAAGGACTTCAAGCAGTTGGTGAAGACCTTTGCGAAAGAGCTTGGCAAGGGCCGACGAGCCAGCCTGGCTTATGTAATCGGGTACCTGGACGCTGCCACGGGGAACACGTCAGCCATCCCAGAGAGCCACATTCTCGACTATTCGAGGGGTTGGCGTGATGGGTCGGGTGAAAAGGTACCCAGGAAGCGGAATCCAAGGTCCACTCGGCTGTAGATAGGCCAATGGCCCAAATCGACAAGCACACCATCCCAGCCACCGGAGAGTCATTCGAGCTTCGGATTGCAGGGTTTCAGGACATCGTTCACGTCGGGGAGGATGGTCAGGGCTTTCCCTGTATCTGGGCGCAGGTCAATCCCAACCAGCCCGAGGAATCATGGACGTTCATGCTCGTGGCCACGGGTCAGGAGTTCGATGCGGACAAGTGGTGTCACGTTCGGTCGTTCGTTCAAGCGAACGCCGTGGTGTGGCATCTGCTAAGGCCGTTCGAGTCCACGATGCCGTCAGAGGCCAGGTCTTCCAGCCTCGTCTATGTCGTGGCCACGAAGCGCAGCGATGACCGCCTTCCAGGCCTAGAAAAGGCCTGTGAGCATCGCATGTACTTCACCTACGACGAAGCCGAGGCTGCCCGTCAGCTGCTCCCAGAAACCATCCGTGATTCGTTCGGCGTGTTCTCGGTCTACTGCATCGTTCAGCAAAAAGTAACCTTCGAGGTCCCTTTCTAATGTTTCGTCTCGTCTGGGCCACTGATGTTCATTTGGAGTTCGCAACCCAGGACGAGCGGCAACGCTTCGGAACTAGGATCTTGCAGACCGGCGCAAACGCCTGCGTGTTGACGGGCGACATCGCCAATGCCAAACGCATCGAGTTCCATCTCAAGGAACTACAGCAACAGATCGGTATGCCGATCTACTTCAACCTCGGCAACCACGATTTCTACGGAGGCTCCATCAAGAAGGTCAGAGAGTGGGCTGCCAGCATCACCAAGCAGGAAGGCTCGAAGCTCCTGTGGATCGAAGAGATGGGATGCGTCCCGCTGGTTGAGAACTACGGACTGATCGGCATCGACGGTTGGGGTGATGGCATCCTCGGCAATCCTGGTCGTAGCAACGTGCTTCTCAATGACTGGCAGGCTATCGACGAGTTCGCTGAGAAGAACGCCATGGTGAACTACGGGCATCGCAACCGGCTGCTCAAGAACCTGGGCAAAGAAGCCGCCGAGAAGCTACGCCCCGTGCTTTCAGACGCCCTCCAGCGCTTCAAGCACGTCATCCTCATGACCCACGTCCCTCCGTGGAAAGAAGCAACCTGGCACGAAGGGAAGCATAGCGACGATGACTGGCTGCCGTGGTTCTCTTGCAAAGCCGTCGGGGATGTCATCGTCGACGAGTCCAGCAAGCACACCGACAGACTGATCACTGTCCTCTGTGGCCACACCCACGGCTTCGGCCACAGCCAAATCAACAACCGCGTGGATGTCTACACCGGAGGGGCGACCTATCGGCACCCCGAGGTTCAGTACACGTTCGAAATCGAGGATGGCAAGTTCACCAAGCTGCCGGCCAGCTGGTACTCCATTGGATAGGAGAATTTATGGATGTCATTGATGCTGGAACTATCTCGGTCGGCGGAGTGATCACTTGGAAAGGTCAGGAGCTGAAGACCATCGGCGACACGTGCGAGGCCATGGATAAGCTCCAAAACAAGGAAGAGGCGCAGGCCTTTCTTGCTCTCGCCCGTACGGCTAACCCCAAGCATGCAGACGAGAATATCGGCTACCTGATGGGCTACCTCTCGCGTCCACGTTGGGCTCAGCTGGCAGAGTGGTTCGGCATTCAGCACCCCATCTTCGGTAATCGGTTCGACCTCAGCGATGAGGAAATCTTCCAAATGGGTCTGGAACGGGGTAAGGCACTGGCTCGTGGCGAGAAGTAAGCGCATCCCTGATGGGCTTCGCAGCGTTGGCAATATGCTCAACGCTGCACTTGAGTCCAAGGGGATGAACCAGCGCGACCTTGCCGCTCAGCTCAATGTTTCCGAGGCTCGGGTCTCTCAAATACTGAACGGCGAGGCAAACCTCACCGTCAAGACCCTCATCAAGGTCGCAGCCATTCTAAAGATGGACCTGCAAATCGGGCTCACAGAATCGAACAAAACATGAATTTTTTCTTCGATACCGAATTCGCCGAGACCGGCGGATGGAAGACGCCGACCATCGATCTGATCAGCATCGGAATCGTGGCCGAAGACGGACGCGAGTTCTACGCAGAGTCCGAGGAATTCAACATCCACCACTGCGACGAGTGGGTGCGCAAGCACGTGGTCGCCAAGCTCGGGCCCGAAAAGGACCGCATGTCCCGCGTGGAGCTGCGGAACCGATTGCTATCATTCCTTGGGAATGAGCCGATTATGTGGGGGTATTACTCGTCGTACGACTGGGTGGTCTTCTGTTGGATCTTCGGCAAGATGATCGACCTGCCGAAGGGCTATCCAATGTTCTGCCGTGACCTACAGCAGTGGTGGGTCCAGCTCGGAAAGCCAGAGGGCGTGAAACCGCCAGATCCGACAGACGCCCACAACGCTCTGGCGGATGCAAAATGGACGTTTCAGCTCTACAATAACCTCAATGCCTTCACGAAAAACCAAGGGAAGTAGCGTGATGGAACCTCGATGGATCAAGCTCGTTCGGACCAACAAGGTTGGAATTCCCACGTTCGCTCATCCAGAGGGTGGCCAGGTACAGCTGCACGGAAAATACAGCGTGCGGTGGCCTGACGGATCTGTGACCCAGGTCGAGGTCTCCAACAAGAAGGTCTACACGACGCTGAGAGATGGCTCGATCGAGCACGGCGTGTACACGTATTTCGAGGTGCCGTTCAACGGCATGACGGTCATCTACAACCTGAACGAAATCGATCTGAGCGCTGATGAAATCGAGCAGAGCCGCCTGGTTAAGCGTTCCGGCAAGGCGGCATAGTGGCCAGCCATCTCCTCGTTCGCGTCGACTTCGTCCCGACGGCCCCTGCTGGCTTCCAGAAGTACATCGAGACCTACTTCATCAAGAAGCGGGTCCTCGGACAGGAAGTCTATTCGGCTGTTCGATACGTCAACGGCCCAAATCACAACTACGGACGAGGCGCTGCACCTTCACATTCGGTAGATCTTCGAATGTACGAGGAAGGACTTCCAGAAGGTGTTAGTCTATGCTCGTGGATTCATGAAAGAACTGCCGAAGGCCAGGTCATGTGGGAGTTCCATGGTGGAGATGATCCACGAGAAGACTGGGAATACTTCGGCGATGATTAGAGGAAAACGATGAGACACGACGTTACGTACAGCGGAATTCGTACCCCCAAGGGCACCCTCGTCACCCGTGATGGCCACGCCTTGGATGACAAGACGAGCTTGCGCAAGCACTCGGCCACCGGCTTCGACTGGGGTGTTTCAAGCGGCGGCAGCAACCAGCTCGCGCTGGCGATGCTCTGTGACTTCCTGGGAGATGACCGTCAGGCTCTCCAGTACTACCAGGAGTTCACGAGGGATATGCTCGCTCCTATTGGCCGCGACCAGTGGCAGATCAAGTCCCAGGCGATCGTCGACTGGATGCGCCTACGCCTCAGGGAGAACCGCGATGCGAGCAAAGGCCCTGTCTTTTGATGCGAGCGTCCCTGACGACCTTGAGCGGCGTCTGAACGCATGGCTTGAGGAAGCCGGGGACATCGTCATCGAGGACACTGCGCTAGCACTTGCGCAGGTCGCCCTTCCAGTCAGCACGCTGGTGGTCTTCTACAGGGCACGATCGGCCTCTCTCAAGCAGGCCAAGCCGGCAGTTCTGTGCCAACAGTGTCGCAAGAATCCGCCCGCCAACGGCCTGAAGACGTGCGAAGAGTGCCAGGACTACCAGAAGAACTACCGGCAGAAGCGCAAGGCTGAGTCGAAGACCCGCTACCCTTGAAAATAGGGCGTTCTTGGGCTGTAGGTAGGGGATGGGTTTGTACACGGAGCCTCGCAGCGAATACACGCTGGCCATCGATACCGACAGCTATAGCGGCAACTTCGAGCGAGAGCTGTTCTCGTTCATCTTCGGGATTCCAGACACGCCCGACGGTGGAACCCGGGACCTCTCCCACTACGCCAACGCCGCCAAGGAAGCCGGCGTGGCAAAGAGGCTGCGCAAGGACTACGAGTACGAGCTGCTCGATGTCCGGCTGAATGACCCCGGCGACGACGGCTATCATCGCGCATACGTCACCATCTGCCCAACGCCCGGTTTCTTCAATGATGGGAACGGCACCCACTACGAGGACACCGAGGAGAACCGCAAGAAGGTGGGTGCGAAGCGTCATCCCGCTTTCCAGAGCGTCGCCATTTTCTTGAACGAGATGCCGAGAAACAAGGAGCTGGACTACATCCGAGAGCGTGCTCAGGCGTTCCAGTCGTTTCCAAAGAGGCATGACTGGGATGGTCGCCCGAAGATCCTCGGCTACCGAATCCTCGTTGCAAAGACGACGTGGGAGGCTCGGGAAGTCGAGCTGCTGTAATGCCTGAGAAATGTGAGGCCTGCGCTCGTGTGCTTCATACGGGCGAGGCGCGCATCATGATGTCGTTCACCGTCAAGGAGCTGGTGAGCCTTGCCGAGGACACACTCAGCCTGGCTCTGCAGGAGCGGTTCTATAAGGCGATCGGCCTACTCGATTCAGAACTGGAAAGGATTCTACGGGAATCATGAAATACACGCTCGAAGAGTGGCGCAACAAGGGCAAGGAGCTGTTCGGCGAAGATCCCATGAAGTGGAAGTTCGTCTGCCCGGTATGTGAACACGTTGCCACCGTGCAGGACTGGAAGGACGCCGGGGCTCCTCAGAATTCGGCAGGATTCTCGTGTGTCGGCCGCTGGGCCGGCGTGAATCCAGAGATCGCAAATGGCGATACCGGACCCAATGGCGTCAAGGGTAAGGGTCCGTGCAACTACGCTGGCGGTGGGCTGTTCAAGCTCAACCCTGTGACCGTGGTCGACCCCGACGGCCACGAGATGCACTGCTTCGAGTTCGCCGATGGATAGGCTCACGGACCAAGAGCTTGAAGACATCGCTCACGCGATGGATATCGCCGTACGGCAGATAAACATCATGAGCGAAACTGCGTCTCGTTTCATCGCCTTGGAAAAGCGTGCTCGGGCTGTGCTTCAGAGACGAAAGAAGTAGCTGGCTCGATTGTAGGTACGAACATGGGCAAGCCAGTCAAGTCGGAGTACCAGGGCCGCAGTCCGCACCGCTACAAGGACAACCCCCTGGAAAAGGTGTTCGCGCTGAAGTGGCAGGATGAAAATTCCGGCCTTGGAAAGCGCTACACAATTCTCGATGCGCTGTTCGACCCGTCCGGCAGGGGTGGTCCCGCAAATCGCGACGTGACCAAGCAGGACTGGGAGACCGCCAACACGCTGATCCAGTGGCTCGGAAGCCCGGTCGGCCAGGGATTCCTCGTCAGCGTCCTTTCACAGCCGGAAGCCCAGTACTTCCGTGACCGGCTCAAGTCCGAGCTGGAGTGCATCGCAAGGGAGCAGACCAATGCCCGCCGCAAAGGATAAGACCTACTACGGCTTCAAGCTGGATTCCAAGGGCCGCTTCAACGGCAAGCCGCTAGAGCACTGGCGGAAGCAAGCCGACAAGCTGCTCATGCAGTGTCTGATCATGGCTGCAAATGTCGACGTGCGCAGCCTGCCTGGCCGCATCGTCAGCGACCGGATCATCATGCTGGCCCAAGCCATCGACCCAGACGGCTACAAAGAGGTCTTCGCGGAAATCCGCCAGGCCCAAGAGAATCTACCGAAGCTCCTTGCAGCCATGCTGGCAGAGCCTGGGTCGCTGTACTGCAAGAAGCACATGCCGAAGGCTGAGAAGGCCCGGCGCAGGCGCCGCAAGAAGTCGTCAAAGGAGAACCGTGTCGACCCCCTGGATTGATGTAGATCTGCCGTTCCGGCTTCGGACAACGCCCGAGATGGAGGCCTTGAACAAGAAGTTCATCGTCTCTGTCGACGCCGCAAAGCGAGCCTGGCGCAACCAAGAGCCGGCAATGGCGAAGATGGAAATGACGGACAACACCGAGAGCATCGAGGCTGTGCTCGCCGTCCAGGACAAGTACCAGTGGCTGCGAGACCATCTCAAGACTGACGATGTCGAAAAGTGGATGATCCAGTCGCTCTACCGTACAGAGGCTGAAGTACCGGCTGAGCTGCGGAAGGCGTTCAAGGAGGTCATCCAGCACCGTTTCGCCTACGTCAAGATGAACACGTTCATCAACACGTTCCATGACGTCAAGCAAGCACAGGACGAGATCGCTGCGCTCAAAGAGCGAGAGCACACGAAGCAGTTCTGCAACCACCCGGCATGTGCTGTCGGCGTCTTGATTGACGTCAGATCTAGCGAGAACGGCATCACCTCGCGCTCTGTGATGCTCATCGGCGATGTCACCCCGTCCGGGCTCGACGATGGCTGCTGTTCGTCTGGCCTCAAGGACGAGGACGTGATCGTTAGCTACTGCGACCTCCGTTCAACCCTAGAAGAGGCCTTCAAATGCCTGACCTGATCGTCACCTGCGACCGCTGCAAGAACGAGCTGACCCACATCTGCGACAAGAATCTCAAGCAGGCGGTACTCGACCTCCTCACATTCACGCCGCACTTCGGCATGCCTGATTTCCTAAAGAAAGAGAGCAAGAAGGCCGGCTTCTACGACAAGGGAGACGACGAAGTCCCAGTCATCTGCGAAACGTTCCTGTATCCGCTCCTCGGCAAGGACGATGCGCGAACGTTCATGGCGCTGCTCAACCACGTCCTTCGCATCGTCGGCATGGACCCGAACGGCGTCGAAATCGATCGTGCTGTCGATGAGATCATCCAGAAGCGTATCGACAAGAAGATCGAAGACGCTAAACGCCAAGAGGAGTACCTGGCCCGTCGGGCTGCCCGTGAGGCTGAGGAAAAGAAGGCTGCCAAAGCCGCAAAAAAGGCCAAGAAAGGCAAGTAATGCGCAAAGACGAGGAAGGCAACGACGTTCCGGGCACCCTGTTCGAGTACAGGGATCTGTGCAAAGCGATCGGCGGACCAGACTGCGCTGCCGTGAAATTCCTGGAGGAACGAATCGCCAAGAATGGTGGCAAGGACGACGAGATCATCGTCCCCGATAGTCAAATGCGTGTCCTCCTGATGCCGATGCTGGTGCAATAATGCAGCAAACTAACCTTGTTCAGCGTCTCAGTCCGCCGATGGAGAGCAAGCTCGGCATCCGCAATCCGTTCTCCTTCGGTGCTGGCGGAGGTCGGCTTCGCCCGGAGGCACTCGACCTGCTCGCTCCGATCTTGACCTTCGATTACATGATGAAGGGCGAGTTCGAATTCGGCGCTGTGCCGGAAGGCCTCAGTAAGATCCGAGAACACGCCGAGGCTAACAACCTGTTCTTCTCGACGATCGATGTCACCGTCGAGGACGTGAAGCTCGACACCTCGTATCTGCAGCAGCCGCTCAGGGACTGGAAGTCGTGCCCGGTGTACATCATCGGCGCCAAGACCGACCAGGCAGAGATCGAGCGTCGTGTTCGCCTGATGGCAACCGACGAGGACCGCTGCCTTGCAGACATGTGGAAGCACTTCAAAGGCAAGCTGCACGAGGGCATGTACCTGTGCGTCGAACCGCTGCTCAACCGCCAGATCAAGTTCGTTCCTGGCCGAGACCGGCCTATTGTTGGCTGGCTGGAGTTGGACAACGGGTTCTTTTTCTCAATCGACCGGGTCATGACCGAAGGCTTCGCCAAGCTGTTCGGGCTGACCATCGAAATTCACGCAAAGTGAAAAAGCCGGTCGGCTGACTTGTAGTTAGGTCATGCCGGACCTGACTCGCATGTTCGCATGGACCTGCTGCACCAACATCTCGTGGAACATCGACATCCCGGGCTCAAAGGGAGCCTGGTACAAGGTGTCCTTCGAGCACATGCCGTCGACGCACCCGGTGCAGTACGACTGGACCTGCACCTGTAAGTCGTATCAGTACGGTGGCGGCAAGTACTGCAAGCACATCGTCGCAGTCAAAAATGCCGAGAAGCGCTGCGGCTGGAACGCAGAGCTGGAACCTACCGCGCAAGCGCTTACGTCCGACGGCGAGCACAAGTGTCCCCGCTGCGGTGGGCCCGTCGAGAGCATCCAGGTGGCCGTGTGAAGCGAGTCGACATTCGAGCCATCCTGGCTAACCCTGCGCTGCACAAGAAGCTGATGGTCAGCACCATCATCGCAATACAGGCGCGGGAAGGCATCGAAACCACCTACGAACAAGCAGAGGCTGCCTACGACAAAGTCCAGAAGGAGCGAGGACGATGAAGCTCTATCACGGAACCACAGAGGCTGCCGTCAACGCAGCTCTCAACCAGGGAATTCTTCCGCGCAGTGCGACCAAGGCGCGTGGGAACTGGAAGCACACCTCGAATTCCAGGAACGACTGCACGTACCTGACGACCGTGTACGCCGGCTACTTCGCTGGGTGCGCCTCGATGCGAGGACGCTGGGGAATTATCGAGGTCGACAGCGACCTGATCCCCGAGAGCTTCATGCTCCCTGACGAGGACTACCTAGAACAGCTGGAGCGGCCGGTTCCAGATTCGCCCGGTCCCGCCTGGGCTGCGCTTCGCAAGGCTAACGCAACCAAGAACCGCAAGCAGCGAATGATTGCCCGCACCCGCTGGTTCCGTAAGCACCTCACCGTCTTCCAAGATCAGTGGAAGAATTCAATCACTGACCTTGGCAATTGCGCCGTGCTCGGTGGCGTACCTGTCGAGGCCATCACCAGGGTCTCGTTCTTCGATCACAGGTCCAATCAGTACATCGCCCATGCAGCGATGAATCCGATGATCTCGATGCTGAATTATGCCATCATGCGTGAGCACTACCAGGCCATCACGAATTGGTTTATGGGTGAGCACGCCGACATCAAGCACTTCGGCCCGTTCTTCGACGAGAACCACGAGAACAAGGTCTCGGAGATGATCAGGGATACCAGTGGCCTTGAGGTCGTCAACATTGAACGCAAGAAGGAGAGAATGCTTGGGGGCTAAATCATTCTTCGTTGAGCACAAGGTCGGTGACGACTGGATCGAGTACGAGTACGAAGTCGAGTACCGCTTCACAGCTGGCACGCCGGCCAGGATTTCAGGTCCACCTGAGGACTGCGATCCGGGCGAGGCACCATACGTGGATGACTACGAGGGCCCGCTTCGCCGCTGCCGCACCGACAACAAGACGTCTCCATGGGAGACCGTCCCGTTCTCCATCTTCCTGGAGGGCCTTGTCGAGTCCAAGGACTTCAAGGACGACGGCGACGACAAGCCCCTGTACTACCGCAAGACGGCGCTCGACAAGGCTCGTGCCTGGGTCGAAGACGAGCTGTGCGAAGCTGGCGAGGATGACGCCCGTGCCGCCTACGAAGACGCCATGGAGTCGAAGGGCGACTTAGAACGTGAGGAAGGCCGGAGGCGTTGGTAATGGCCAAGCCGCCGCCAGCACAGTGTCCTGGGTGCAACCAGAACATCCGACGGCTCTGGCGCATGGACAAGGGCGAGAAGATCGGCATGCGGTTCCGTGATCACACGGCTCCGTGCGGCCTACCATGCCGAACCGCCCACGAAAGGCAGCCCGGGGAAATCACCCACACCATCACCGAGGAATGCCCTGAATGCCTCAGGCTGCGTCTTCTGCGCTACAGGCTTGAGCCTGTGTCCGAACACCAGGCAGCGCTTAACGAGCGCTACAAGGCTGCTGAGGACAAGATCTACATCAACGGGGTGATTTTCTCCAAGAGCACCGACCCGAGGAAGCACCCAGGAAACCAGCCCAAGAAAAAGTCGGCGATGCCTCCGCCGGCACCTAAGACGCCGTGGAACCAGATCGTCATCCCGCCTCACGCACTGAAGATGGTCAAGATCCGAGCCGGGTTCAAGTCCGTGGTGGATGCAGCGAACATGATCGAACGGCTCTATCCGCTGGCCGTGTACGAAAGCAGCCAAAAGGAAGCTCAAGGAACGAGTCACACGAAGCGCACGAAACCAGGAAAGAACAAACGCAAATCCCAACGCGTGGACATCTATTCCGTGACCGACAACGATATCAAATGGACCTTCTACATGAAACGCAACGTGCTCATGACGGTTCACAGGAATGATGACCTAGACAATATCGGGGCGCGGCCAGCCCTGGAAATCCTTGATGAGGTTGGATAGATGACGCTCGAAGTCCTAAGAAAGATCCTCGCAAACATCGAAATCTTCGACCGCAAGTTCGAGGTCATGCCGATCTCGCTAGAGTTCGATTCGGGTTGGTACCTGCAAGTCACCTACAACGAGCCCGACGTCGACACCGGCAGGGTCGAACTTCAGAAATCCCGTAAATGGGTCATCGAGCCCGGCGCCACAGAGACGGACGTCGTTCACACCGCATTCGCTGCAGTCATGCGTAGTTACGACCACGTGGTACAGGAGCACTTCATGTACAAGGGGAAGCGTATCTACTCCCCGCACTTCAGCGTCGAAGACCGCTTGAAAATCGCGCCTTAGTCAGCTGTAGGTAGGGGGTGACCGAGAAGGACGCCACCCTCGTCGTTGTCGACGCTCTGCCGACAGAGAAGCTGCCGGACGAGTCCGAGGGCTTCAAGCTCGGCGAGTGGTACTGGTTTAACAACGACTTCGAGGAAAAGAAAAAGAAGGACCGCTACGGCGACCGTCTTGTCTGCATCACGGAGATTGGCTCGAACTACGTCGAGGTCACCTCAGTCTCTAAGTACAATTCCGGCTGGCGCTTGCACGTCAACGAGTTCGACAAGTACTGCAAGCCAGCACCGACGGCGAAATTCCACATCGAGGCAAAGGTCGAAGAGCATCGGCAGAACGTCGGTACGTTGCTCGACCGCGTCAAGCAGCTTACGGCACAGCTTGGTGTTACTCCACGTGATGCGCTTGCCTCGCAAAGCGACACTGCCGGTACCGCTTTGGCGATTGCCCATGGCACTGCAGACGTCGAGGCGCACAAGAACGCGCTGATCACGGCGAAGGACAAGACGCTTCCCGAACTGTTCAAAGAAGTCGAGGAACAGCACGAGCTGATGGCCATGTGGATGAAGGCCGACCTGATGCCCAAGAAGGCAGAACTAGAGCTGCTCAAGGGATCTATCGAGGTCATCGAGAATCGCATCTTCACTGTCGAGCTGTACGCTGGCCTCACCGAGAAGCTGGCGCTGATCCAGGATGGCACTCCTGCCGATAACGATACGAAGGTCAGCCTGTTCCAGCGCCGGCACTACATGGACGAAGAGTGCCTGCTCGACTACCAGTACGGTGGCATCGACTATCAGAAGATCGAAGACTTCGATGCGTGGTTGCTCAAGCCGAACAACCTCAATCGCATTCTGCCGCTCGATCGCTGCGTTGTCGCCTTCCGTATCCGCCGGGACATGAAGTATCGGCACGGAACCAGTCTGTCCGACTGGATCAGAATCATGGCCGAAGAAAAGGCCGACAAGCAAACGTTTCTCTATATCCGCAATGGCCAAAAGGTCTTTCGCATGACCACGGCCATCGACTTCGGCGAACAGTTGTTCCCGGACAAGGATCGCTCGACGCTCCTTGGCGGTGGCAACATCTACATCGACAAGCGCAACCACGACAAGAAGGCGATCTCTCAGCGCGAGTACGACGTCTGGGCTGCTGATACGAAAAAGAAGTGGGACGAGTACCACGAGCTAAAGGCACGGTACGACGCTCTCACGCCTGCTCAAAAGAAGGATTCGTTCAAGCATCTCGGCGGCAAGCACGTCTGGGAACCGCATGTCTGGGAGCAGTACGAGCTGTGTACGCCTGACAGCGTCTACTACGACGACGCAATGAAGCAGGTCGCCAAAGCTGCGATGGAGCACAACCGTATCGCTGTGGTCCTGCAGGGCCTGCTCGATCGCTCCCCTGCGTTCCATCCTCACCCGCCGTGGCTCCTATGGAAGCCCGAGGGCTTCGCAACCGGAATCGAGCTGATCTACGACGACAGCCTCGCCATCTCGTCTGGTGACATGCCGGACTTCGATGAGTACCGGAGGCAGCTCGCCAAGACCATCAAGCGTGGCTCCATGGTCATCGGCCAGGAGCGTCTCTGGATGGCCGCCATGGCGGAAAAGGAAGACATCAAGCGTGGCCGCCGCACCGGCAGGTCGTACGACGGTGAGTATTTCAGGCCGTACGGAAACCCCGGTCCAGGCTTCATTGCCGAAGTGAAGCACATGGGGAGAGACGGAGCGGTTACGTTCGCATGGGAGCGCGAGCGTTCGACCACCAAGTGGGTTCGTGATCCCGACAATCCTGGATATCTAAAGGCCGACGAGACGGGCATCAACACCTCGTTCACCTGTCAGTCCGATACCCTGTTCAACGTCAGCGCGTACACGCCTGGCGACTACAAGATCTTCTTCACTGACCCTCGTGCGCGTGCAAAGTACTTAGAATGGGCTCCGTTCATGCTCGCCGCTGAGGACTATCATTCGACCGGAAAGGTCCCAAAAGTTGGGTACTACAGATAATTTCGCTCCCAGAAGCACCGGCAAGGTCGGCGAGATGTCGATCACCGGCTTCTTTATGGCAGCACATGAAAATCGCCAGCCTGTGCTCATCGGTATGGCCATGACGGACGACCTCTTCATCATGGTGTTCTCGACAACCGACAAGCTTCGCGAATTCATGTCGGCGATCGACACGAGCTTCGATCGAATCCAGGTCATCATGGACGGTTCCGATTTCATCAGAAGCGTCGAGGAGGCCAACAAGAACGATGGCCGTCCTTATGAGCTGCGCATCGGCGCCGACCCGTACAAGCACGAGAACGGCAACTGGAGATACACCGAGATCTTCGGGGAAGGAAACTAATGGGACGCGAAGTAAAGACCAGGCTGTTTCGTTGGACAAAGATCAGGGTGAACGAATCCGGCACCGACAACACCGCTGTCGTCGAGATGTTGGGCAAATGGCTTGGCGACAAGAATTTGTGTTTCACCCAGGTGCATCACATCGGGCCGCAGAGCGTTCAGGTGGAGTACAGCCCATCGTTTAGCGACAAGGACCGAGAAATCATTCTCGAAGAGGTCAAGAAGCTGTGGCCCAAGGCCAAGGTCTGCTTCTACGGACAAGAGGCAATCACCATCTTGCGAGATGCCGTCTGCCTGGATGAGTACATCCAAGGAAACATGCCTTGAAGGACAAGCGCGAGAAGTTCATCGAGCTGCTCAGCCCCGACTCCAAGAACTTCATGGGCACTGGCCTGACGATGCTGGAGTTCTTGCAGCTCGGCAAAGCTGAGAAGGTTCAAGAATCCTGGTTCAATATCGAGCGTGATGAACGAATCCGCCGCCTGGACCTCGTCATTGAACTGTGCGTGGAGCTGCGAAAGATCGAACAGGCAACGCAGTTCTCGACGGCGATCTGTCGGATGGCCATCGGCGCACTCATCGAAGGCGACCACAAAGATATGAAGCGCTACGCCGAGGACTTCATGTTTGAGGACGAGAGCGAAGGCCTTCGTAAACAGTACGCTCCCATCTTCAAGCACTTCAGCGAGCTGTGCAGGCTCGCCTACGACAGCAGGCCAGGCACTGGAGGTGCCAAGGCATGAAGAAAAAGAAGCTGCTCCACGAAGAGATGGGTGCGCCGCTCAACGAAGGTCTTCAAAGGCTTATGCCTAGTCGCGTTGAGTACGGTTTTCAGAACGACTTCGTCATCGATTTCGAAATCACCAGAAAGGACGGCAGCTGCCGTCTGGTAACCGAAGACGAATTCGCCAAGTGGAAGGGTGTCCGCTCCGTTGGCTTGTTCGGTAAATACAACCTGCACGTTGCGGTGGAGGCAGCCGAACGAATGTATCCAGATGCCGGCATTGTCCTAAAGAAGGACCCAAAGCGTCGTCGAATCTCACATTGACAATCGCAGCAAAACCCTTAACGATAGACTATGGCGACCAAAAAAACGAAAAGTGGTCGGCCTGCCAAGAAGGCTAAGCCGGCTAAAACAGCACCTGTTCGCACCGTTGTCGGTCAGGACTGGTGGGAGCGCGAACGAGGCTGGGGCATGCGCCCGGACGGGTTCACGCTGCACCTGACCACTGCAGCTCGTGATGCGTACATCAGGTGGTACAACGAGACGTACAATAACCTGCCGTCCGCCCCTGACGAGTACACGAAGGCCGAGGGTGAGCCCAAGGTCGTCCAGGTGAGCGAGAAGATCTACAAGAAGCTCATCAAGCACAAGGACAAGAACGGCCTCTGGGGACGCGGCGCAAGCCTCTGCCCCGAGAGCTGCCTCGCCGACAAATACGACGTCAGCACGCCCGACTGATAGACTGGGGCATGTCCCAGTACTTCAACGAGGCGAAGATGGCCCAACGCGCGACGATCGCCGCCCAGTTGTTGGAAGGTCGTCAGCGCGGGGCTGAGTGGATGATTCGCATGCAGAACAAGACTACAGGCGAGATCTTTCCGCTCTACGTTGGAAACGGACGCTTGCCAATTAAAGAGTTCGCGAGCTATGTCGCCAAACACGGCGACAACTACGACCCAATCGAATGTTACGACTTCCAGAAGAACCTACAGGACCAGATCAACGAGGACCGGACCGCGAACTGGGACCGCCAGCTACCAGTCCAAACCGGGAACTTCTCGGGAGTGGTTCCGTATTACGGGTCGGGACCGAACATGCCGAACGAAGATCCAAACAAACAGCGCTGAAGGACATCGCTGGGCTTTTGATTCTTCAAATCGTCTTCTTCCTGATCTTGATGGGTGCAATCACCATGGGGCAGGCAGCAGACCGGCGTTGTCGACCGATTCCTGTAAAGCATCCCAACCCATGGGCTCCTGAGCGGAGATGCGCGCCCTAGTGTAGGATGCGCCCATGGGCTCCATCCTTGGTGTAGATCTAATCTCTTTCCCGGACAATTGCGTCACTGGAAAGATTCCGATCTCTGCGGATGTTGCGACCCGCATCTTCCGTGTGCTCTGCGCCTTTGCCGACGCCGACCCACAGAAGAGAGAAGGCTTCAAACGAGGCATGATGGACGAAGCGTTCGGCGGGCTCGGTCACCGCCAGTTTCTCATCAAGGATGGCTACTACGGCGTCTGCGGGTTCTACATCTGCGGTGACGACTGGTTCTGCGTCACGACTCACGAAGACCTATCACCCAAGACCAACGAACAGCTCAACACCGTCAACCTGAAGTTGGCGCTGTTGCGCGACCAGATCATGACTGAGCTATTCCCATGAAGCATCTACTCCTAATTGCCATTGCTGCCTGTAGCTCGTCCAAGCCGGTCAAGGAAGATGCTGTCGTCGTTCAGCCTACGGCAGTCGAGAAAGCGACCCCAGCGGATGCCGGGATCGTCGATGCCGTAGTTGACGCTGGACCTGGTACGGCGACATGGACCGTTCGGTTCAGTCCCAAGGGCGGATGTCAGGAGGAGGTCGTCGACTTCATCCACAGCGCCAAGCATTCAGTGCGCCTGGCCGCTTACAGCTTCACGTCGGGACCGATCTCCGACGCCTTAGCAGAACGAGCCAAGAACAAGGTTGACGTCGCCGTAGTCCTGGACCGCAGCGCAGTCGACAACGGTACCGCTGGAGCGTTGCCTCAGGGATCTAAAGCCCAGGCAATCAAAGACGCCGGCATCCCAGTCTGGATCGACCGAAAGCACGCCATCATGCACGACAAGTTCGTTGTCGTTGACGACAAGGCGTTCGAAACCGGGTCATTCAACTACACCCAGCAGGCCCAAACCTCGAACGCTGAGAACTGCTTCGTGTATCACAACGGGGACGCAGCCAAAGCCTATGCGGCGAATTGGCTGCTCCACCAGCAGCACTCAGACAAGTTCTAGTTCTTGAACTTCCAGCCGTGCTCCGCAACCACTGCGTCGAGCATCGCCTTCTTGTCGGCCGGCATCGGCGCTTTGGCCATCATGCCCGAGCCCGAGCCTGCGGCAGATCCAGAGACCGTATCGGACCCGCTTCCCGCAGGGGCAGGAGCCGGCTGGTCGCCGAATGCCTTCTCGACGGCACAGGCAACGATCGACTCGGCCGCATCGCCGGCAATCGGCTTGTACTTGGCGATGAGGTCATTCACGGCACCACTGAAATCCTTCGTCGAAGCCGCCTTGTAGAGCGCTGCAGCGACGTCCAGCGCCACCTGCATGACCGAGACGTCCTTCGCTAGAGCTGCCTTCTCGGCATTGAGGCAGGTGATCACCCCGTCGACGATCGGCTGATAGACCGGAGGCGCAGGAGTCGGCGAATCAGGGTTCTTTGGGCAACCCGCATTGAACGAGATCATGACGAACGCAACAAGGGTGACGAGTTTCTTCATGGCCGCCACCATACACGAACAGATCTCGGCTTGACAATATAGGGTAAGAGGTAGAACTTCATATCCAATGTGGTGCGAGAAGCACTCGGAATTGTTCAAGAACAACGGGGTTCCGCCCGAGCGAATTCTCAATGAGATTGTTAAGATCCTAGCAGCAAGCCGGAAAACGGACGAGAACGCCGCCAGGATCATGATCAGTCAGTACGCCAAGGACAAACCGTTCTGCTGCCGCTTTGGCGATGAGAAGCTGAAGAACATCCTGATCAAGATATCCACCGAAGTGGAGAAGAAAAAGAGAGGTTACTGATGACAGCACTCAAATGGGTCGACAACACCAAGCTCGTGCGCAAGGCACGTGAGCATGCAACCAGGGCTCGCCTGGAAATGTTCGCCGCCTTCGCTCAACTGCAGCTCGACATCCAAGCCACGCACACCAAGAACTGGGACTCACTCAGCGTGCGCGCTCTCGAAGACAAGATCGACGACTTCAAGACGAGTTGCCAGAACTACAGGTCGGCAGAGGACGCGATCATCATCGCTATGTCCACTGACGCCGGCCGTGTCGATGCTGCCGTTCCGTCGCCAGCTGATCTCGGAAGCACGCCACCAGTCGTTGGCGCTCCCTGGGAAGATGTTCTTGGAGTGACTCCGGTAGACGACGTCAAGCCGTGAGCGACATCCTCTCCATCAGCCCACGGATCGAGGCGGTCCAATGGATCGAGCACCTCGAAGTCATCCTCGGTAAGTACCGCTTCAACTTCATCAACGAGAAGGAGTTGCAGGCCGGTATGGCGAAAGCGTTTGCGCGGCTAGAGGAGCCGTTCATGCGCGAGTACAAGCTCTCCGACGAAGACATCGTCGACTTTTACTGGCCACACAAGAAGGTCGGCCTAGAAGCAAAAATCGACCGCTCACTTTCAGACCTGATCCGCCAGGTCCATCGTTACTGTCAGCACGAATCGATCTTGGGGATTCTCGTCGTGACATCTAAGGCACGCCTCGCTAATCTGCCAGAAGAGATGAGCAACAAGCCGATTCGCTGCCACAGCCTCCTCGGAAGCCTATTGTGAGACTGTTCGGCAAGGTTACCCTCGAAGGACGAACCTGGGTGATCGAGACGGAGCCACAGGTGGCCCTTCGTCTCAAACGGGTATTCGAGCGCATCAACAAAAACCAGTACGGGAAGATCACCCTATTCGCCTCGCCCACTAATTCACGCGAGCTGAACTGGTTCCTGCAGCGTTATCCGATGGACATAGAAGCCGGCGACAAGGCCAGGCTCCAGGAACTGACCGACGACCATCTTGCGAACGAAGACCTGGTCGGAAAGATCTTGGCCGGCGACTACCAGGCGCCCGAATTCGAGCTGGCCGTTCAGCCACGCGAGTACCAGCGAATCTCTGCTGACCTAGCCATGAAGACCGGCCGGCTACTGATTGCTGATGACGTCGGTCTCGGTAAGACGGCTCAGGCCATCTGTACGTTCACGGATTCTTCGAACCTTCCAGCATTGGTGGTCACGCTCGCCCACCTGCCAAGACAGTGGCAGAACGAGATCACCAAATTCGCCCCGTCGCTCAGAACCCACATCATCAAGAAGGGCACGCCGTACGACGTCACCAAGGGCAAGCGTGGCGACAAACAGCTCTTCCCTGACGTGCTGATCGTCAACTACCACAAGCTGAATGGCTGGGCAGAAACCTTGGCCGGCGTCGTCAAGACTGTGGTCTACGACGAGATCCAGGAGCTGCGACGGTCGGAGTCCGACAAGTACGGAGCTGCCAGCCACATTTCCGAGCAATGCAACCTCTGCGTCGGGTTGTCTGCTACGCCGATCTACAACTACGGCGGAGAGATCTTCAACGTCATCAGCGCTCTGGAGCCTGGCGTTCTTGGAGCCAAGGATGAATTCATCCGCGAGTGGTGCGACTCGTACATGCAAGACCGCCCCAAGATTCGTGACCCGAAGGCCTTCGGTTCATTCCTACGCGAGCAAGGCTTGATGATTCGCCGAACCCGCAGCGAAGTCGGCCGTGAGCTTGAGCCGCTCACCAAGATTCCACAGGCCATTGAGGCTGACCCTGAAGCTCTCAGCAGGATCGAAGATTCCGCTGCAGAGCTGGCCAAAATCATCCTGTCTCAAAGCACCCTCAAGAAGGGTGTCAAGATGCAGGCGTCCGAACAGCTCTCGAACCTGGTGCGGCAGGCCACTGGAATCGCCAAGGCTCCGTACGTCGCTGACTTCGTCCGCATGCTCGCGGAAGCCGACGAGCCGATCCTTCTATATGCCTGGCACCGTGAGGTCTACGGCATCCTCAACGCGAAGCTCGCTGACCTGAACCCGGTCATGTACACCGGAAGTGAGAGCGCAAACCAGAAGCTCGAAGCCAAGGAGAAATTCTTGAGCGGCGAGGCCAAGATTCTGATGATGTCGCTCCGGGCAGGCGCAGGCCTCGATGGACTGCAAGCGAGATGCAGAACCGTGGTGTTCGGCGAGCTGGATTGGTCGCCCGGCGTCCACGACCAGTGCATCGGCCGCGTCCACCGTGACGGACAGACAGATCCAGTGATGGCCTATTTCCTTCTGTCCGACTACGGCAGCGATCCCGTCATGTCCGACGTGCTTGGCGTCAAGCGTGCTCAGATGATCGGCATCAGAGACCCGAATGCCGACCTTATTGAGGCCAGCCAGGCGTCCGACCATGACCTCAAGAAACTGGCTGAATCATTCCTGCGCCAACGCGGGCTTGAGGTGACTGAACCATCCAACCTCGCCAACATCATCCAACTGAGGCCCAAAGACGATGAGCACCCAGAAGTACCTAACCAAACGTGAAGCTTGGCTTATCTGGCGTCTCATTGAGAGTCTTCGCCAACGAGAAATTCCATTTGAAGGCAAGGACGGAGAATTCGCTGGCGATTTCGACCGACTTCGGGATAGGTGTATTGACCAAGGATTTGATTACGACCCAAAGAAAGGCTAAGAGGAACAACATCGAATGAGAGACCGTGGACGTGGACGCCCTGAACGTATTCGCATCAATCGCCACATTCGAATCACGCCCATCCGAGTAGTGCTGGAAGACGGCTCCACTCTGGGCGTCATCGAGACCCATGAGGCCATCGCCAAGGCCGAAGAGATGGGGCTCGACCTAGTTGAAATCTCGCCGACTGCGCGTCCGCCGGTCTGCAAGATCACCGACTACGGCAAGTGGAAGTACGACCAGTCAAAGAAGGAAAGCGAAGCCAAGCGCAACGCCTTCCAGTCCGAGGTCAAGCAGATCCGCTTCCGCCCGAAGACCGAGGAACACGATTTCGCTTTCAAGGTCAAGAATTCCAGGGAATTCCTGGAAGAGGGCCACAAGGTGCAGTTCGAGGTTCGTTTCCGGGGACGCGAGAACGCTCACCCCGATGTCGGCAAGATTGTTCTCGACCGTGTAGCCAAAGAGTTGATGGACGTCGCCAAGTTGGAGCGCATGCCTCGGTACGAGAACAAGTCGATGACGATGCTGATGGCTCCGAAGTGAAAGCCCCGCCCTAGCCATTTGTAGCTAGGGCATGAGTTGCTACGAGTGCTCGCACATCACTGGCCACGCGCATACGTGCAGCCAGTACGCCGCTTCGGCGGACGAGAGTCTCGAAGCTCGCCTCCTGGCTCGTATCGAGGCGCTTGAGGAGCGTGTTCGTCAGCTGGAGGAGCGCAACGAGGTCCGTGACCGTGCCATCCAGCAGACGGGCGGGAGGATTCCTCGATGAGCACCTTCCGTCTGGTCAAATCGATGACCCGCTCCCTTACCGCGAAGGAGCAGAAGACAATCGTCAAGTACTGGTCTAAGAACCAAGAGCTGACCGAAGCGCAGGTCATCGAGCACTTCGAGAAGAAGCTCAAGATGCCGATCACTCGAACGGCCCTGATGATGGCCATGATGACTCACGGGGACTAGATGCACGTGCGAATGGTTCAAGACGAAGTTCGTCAGGCGATTAGGGAATATTTCGAGAAGCGGGGTATCGATATCCCGAAGAACGAAATCGAATTCCGCATCAAGGCGCAGTTCTCCAACGTCACAAGCCGAAGCATCCACCCCGGCGATATCGTCGAAGGCGATGTCTGGGCTGATATCATCGGCGTCGAGCTTCCGATCAAGGAAGGACCATATCGCTAATGCTCTACAAACGTGACAACGGGATGATCCTCTGTGAGAAACACATCGCAGAGACTGCCGACAAAGAGGGCATCTGCTGCGAAAACCTGACGCCCATTGCGCAGGAGAACGCAGACTTCCTCGGCATCCGCTGCATCATGTGCGAAATGCCGGCGGCGCCAAATCGTACCTGCGAGAGCTGCGGCAAGCCTCTCCATGAAAATTGGCCGGCGGTCTACTGTAGTAACGAGTGCGCACTGGACGACGTATGAGTTGGAGAAAAATCATAGTGGACGGCATCCAGTACACCTGGAAGTTCGGCGACGGCGTAACGTGCGTCCGCATCAACGGTCAGACGTTCGCCAAGTTCGACACGACCGAACTGTTGGGCCTCACGCCTGACCAGCATGAACGCGCTGTCTGGAAGAAGTCGATGCTCCAAGCTGTGACGCCGGCACTGATTGCCGACGCCATCCGAAACACCCGAAATGGCATGCCCGCCGTGCTGCCCAAAGAAAAACGCAAGCTGCTGTCAGATATGAAGCGGCTGGGCGTCTTAAGGTTCAAATGAAGGTCATCATCCTCAGAGGCGGTTCGGGTGCCGGCAAGAGCACCTGGATCAAGAAATACCACCACAGCAACACGGTCGTGTTCTCGGCCGACACGTTCTTCATGGTGAACGGCGAATACCTGTTCGATGTCACCAAGCTCGGAGAGGCGCATGCAACCTGCCTGCGCAGCTTCATTGCCTTCTGTCAGAACCCGCCGGCTGAAGTCCCCACGGTCATCGTGGACAACACCAACACCACGGTTGCGGAATTCGCGCCGTATGCTCAAGTGGCGCAGGTCTACGGCCACGAGCTGCAGCTCTATACGTTCCTCTACGACCCGATCGTAGCCCACAAGCGCAACACCCATGGCACGCCGCTCAAGGGCTGCATCGAGATGCACCAGCGGTTGATGGAGAGCAACAAGTTCATCCCGCCCTGGTGGAAGCACGATTACCTCGTCGCAGAATGACCATCGCCGTCTTCGTCCTTTTGGTATTCGCCTGGCTAGCAGCAACGCCAGCCCAAGATGAGGTCTTGGACTGTCAGGGCGAATGGGACGATGGCTACGTCGACAAGAGCGACGACATTGGAGAAATTGTATGACCCAAGTTACCCTCGAAGAAGTAATTTCCAGAACTGGCGACCGGCCTGATTGGCTGCAGGGTCGCGTTGCATTTCTCGCTCGAAGCGGATCGCACGCCTACGGCACCAGCACGCCGACTAGCGACGAGGACTTCCGTGGCATCGTGATCGCTCCTCAGGATTTCCGCCTGGGATTTCTCCACAATTTCGATCAGTACGAGAGCAACAAGGTCGACCTCGTTCTGTACGAAATGCGGAAGTTCTTCAAGCTGGCCTCGGACTGCAACCCGAACATCATCGAGCTGCTCTACACCCACGACTCCGACGTGATCCACGTTGGGCTCCCTGGTGAGATGCTGATCGCCATCCGTTCGACCTTCGTCAGCAAGAAGGCTCGCCACACCTTCGCTGGGTACGCGTTCAGCCAGCTCAAGCGCATCAACACGCACCACCGCTGGCTGTTCAGCCCTCCCACGGAAGCGCCCACCAGGGCTGCTTTCGAGCTGCCTGAGACCACCATGATTCCCAAGGACCAGCTCGGCGCTGCCGAGGCTGCCATCAAGAAAAAGATGGAGACCTGGGAATTGGCGCTCGACAACGTTGGCGAGGCCGACAAGATCAACCTGACGAACCAGGTGGCCGCGTACCTGGCAGAGCTTCAGATCAGCAAGGACTTCCAGTGGGAGAGCGCTGCCCGCAATATCGGGTACGACGACAACTTCCTGGAGCTGCTGCGTCGAGAGCGCGCCTACCGTACGGCCAAGAACGAGTGGGACCAGTACCAGAACTGGCTCAAGACGCGAAACGAGGCTCGTGCTGGCTTGGAGCGTCAGTTCGGCTACGATACAAAGCACGGCATGCACCTAGTCCGGCTCCTTCGGATGTGCGAGGAGATTCTCAGCGGCCAGGGCGTCATCGTGAGGCGTCCTGACGCCAAAGAACTGCTCGAAATCAGGAACGGCGCCTGGAGCTACGAGAAGCTCATCTCGTGGGCCGAGGAGCAGGACAAGAAGATGGACGGTCTCTATGAGAAGTCCAGCCTGCCCAAAATCCCCGACATGAAGGCCCTCGATAAGGCCTGCGTCGAGATCGCTCGTCAGTTCGTCTAGCGTTTCTCGGCTGCCATGTCGGCCGCCTTGGAGTCGCACGTCGGATCATTCGGCGAGCACTGAAGCTGCACACGAACATCCTGGTACTGCTTGGCGGTGGTCACATCGACAGGCACAGGGCTCGCTGGCTTCAGCTTGTGACTCTTTGTAGCCACCGGGCCAGTGCCGGCCTTAACCTTGGGCGGAGGGGCTGGAAAAGTACCCCGATGGCCAAGAATGTCCACATAAGCTTCGAGACGAATGATCCGCTTCTCTTGCTCATCTTTGACCGCCTTCAGAGCTGCGATCTCCTTCTCATCCACATCGACGACATCCTGCGTCTTGGCGAGGAGATCTTGCAGCTCTTTGACAGCCGGGGCGAGCGTCTCGTAACTCGCCTTGGTCTCGGTCTTCGCATCCTTGGCCTTGGCCTGGATGTCGTAGATCGCAGACACGATCGTAACAACCGCTCCTGTGAGTGGTCCGACGATGCTTAGAACCACCAGAAGGCGCTTCGCCCAGCGGGGAAGCCTCAGCTTCTTCGGTTCTTCGTCCATCCGACGATCTTAAACTACCCGAGAACTTCTCGACAAGCAGACGCAAGCTGCGACAACGATTCGCCCTTCGCAGCACGTTGAGCAACCTTGTCCTTGGCCCAACCGATCGCCTGCGCTGCATGCGGCTCGCTCTTGGCGCCAGCAGCTGTGTGCATCGAAAAACCTCGCTTAATACCAAGGCTCTTGTCACCCTTCGGCGCTGCAGTAGCCACGACTGCCTTCTTCGGGCCTTGCGCCAATACCTTTGGCTTGGGCTTCGGAATCGGCGGAGGAGTTGCGCCCGTACGAGACTTCAACGCCGGCATACCTGCCGAGGCGCGATCTGCAGCCTTGAACGGAGGCGGCGCCGCAGCCTCATCGAAGTCGTGATCGTCGCCCATCTTGTGTCGACGGCTTGGCTTGGCCTCGCTCAAGCGGGCATGGACTTCGACAACCGCGCTGTACAGGTCTTCAAATGAATCCATGGTGGCAACGATCTCCAGCGCCGAACCTATCAATTTGACAGGATCATCGCAACAAAGACTGTTACCTCCAGCGCGAGGTATGGGCTAGTCGTCCAAAACAGTCCGCTTCGCCGTCTTTGTCGGCTCCACTTCGTCATCCCAAACAACGCGTGTCTTGCTGCCGTGCCCGTGGATGGCAAGCATCTCGGCAAACGAGTCGTAGATTGCAATTGACTTGTGGATCGTCAACCAGCTGACGATGACCTTGGTGTTGGTCAACAGAACGCCTTCGGCAACAACGCCTGTGCCGCTAACACCGGACTCGTCCACATCCCGATGGAGATGGAACGTTCTCATGCCGGTATTTTGGGAGCCCATCGTTTCACGTTTGGGCCGGTCACCCAATTTTTGCTCCGCCCTGTCTGAGATTACTGATTGTGTCATTGCTCAAAATCTGGGACCCATGTGAAATGAGCCCAGCTCCTTTGTCGAATGCGAAGGCGAAATTGCCCGCGCCATCCTTGAATCGATAGACAGACATGTCGACCTGATCGAATTCGACCGCCATCCCGCCGAGGCACTCAGCGTCGGGGAAAATCTTGACCAGATCTGTGACGGGCAAACCAGCCCACGTAACCAACTGACAGTTGCTCATGACCTCGCTCCAATCGACGCCCTTTACCGCTAGATCTGAGTTCTCGTCAAGCATTGGTCTTCTTCGGGCATGGGTTCACGTCACTACGATGAGCATGACAGAGCCTGCAGTACGTTTCGTCCTGGTCGACGATCCATTCGTGTTGGACTGCCAACTTGGACTTCTCTTCGTTCACCAGTAACACGAGCAAGATTGCATAGTTGATCACATCGTAGATGCGACCTTCGATCGGCTCGGATTCAACCTTGCCGTCCTTGAGAAACCGCCAGATTGCGGCGACGTGTTTGTAGAAATACACGCCCCACGCCTGGAACGGCGTGATCCCGTTGTTCTCTGCTGCGACCTTGAAGTTATCCGAGCGATCGATATCGCCCTTGCCGCGTGTGTAATCGTTGCCTTTGTGGTTGTAGATCTTCCAGCATGCCATCACAACCGACGAGAAATGCTGATTCCTCAGCATCGTGATCACGTCTTCTGGTTGTAGATGGGACGGAACAGAGAAGTCCCTCGAACCGAGCATTGCAGCGCACGCTACGAGCGAGCTACCTCAATGTCAACTTGGCCTTTAAGAGGTCGCCAAGCTTGGCAAAAGGGGACCGATCGTCGACGGTACAGTGCTTCATCTGCTCGGCAACTTGCTCCGCCAGCCAGTTGTTCCACCAGGCCTGACGCTGGTGCCACAA
>Ga0307473_10000002_pt1 | contig 101121 bp, 131 predicted proteins | sample atmos_gasesAM5C__FD_203744 | JGI IMG/M metagenome (GOLD analysis project Ga0307473, IMG submission 203744) | Hardwood forest soil microbial communities from Morgan-Monroe State Forest, Indiana, United States - atmos_gasesAM5C_515 | ecosystem: Environmental > Terrestrial > Soil > Temperate...
GAACTTGCCGATGCCTCTGGCTACAAGTTCAAGATCACTGCCAAGCAGCACCAGGATGGCAGCTGGAAGGGCGGTTGGTATGCCGACGTGACGTTCTCGGCCGATGGAATGAATTCGGCCGAAGCCGCCGTGATGAGGCTCCTGTCGGCCGCCGAGCAATTCGTTAGGATGCTCAAGGAGGCCCGAGATGGACAACCCTAGAAAAGATCCGATCAATCTGCAGCACGTCGCATATGGTCAGCATGCCATCAGTCTCGGTCCCCAGAAGCTCGGACAGATCTTGTCTAAGTGTCTGACTGAGATCAGCCTCATCATGAGCATTCCGCCTGGACCACAATCCCAGAACGTGATGGCGATCTTGAAGGACAATCTTCAGAAAGCCACCGGCATTTCACAAGACGACTAAGGGCCGTCTACTACAAAGTCGTTCGATCTACTGCGAAATCGCAGAAGATGTAGTCGACAAACACATCAACCGTTTGTCCAGTCGCAACCCACATGTTCATGCTTGGCAGCAAAGATCCGAACTGCGCGGTTGAGTCTGTTGCCACGAGCGTTCCGTCGATATACCACTGCGTAAGCGGTCCGGCTGGATCGCATACAACTTTGAATACGTGCGGATGAAAATTGAGATTGTCGATAGCGACGCCCGTATCGTGCTGAATCAGGCTATCAACCCCTCCGCCTGCGTTGCCTGTGAGAGCCCACCAATGATTATTGCCGAAGGCATCCTTGTTGATGCCAAACCCAAGTAGATTCCATCGGCTGGAGAAACCAGAAGCTGGTTGGGTATATTGTCCAAACGCAAGACCTACGTGCGGAGGACTTCCGCTTGCTTCATCGTCGCCTTGCCATGAGAGACGAAATTCGAGTGTGAGTACGCCTTGCGTGATGTCGTTAGCGATCTCGCCAAGAATTGGGCCAGCAGGGTCTACGTGACCAGTGACCGGCGCGATGTCAACATACACTTCAACAGCGCCACCGGCTGAATCGACGCGAAAACGCAAAACGCCGATCGGGGTTTTCGCCCAACCGTTTGGGCCAGAAAAAGATGAATCGACAAGTTTGACTTCAGTTGACGACCCAGGCGTGATCACCTGCATATTCGACGTCGCGTTATTGATGAAGTCTTCCATCCATGTGAAGCGAGCTGGCGTTGTTCCGCCGCCTCCTCCACTGGCGCCAGTGAGCTGGTCGATAGTCCCATCGCTTCGTCGTGCAAACAGATGCGTGACGCCAGATGCTAACTTGGCATAGAGCTGTACCTGATCCACGATCGCGGCTGGATCTGTAGTTTGTCGCAGGAACTTTGCGATTCCAGCGCCAGCTCGACGAAATAAGCTCACGGTCCCTCCAGCATTTCAAGCCACGCTTCGAGATCGGTGGTGTTTGGCAAAAAGCCAGACGTGGTTGTTAGCTGAACTCCGATTAGATCCCCGGCAATGTACGTATCGATACCAGGAGCCTGTGTAGCGTTGCCACCAGTGCCAGTGGTGTGGACGACCGACAGCGTTCCTGGTGAACCGTTTTTAGTAACCCTCACCGTCAGCGTGCCAGCGGTAATTGCCTGAGTGAGCCTGGTGCCGAGGCCGGTGATTGATCCGGCCCTGATCATCTTCACTGTATCGAAGCTGGTAGAAACCAAGGCTGACAGAGCCACGCCGGTTTGATTAGCGGCAACATTTGCTTGCGCCCATAGCTCAGGCATGGTCTCGACTCCTTGAACTTCAACAGGAACAGTGATGATGATCTCCTGTCCAATGACATTTGAGACGACGATGTCCGTGAGTGGCCCAGGTCCAAGGTATGCCACGCCGGCTGCATCCACAAATGCTGTGCTCCAATAGACAACCCGAGCCAACGTTGTGTCGTTAGCTCGCATCCGGTAAGTGACGCCACTTACTGGTCCGAGGTCGATGCCCTCGGTTGTTAATGGAACAGCACTGCTCATAGCTCTTTGGCGTATTCGTATGTTTTGAGCGTTCCGTCCGTGTTGTACGTGGCGGTAACGCGGAAGCGCTCAACCTCTCCGTGGGCTCCGTCGGCATCACTATCCGAAGCTGTGTCTGCCGTCGCTTTGTTGGCGAAGACGCGCATACGGCAGCTCGTCATCTTTCCGGTCACATCGTAGACGTACTTGTCGTTAAACGAGTTGGCCTTGATCTGACCGCCCGGACCTTGGCCAACGGCTGTGATGACGGCAAGTCCGCCAACTGCGCCAGCGACACCTGTAGCGCCAGCTGGAATTGTGGCTACGCCAGTTAGGACCTGATAAACGGTCGTGCCGTCTGGGATGGCGCCTGTCGCCCACGGCACGTAGAACGTTGCGATCTTCGTGGTGCCGTTGTAGGTCTTGCATTGCCTGCTCTGACCCGAGCCGGCGCCTGCGCTCAGCTGGAACCATACATCTTTGTAGATGTCGTCGGTCGACGAGTCATTTGCCCGAAGGGTCATTGTATTAGAGCCGCCAGCCTGTGCGAGGCCTTCATCAAGCAGGCTGTTGGACGCCCCAACGATCTCAAAGACCGACGTACCGTCTGGTTGTGTGCCCCAGTTACGGTTGACCGTAGCCATCTTGTTGGAACCCGCGTACGAGGCGATGAACCTAGATTGGTTAGATCCTGTGCCACCAATGATGGAGATTAGAGAACGAGAATAGGTGCCATCTACGGATGAGGCGCCTGCATCGAGCTGGATCTGGTTGATGCCGTTTCCAGCGCCTTGTGCTGTTCCAGTTCTGATTGCGTTGGTCGCAAGACCGCCCATGCTGCCAGCGTTGACATTCGGCAAGGCCGTTAGGCCAGCACGAACCGAATCTGTGAACTTATTGAGTGCAATCACGTCGAGAACGAGATCGTCTCGCGTCAATGCATTCGTCGCAGCGATTTCCATCGGAGCCTTGCCAAAGGTATCCGTATGCGAAGCTGTGATGGCAAGGTCATACCAGCCAAGGCCAGTATCAGTTACGGTTGGCGTGATCGTGGAAAAGACGACCTGGTTGGACTTCTTCAGCTTGATCGTAAACGCCGATGGGGCGATGCCTGGAAACCCAAGTCCGGTCGCACCATCGCGCATGAACACGCTGACGGTTGTGGCGGTGTTCTGCAGGACTTGAACGACAGTCATAGGGGTCTCCAGATCGGGCAGAAACCCGGAATTGAACGTGCGTGACCAGGCGCCTTGGCGGTTTTGAGAGAATGGAAAGAAGTAAGGGTTACCGGAGCTGACAAGCGACGCAAAGCTCGCTTTCGAAAACGATCCAAAATAGACGGTCTCGACTGGCATCAACGATGCGAAGCTCGCATGGGAGAAGTTGCCGAAGAACGGACCAGAGACCGTCGTAAGACTGCCAGTACGTGCCGTCATGCGACCGCCGGCCAGGTAACGCCATCCCAGGGATGGATTCCGGTGCCCATGAATACATGGGTGAAGTCTCCGAGTGCGTCGCCCTGCGACGGGATCACATTCCAGAAGCCATACCAGCAGTCGATTCGATTTCCGACCTTGCCGGCAGCGTTATTTGTTGAGGAAGCCCATCCAACAGGAACGATGATTGCTCCCATTCCTTGCAGATCGTTGGCGTACGGGTTGCTGAAGCTGTTCAGATACCCTTCGCCACAACCGCCAACGGCAACCGAGTTGATACCGTTGATGCGGGCAACTCCACCGTTAACTCCTGGGCTCGATCCTCCGACGACGCTGCCTACACTTGCTGTTGAAATCGTCGAATTGCTTGCACCCCATCCCACCACAGTCGGAGAAAAACCGACGCCAGGCGTCAGAACGCCTACGGTGTTACAGAATTCCAGCCCCCATGAGAATGACATTGTGGTGGCTCGGTAGACAAAAACACGGAATAGTTTCTTGTCTGTTGTGGCCATCGCATGCCAGACGCGATCGAGCGACGCTGTGGCGTTGATCAGCGACTGAGCTGAGGCCATCACCTGTTCATCAGTTGCAGTCGGTTGCTGGTTTGATGTGCCAGCTGGCGTGAATAATCCGCCCGGAGAGAACGAGATGCGTGCGACGTCATCCGTGTTGCCCTGATAGGTCAACAGGAGATCGCAGCCGTTGCCATCGGTCAGTACTGCGAAAGACTGAGCTGCGCCAGCGATCGATGCTCTGGTCGTGACATTGGAGAATGTTGTCCATCGATCTGTATGATCAGATCCGCTGGTTGGACCCGTCGTGCCGTTGCACGTGTACTTGACCGTGTACCCCATCGTCGCAACGAGGAAGTTCTTCACGCCGAATAGCAAACGCGCCATCGTGTCATTCAGCGACACAAATGAGATCCGATTGTTCGGACTGAACAACCACGAATGCGTGACAGGCGGTAGATGCTGCATCTTGATCTACGAAAGGATAACAGGACCGCCATTCCACGGATGGATGGCCGTTGCAAGCAACACCCATTGAGAAGTGCCGAAAACGTTTCCTTGCCCGGCGCCGAATGCCCAGGCGGCGTAGCAATCGATTCGATCTCCGATTTTGCCCTGAAAGTTGGTGGTGCTTGAATAGAGACCTAACTGGGTAATTGGTGTGGCAGCTTCTAGATCTAGATTGGCCTCAGCCCAGATACCAATGAGGTTGGTTGAGTTTCCGAAATTATATCCACCACCGTTGGCGGGGATGTTTGAGCCAGAGAGACGTATACATCCTCCGGCTCCGTTGCCGACGCCGCCACTAATGATCAACACATGGCCGTTGGTGCCGCTGCTCAGGGTGGAGTTATTCGTTGCCCAGCCATACACCTTGGAAAGCCAAGTAAATGCAGTAATCGAGGAGTTGCATGCCTCAAGACCACCCCATCCGATCATCGCGTTTTGACGGTAGACAAAGAACCGGAATCCTTGTTTGTCTGTCGTGGCCATGATGTGCCAGATACGATCGCCGCTAGTCGTGGCGTTGATGACGGTACCTGTATTGCCAAAGCCTGACGAAGCCACGAAAATATCCGTAGAGTCGGTAGCGGTTGGCTGGTTGGTTGGCGTTCCAGCAGGTACGTATTTGGCTCCGTCGGAGAACGCAAAATAACATTTGTCGTCTGTGGTTCCCTGGTATGCGAGCAGAATGTCGACGCCAGATCCGCCGGTCAGCGTTGCTGTAGCAAACGATGCGTTTGCAGCTGTCTCCGTTGTCGCGATCGTATTGCCGTTGGGGCCACCTGTAATCGCAGTAAGACTGAGCGTGCTGGCGCCAGACGTTGCCGTGACGAACGTATTCGCCGTGGTAGCTGCCGCGTAGACCGTTCCAGATCCAGCGCCGAGGATGATTGCGTTGGCGAGGTTCGCCAACGAGTTGGCAGCCGTAGCTCCGATGAGCACATTTCCATCGACGTTCGTGAGAACGGTTTGGAACGTGTACGTCTTTGTTCCTGTGGTGACCGTTTCGCCGTTGCTAAAGTTCGCCGTGGTGGTCAGCGTGCCGGTCGCTTGAACTGCGGTGTTCGAATCTGTGAGCACTATAAAAGACTGTGGGTTACCTGCGGCTGCTCCACGTGTGGTGCAAGATGAGAAGCTCAACCAGCGATCTGTGTGATCGTTTGCTGACGTTGGACCCGTTGTGCCGTCACAGGAATATTTCACCGTGTAGCCAACCGTGCCAACGAGGAAGTTTTTGATTCCGAAAAGCAACCTCGCCATCGTATCGTTCAACGACACGAACGAGATCCGGTTGTTTGTCGAGAACAGCCATGACTTTTGGAGTGCTGGTAGGGTCATATGTTCACGCGATTACCGGTGTTGTGGTGCCGTCCCACGGTAGAATGTAAGAGCCGAGCCAAGCGAACTGAAGCGATCCAAAGGTATCGCCCTGTCCAAAGTTGTTCCCAGCTGGACTGCCCCAACAGTCAATTCGATCGCATACACGACCAAACAGATTGGCTGTGTTGTTGTTGAAATACCCAGTAGGCACAATCGGCGAAAATGCCTGAAGCTCAGGTTGAGCAACGCTGATGTTCCAGGTTCCCTCGCCGCATCCAGTCATTTCGACGTTAGTTGCCGAGATGCGGGCGAAGCCTCGCTGGTTGGAGGCTGAATTTCCGAGCGGGCCACCGTTAGAGGTAAAGGTAGTTCCGCTTGATGCCCAGCCAACTACAGTCGGAGACCACACGAAGCTCGCAAGCATGTTTGGCTCGCGCACAACTTGTTCCACGCCAAAGCCGTAAAGGAATGTGCTGCTGCGGAAGATTTGGGTTCGGAAGATCTTCTTGTCGGTCGACGCCTGGATGCTCCAAACACGGTCGAGCGTTGCTGTGGCGTTGATGATCGTGATCGCGCTCAGAATGATCGCTTCATCAGTGGCTGTTGGCTGTTGGTTCGATGTGCCGGCTGGCGTGAACAGACCGCCGTTCGAAAACGAAATGCGTGCGATGTCATCAGAGGCGCCTTGGTACGTAAGCATGATGTCAACGCCGTTTCCGTCTGTGAGCACGGCGAATGACTGAGCAGTGGTTGCGTTGGCTCCTCGTGTGGTGGCGTTCGAGAAGGTTGACCAACGATCGGTATGGTCGGCGCCACTCGTAGGCCCGGTCGTACCATCGCACGTGTACTTGACCGTGTACCCCATCGTTGCGACCAAGAAGTTTTTGATGCCGAAGAGGTACCTCGCCATCGTGTCGTTCAGCGACACGAATGAAATCCGGTTGTTGTTGCTGAAGCTGTAGGTTTTGACAAGTGTCGGTAGAGGCATCGTGCTCCCCAGATCTTCAGATCACGTAGGCAGATCTGGTTATGGCACGTAAGCCCTGAATTGATCAAGCGACCATAACCCCAGCTAGGGATGTGATCAGCCGATCAACGGCCTCCAGTGGAGAAGTTGTGGAAGGCTGTGAAAAAGCTGTGACTACGCGAAATCGTTTGACAAGGAGGTGGTCGGGCAGTTAAGTGGCGCCCTCGTTATCAAATTCGCACGGCTGACTCGGGTGGGTCGGCCAAAGGATGAATGAAGATGCTTGCTACGATGACTGAACCAGCCGAATTCACTGACCAGGCCCCAGCAGTTGTAGGCCTCCAAAGCAACAGTGCGCAAACGCTTGCGTCCAAGATTGCCGACCACTTCGGCGAGGCGCTGACGAGTCTCTTCGGCCACGACCCGGTGTGCGACTTCCTGATCAACTCGATCAGGGACCACATCGAGGAGTGTGGCGTCGACGTCGACTACAACGCTGCTGAGCTTCGCGAGAAGCTCGCTGACGTCTCGAACCTCTGCATGAAGCTCCACAACGTCGCGGGCAACATCAACCCACGTCGGTCAAATCAAAGCGTGGCTTGACGAAGAATTCGTCCTGGTCCTTCAGGGTCCAGCGCTCCATGCGGAAGTCGATTCCATCTTCGCTTCCAGTCTTGAGCACAGAGTCCAACTTGAATCTGTGTTCGTACGGTGGGAAAAATACATCGCAGGTGTAGACGCCACTGACCTTCGTGATGATCAATTCTGAGCACTGGGGATGCTCGACGGCCATTGCGTAGACTTCGCCACCACCGATGACGAACGCCTTGCCAGCAGGCCACTGCAGGGCTTCGTCAAGGTTTGCCGCTGGTGTTGTTCCAGAGAAATTTACGCCGCTGCGGGATAGGACGATGTTGATCCTGTTCGGCAGCGGCCTGAACTTGGGCGGAATCGAGTCCCAGGTTTTTCTGCCCATGATGACGGTGTTCAGCTCTGAACCCTCCGTCGTCAGCTCGCGGAAGTGCTTCATGTCCTCTTTGAGGCGCCATGAAAGGCCGTTGGCCTTGCCGATGCCACGCGCCTCATCGTGTGCGACGACGATCGTGAACCGCTGCATGGGCGCATTGGGGACGAGTCAGACCGATTTGTCAACGGGCACACGGGTCAAATCTGCAGTAGTATCAGGGCCGTGTATCCGATCGAGCAAGACGGACAATACTTCGTGCGATACGGAGTGGAGTCGTGGCTTGGCGGTCCCGAAGATGACCCCCTGACCATTCAGATCGAGGGTGTGATCTTGCACGCCTCTGAGGGAAATGAAGACGGTGACATCTGCGGGCGCATCAGGGCCCACGTCATGCTTGCAGAAACCAGAATGGATTCCGATGAATTCGACCGGAGCGCCTGGTCGGATGATGACGAACTGGACGATATTGCTCGGGCTGTGTTCTCACCGTCTGGCGCTTGGTCAGATTCGCTCAAATCTCTTTGGAGTGACATCAACAACATGGATGTCTTCGTAATTGAAGAGATATTCCTGGAGCGGCAATACCGTGGCGGAGGCTTAGGTCTGGCCATCGCCGAGCGAACGCTCTCGTTGTTCTCTAGGGGATGCGGGCTGGCGGTAGTAAGTCCATGGCCAACAGAGGTGAAGAATCCCGGTGACGAAGATGAGATGCGATCTGCTCACCGCAAGATTGGCAAATACTCCGAACGACTAGGATTTCGCCATCTACCCAATACTGATCTGTGGGCTAGATCGCTTGAGCATTCGATGATGCGGGACAGCAACTGACTATCAACTCCCTGGAATTCGAAACGTTTCCATGGAGAAGTCAGAACCATTGATGGAGGTCCAGATGAAAGAAGAGATTCTGGCGCAAATCAGGTCGTTCGTGTTCCCGGACGTCTGTAGCAAGGTCTCAGCGATGATTGATCAATATCAACGCGAAAGACATGCGCTTCTCAAAGATCAAATCGAGCACCTTACGAAGGCGCTCTCAATGATCAAAGAGGTGCCTGCTTCTGTTGAAGGGGCTAAGATGGCTCGTGGACTTGCCGAGGAAGCAATCTCGGTAATTTCTGCTGAGCAATGAGCGATCCAGAGATCAAAGCGCTTCTGGGCGACATTCTTCTCCAGATGAACCGTTTAGCTACGGCCATCGAGAGACAAAACACCTTGGCGGAGAGAGCCAACAAGTGTCCCAACTGTTCCGGCGACGGCAAAGGGTACGACGGTCTTCGTTGTATTCGATGTGGCGGGACCGGCGTTCGAAAATAGACGCAAGATGTAGCGATCATGGGTATCTGCGTGGGATACATCGGCTGGAGAACACCGAGGATTATGATGGACCTTCCAGCTGATGCCCAAAGCGATGAACAGGTCATTTGGCCAAAGCCAAGTACAAAGCAGAGACTGATCTGCACTGGCTCGCGCACCGATCAGGACCCGGCGTTCATCACGTGTCACGGGTCATGCGGGAAACCGACCATCCGCTGGACGATGCATCACGGGATTGGCTCGTCGATGTACAAGTGCGCCGATTGTGGGAACACCAGGCGTTGGGGATTCAAATTTTCGTTCTGATACGATCTCGTCCATGGACGAAGTCAGAACGCCGCCGAGGAAGCTGACCGATCTGCATCCAATTTGGATGGGTGTTCACGGAAGCGATCGAAAGGGTGTAGCCCTTGCCTTCCAGTGTCCGTGCCTGGACCCTCAGTGCGCATGGGGCGGCCAAATCGTCGTCGACCTTGAGAACCCACTCGATGGCGGCGAACGAATGAGCTGGCGTGGTGTCGAGGCCAAGACCTACTGGCAGCGAACCGGAGAAACGTTCGAAACGTTGACCCTATCGCCATCCATCCATGCGGTTGGCCATTGGCATGGTTGGGTTCGGGACGGTCAGGTCATCTCCGTGTGAACGTTTGACAATTTACTAATCCCCGTATATCGCAACAGAATGGTTGATGTCCCGGATGATGAGGAGCTGCGCGGGGAATCTGAGATCTTCGACCTCTGGTTAGACCTCGAAAAACGCGTCGTTGAATTGGTCGACAGCATGGAACTGACCGACGAAGAGCTGCACCGCATCGAGGTTAGGTGGCTCAGGATTGGCCGAGAACAGCATTCGGAAGGCCACGCAATGCACGCGCTCGTCAAACACGCGCTGGTCATCCGCAACCTTCGCAAAATGACCAGCATGATGAGACCAGGGGAAGAGATGGTCCCGCTGGTTGAATTGGCCGCGAGAATGCGCGGTAAGGGCGACGCCTAAGCCCTTGTGACCTTATCGGATTTTCTGATAAGCGACCTATATCCGATTTCCTGATATTGCGGTAAGTTCATGCAGTCGGCTGGGCTTTTTATAAAAACCCAGTCTTGACAATCCGGTCCACTGATTGTTTGATGGGCCCTGGCGCCGTGACTACGGCCAGAGGCTCCATGGCAGACAAGACGGAAAAGAAAGAATGCAAGGGCTGTCATCAGCCCAAGCCCCTTAAGGACTTTGTTAAGTCGAAGGTCGCGAAGAGCGGACGCCTCGGGTACTGCTACGAGTGCTGGTCGGGAATGGTCTCGCACAAGAAGGGCGGCCCGAAGAAGCACAAGCCCAAAATCAAGGGCAAGCACCGTGCGACGAAGAACAGCAAGCTCGTCGACATCGCCAACGATGCTCTAGCGGCTGCGAACAAGGGCAAGGAGCAGTTTCTGGTTCGAGCTGACGACCAAGAGGTGATCGTCTTCAAGAACGAACAGAAGGCGCTTCGTCAGGCCATGGAGTGGAAGATGAAAGGCCACGCCGTCAGTGTTTGGCGGCAGTGCGAATTCGAGATGGTTCTCAGGATCATCGGGTAAGGAAAAATGCGCGAAATCAGGCTCAAGGCATTTGCTCACGTGAACTTCAACAAGTCGGAGAAGACTCACTTCGCCGAGTTCATCAAGACGAAGTACGGGTCGACCATCCAGAAGGGCGAGGGCGTCCTCTTCATCAGCCTCGGTGAGACCATGTATCAGTTCGTCGAGCCCCCGGAGGAGTGGGACTCGCGCAACGGCAACAACAAGAAGGTCCGAGTCAAGGTCATCGCCTCGCAGCGGTTCCGAATCGAGGGCACCAAGTGGAGCGTGCAGACGTTGCAGTACTGGGCGGAAAGAGCTGGCTATCGCATCATCGGGATCAAGCGCTTCGAGTGGTACCTCAAGGAGCGCATCCTCGAAGCCGCCAAGGAAGTGAAAAAGGAGTCCAGGGAAACCCGGCGCGATGTGAAAAAGGCTGCGTAAGCGCTTGCGTGGATCCTGACCGTTGACAATCAGCGCTTGAGAGATGAGTATTTCCGGGCTATTCCACCGAAGATGGAAGCGATGGTGATGAATGCCAGGTGCTGACTTTGATCCATTTCAGGGTCTAGACGAAGAAGAGAAGGCCTATCTCAACGGCCAAAAACAGGCTTTTGCGAAGCAGAAGGCTGTCCACGACGCTCACAACGCCGCAACCATGGGCGACGACGACCGACGCAGGGCAGCCGAAGAGCACATGCGCGCGACTCAGATTGCGGCTGGGATGACCCCAACCGACCCGGCCAAGCTGCCGCCTACCCCAAGAGCGGCTGCGACACCTGGAAACATCTCAATCTTGATTGCCAGGCCGGATTCGGCGCCAAACAGTCTGCCGTCAACGACTGAGAAGTTTGCGCCTGACTGGGCGGCAATGAAGGAAATCATCGCCAAATACGACGGGACCTGGGTCGTCGCCCAACACGAATTCCTTGGCAACGTTTCGAACATTCTCGGCTTCTTTGGAAAGGAAGGCTGGGAGAAGCCGGCCGAATCCGAGAAACAGAAGTTCGAGGTCATCGTCAAGAATGGTCGGGTCTTTAGAACCGACTAGGCTGAGTCGTACATCTGTAGACTCTGTGGTCAGTTCAGCTATAAGATCTGCCATTGATGAGACCAAGCGATGCGTTGAGAAAAGTTGCCGAGACGATCTCAAGGAAAAAGAACGCCGCTGCGGTTGTTGTTCCCAGAAAGATCGCTGTCGTTCTTGCTGATGAGATGTACCAGCCGATGTACGACGGATTCGATAACGTCATCGACCGAGCCCGAGCAAAGTACATGCAGCTCGTAGAGCAAGGCGGTTACATAGGCACCATCATGCAGATGCCGATGGTGGTCGCCGATGACGTCGTCATCTGCTCGTTGACTGAGCAGGAGCTACGGGAATCTGCCTCAAGGCTCGGAGTCGACATGGCCGAGCTACAACGTGATCTCATGCGAGTTGGAGCTGCCTGATGTGGTCTAGGCCTGGTTGCATCAAAGATCCCATCCAGCCGACCGAACGCCTCCTGCCGACACGCGGCAGCGACCATCACGCGTTTGTGGACATGCTGTTCCTATGGGGGGATCCCAACCAGGACGACCAGAACTTCCGGGCCGTGGTTCTCCCACACGGGTTCTCGCTGACCAAGGTGTCGGATGGTCAATGGGATGTCAGGGACGTTTCCGATTTTACTAGAGCATCGGTCAGCGTTCCTGGTGGAAAATTGATTCCATCGATCGTGCCACTCAAGCGATTTTCGTATAATTCTCACGCCGTAGACCGATTTTTCATCGGAACAGTGACCGATTGGTCTGCGATCGTCTACCGGACGCAAAGGCTGTCTACGCAGACGGAAGCAATAGCAGCTGCAAAGAAATGGCTTGATGACCACAAGCCAAAATGGGATAGCTACATATCTGCAGTCAATTTCGAGAGACGCCCTTAGATCTTAGACAGGCGACTCTCTTTTCTTCCAAATGAGAGTTGCTATTGTAGGCTCAAGAGGTTACTCAGACCTGGACGCTGTGGTCGATTACGTTAATTCCTTGCCCGAAGACACCGTGGTGATCTCGGGCGGCGCAAAAGGAGTAGACCAAGCCGCAGAGACTGCGGCCAGGCGTCGAGGTCTTGAGATGGTCGTCCATTTGGCCGACTGGGAGGCTTTTGGCAAAGCGGCAGGCCAAATTCGCAACCAAAAGGTCGTTGATGACTGTGAGAAATTGGTGGCCTTTTGGGATGGCGTAAGTCCTGGCACAAAAGGAGCAATTTCGATGGCTTCTAAGGCTGGGAAGCTGGAAAAGGTCTTCAGAGAGAAGAACCCAAACCAAGGGTCGCTCTTTTAGAGTATTGACAATTCTTTTGTTAAGAAAAATAATCCAACTGTGAGCTACTCTCAGAGAGACATGAAATGGATGGCGCTAGGCGAAATCGGCGCCTTCGTTGTAGGTCTCGCAGTTGCCATCTTCGCCGTGATGTTCTTCAGCGATCTAATCACGCCCATGAAGATTGCGGTTTTTCTGGCTGCCTGGTTTCAGGCGACCAAGCTTGGCCTCTGGTTCATTCACCTCGGCTATGACCCGAAGGCGAACCAGACCTCATGATTTGAGTTACCGTTGGCAACTTTGACCAACGGATGATTACGTGGTAACGCAACAGAGGAGACAGAGCTATGAAGAAGAAAGACGAAGTCGAGGTTATTCTGGACGGGCTGCGCCCGGCAATCACGCTTCAGCTGGAGAAGATCCGGCATGACGCAGCTGTCAAGGCGCACAGCAATGTGGTTTCTCAGCTGCAGAAGGCTGGCGTCAACCTGACCGGCAAGGCAACCGCAGCAGCTCCGGTCAAGCGTGGCCCTGGTCGGCCCCGCAAGAACCCGCAGCCCGAGGCCGTCGCAGCTCCGGTCAAGCGGAAGCCTGGTCGCCCCCGCAAGAACCCGCTCCCAGAGACGGTGGCTGCGTCTGCCGACAAGCCCAAGAAGAAGGCCAAGGCGAAGCGTGTTCTCTCCGAGGACGCGCGCAAGAAGCTGGCTGCGAATCTGGCCAAGGCTCGTGAGGCCAAGGCTGCCAAGGCGAAGCCGGCGAAGCGGAAGACCAAGGAGTCGTCCGAGGCTGCCGCAGCTCCTGCCCAGGCTTAACGCATGGGACGCAGGCCAGCGGCAGACGTCGAGGAGAACCTGACGTATCGCCAGGTGGAGGAGTTCGTCTCCGGTATCGGAAAACGAATTCCAGGACTCAAGACCCTTAAGGTCGACGTCTCCGAGGACGGTTCTGTCTCCTTCGAATTCGAAGTCATTCGAGTCATCGGCGGCAAGGGCAAGGTCTAGCCACCAAGTTGGCCGAAAACGAAAAGGCCCTAGCGATTTGCTAGGGCCTTTAGTCGTTGCCGGCGTTGTTGCGTGCCCACGGGTAGTACTCGCGCTTGGCTTGGACCTGCGCAAACGTTGGCGCAGATCGATCGACAAGAACGAGCGCCGTCAAACGGCCACCGAACACGCATCCCGTGTCGATTCCATAACAGCCGTAGCCGTCATGGAGGTCGACGCGGGGATCTTCTCGGCTGTGAACAGCATGGCCGTAGATGACATTCTCTGGACCGCTCCAGCGCGTTCCCCACGGCACGGCGCCGGGCACCGACTCCAGGGGGTTCTTGTGGTTCGAGGCCATCTTCCCGGTGACCGGATCGACATCACGAACACGACAGACCGTATCTTTGGCTTGGCCGTCTGGCCGAGTGCCATCGCATTCGAATCCAGCGTGAACGACGAGCCACGTCGGACTGTCGTGCCCCAAACCGATGGTCTTGGGCATTGCTCGAAGGAAGTTGATGTCTTCGTCCGAGAGGGCCATGTGCTCTTGCATGCGCTGCTCATCGAACCGCCGCATGGGGTTCTTCTTTGCCTCGCCTGACTTGATACGGTCCTCCCAGTTGCGCCAGCGGATGTGCTTCTCCTCGTGGTTGCCCATGACGCAGGAAGCTCCCAGCTCGCGCGCACGACGAACGCAGCCGACAGGGTCGGGGCCCCGATCGACAAGGTCTCCTGCGAAGACGAGGCAATCCTTCATGCCGTCCTCGCGGTATTCTACGACCTTGAGCAGCTCGTTCAGCTCCTCAAGGCATCCGTGGACGTCTCCAACTACTATGTACCTTTCGTAATTCACTTTCGTTCTCTTCTCTAGCTACAGCTAGTTCGTTGAAAAATTTCATTTTGCTCCCGAAAAAACTGAAGCCGCCAGGTGTTACCCTGACGGCCCCGGAACGCTCTTCTACCCTTGGTAGATGCGCAGGTCTTGTTCTAACCGATGAAGCGGTAGATAGCAACGGTCACGTTGGATGGAACGATTGGGGCGCCGTCCGGGTTGACGATCATCAGCTCGTTATTGCTGTCGAGATAGTCGACCGCTACTTCGTCGTTCCGGTGAAGCATCAGGAGCGCGTCCTTCACGACCTGGGATGCCGGGTAGTAGTTGCCGGAATCCTTACCGGGCTCGCCGTGATCGGTCACCAGGCGAGTCCTGGTTGCGCTGTGGAGGCGAGTGAAAACCTGGATCGCAGTGACCCAAGCAGGCGTCTTGCGCTTGCCGTGGAATGCCTGGCTGATGACGGTACGAACTTCGTCGAGAATTGCTTCGGCGGTGATCTTTGACATTGGTCTCCCTTGTTAGTCGCTCAGGTCAATTCCAAGAGGATTTTCTCTGAGGCTGAACCCGAGGCTGGCGATTTCGCCGCCCTTGATGCCGTGAAGTGCAATGTAGTGACGCGGAACGTTGTAGGTTTTGTTGCCGACGGTCACGGCGATGAATTCGCCGAGCTTTTTGATCATGCGCTCGACTTGCTCTTGAGCCGCCGGATCACTGTAGTGGAGCGGTTTCCCGCAGTGGCACATCTTGGTCATGCAGCGCGCAGCTGAGTCATGTTGGCGATGCGCAGGAAGTCCTGTTCGTTCGCTTCCAGAAGGAGCTTCTGTGCCAGCATCTGGTCCTCGTACGGCAGCCGGCTGTCGGCGTGGATGCAGTAGCGGCGGACCGGCTGGCCGTCAGCTCCGAGGAGCTTCACGTTGCCGGCGTAGCCGTGCTCGATGCGGTACGTCTTCTGCGAACCATCCTGGCTGTGGACAGTCAGGTCGAAGTAATTCTTCTCGTCGAGCTGCTTCTGCTGCATCGGGTTCAGCATCGAGAACAGGAGACGACGGGCCCTGCTCTTGGCGGTGTCCGTGAAGACCTTCCGCTCTGCGGCCTCACGCTCGCGCTGCTGACGAGCCAGCTCTTCCCTGGCCCTGCGCTCGACCAACTGCTCTGGCGTCTCCTTAGCGACCACAGAGGGCGTCCAGCGGACCTTGTGGTGGTTGCATTGCTGCCAGCCCGAGGTCCGCCACACAGCGTTTGCCGCCGCTGTGCATTGGTCGGCAATCCAACCGTAGGTGTTGGTCGTCGACGAATTCGTCACCGCCCAGCTGTCGCTTGGGATGGTTAGGACATTCGTCGTGCCTGACGTCCCGGTTGTTACCCAGGTTCGGAAGACGCGATCTTGCATGATCTTCATTGCGACCTGCTGCGCCCAGTGCTGAACCTCGGCGTTCATGGTCGTTCCTGTTGTTGAAGTGGTTGTGACTCGAACGTTCTGAACGAGACCGTAGTAGTCGTCTTCTTCGATCTCGTATTCGACCGATTCGACGCCGGCAGGTGCTGGCGGAATTGACGACACGGGCCCGCGATCTAGTCCATCGTAGATGGGTGCCGCGATGTTCTCGATGAAGGTTCCAGGTTGGAGGAGCTGGGATCGTTCCAGGCTCGCACGTTGAGCATCGAGGTTTGCTTCGCCTGCAGCAAGTCGTTGTAGCTCGACGTCAGGAGAAACTGGCTCTACTTGTGGAAGCTGGTCTGTAACGGTGACAGACCTAAGGTTTCTGACCGGACCTCCGTCAGAGACATCGTTGTCCACGAATTCTAGATCGACGGCCGGCAGCGGCTGTGGCTGCGCCCGAGCTAGACCGAAGGTTGGCATCTCAGCCTCCGGCGACCGGCGGCACGAGAATCATCTTCCCGGCTTCCGGGTTGAATTCCCGAATCTGCTCGCCCTTGTCACCAGAGTCGGTGACTTTGAATGCCAGATACTTCTTCTTCTTGACCAGGTCGTCGAAGGAACGACGCGCGTCCTCCACCTCGTCCCTGTTTGCGGCGTTCCACACCTTCTTGATGTCGCCGTAGCCACTGAGGACCGAAATCATGATTTGACCAGGCTCAGGCTGGTCAGGGAGGTCAGGTGACCAGCCGTCCTTGGTCAGGTCAGTACCGAGCGTTTCCATCTTGTCTCCATCGTTGGGCGGTCAGCGCGCCCGCATCAAGGTTGAGGTGCCACTCCGCCAGAGTGGCCAGCGATTGTCAAGGTTCTTTGAGGCGCTTGACGTACTCATCTTCTTCGTCGCACCACTTCGTGAGCATCTCGTAGACTTCCTTGTCGATGCCCTTCTTCGTCGAAGAGAGGCCTCGCCGGATGACGTAGATGACGTCTTCTAGGTGTTCCTCAGGAATCGCGAGAATCTCTTTGGCCATTAGCTTTGAGCTGGTGGTTCGGGCGCCTGGTACTTGTGGACGAATTCATGAGCATGATCGTCACAGAGGGTCGTCTTGCCGGTACCCAGCGCCTGATCGGCGACATAGATGAAACCGGCCTTGCACCAATGACAAGGCCGGTTCTCGGACACCTTTTCGATTTTCACTTCCAATTGCATTCGTGATTCCGGCAGGATTCGAACCTGCAAATTTTCTCTTTAGGAAAGAGGCGCCTTATCCATTGGGCTACGGAACCATTGGTACATCCGGCAGGATTTGAACCTGCGACCTTGGAGGTAGAAGCTCCCTGCTCTGGTCCACTGAGCTACGGATGCGCAGAGCATCCGCCGGAACAAGCTACGGATGCCTAAGCGACCTTGTCGTCCTCGGTCTGAGTCTCGACGGTTGCCTGGTCATGGGAACGGAAGACATTCTCCTCTGGAACGTCGTCATTGTCAAAGGCCAAGACGCCCTTGGTGGCACGACGAGTCGATGGGATGTACTGCGCGTTCTCGGGACCCTTGACGTAGTCCTTCTTCCAGAACCTCTTAATCGCAAGCCATTCGCCAGGCTGAGGCAGCGCCATGTCACGCTCGCGCAGTTCGTTGCGAACCCACTCATCGACAGGGCGGTCCTTGTAGATGCTGTACTTCTTATTGTCGAGATCAAGTTCCAGTTCGACATCCATCGGCGTGTAGCCACGATAGATTTTGCAGCACCAGTGGCCGCGCACATCAAATCGATGAGACAGCTTCGCGCGCAGCTTGCCGCCTGAGTATCCCTTGCTGATCTCCCTGATCACTTTGTCGCGCAGGTAGACCGTGTAGAACATCGGAGGGACGGCTTGCTTGATGCCGAGGTCGCCAAGCTTGTTCTTGAACTTGCTGATCGTGTGCAGGCTGGGCTTGCGCTGAGCGATGACGGTTGAGTGGTGATCGTTGATGCAGTCGACGAGCCCGTGCAGGACGAACGGCGCCAAACACAGCTTGTGGTTCCACATCACGAATTCCTGGACGTGGTGCGTAGAGATATGGAGGTTCATCTCCCAGGTCTCGCCGTGATCGATGTAGCCCTTGCTGATCAAAATCTCGTGATGCTCGCCGCTGGCCTCGGCGATGATGCCGACGAGCATGTATTCACCTGGGTCAAGACCACGCGTCTCAGCCTGGAGCTGGGAAAGCGCAATTCCGCCTGTGAGCGCAAACCAGCAAGTGTCGAACGGAAGCTTGTCCGGGAACGGAAGGCGCTGCAGGGCTTCGGCCTGACGCTTGTGGAGAAGGATCCCCTCTTCCTCGGGAACGTCCACATGTCCCTCACGAGGGTCGTAGAACTTGAGATGGGCGATATCCTCGGTGACGTGACGGTCGACCGAAATATGCAGCTCGTTGTACGACTCCGGCGTGATCTCGAAGATGCGCGCTTTGCGAAGGTAGTTGTACATAGCCCCGCACTCGGTACGGAACTTCTCTTTGACCTTCTTGTTCCCCCAGTTCTGCTTGAGGGCGCGGAGAACCATCAGGTAGTTCTCGACGACGTACTCGTGGGCCTTGTTGTCGGGCTTGCCCCACCACGGCATCTCCTTTGGCTTCCACGGCAGCGGTCCGCCACCGATTTCTTCTAGAAGTGTAGGGATGCGCAGGATGCGCTCCATCTGAAGCTTGAGCCGGCTGGTCTCAGGAAGCCACTGCGGCGCCTTCGCGCGCAACGTTTTCAGCGTGTCTTCCCATGCCCGCTGGATGCTGGAACGAAGCTCGTCGGCGGTGAACCTCTCGGCCTGCTCCAAGATCATGTTGATGATGCCACCGGGAAAATGGCCGCCATCATTGAAGTACAGCCAGTAGACGTCTTTCTCTTCGTCTTGGCGACGCGCACGCAAGAACCACATCCCCCACTTTTTGCGGAGGCTCTCGAACAGCAGCCGGTCGTTTTCCGAGACTCGGTAGCCGACCCATTGCTCACCGCTATCCAGCATGAGGCCGATGTATTTAGGGTTCGGCGACTTTGATGGCTTGTCAGCGTCGAGCTTGTCCTGCCACCGGATGGTGATGTTGCCCTCGGGGATTACCTGCTGTTCTGTCACAGGCCAGATGAGCTGAACGACGGGGTAGAGATAATGCGTCGCCCCCCTTGGACAAGGGACCGCATCCGCTCCGACACGGACGATGTTCTGTCCTTCGACGATGGGGGTGTCCGGGGTGACCTTCATGCGGACCTAGCTACAAGGCATTTGGTCCGCGCTTTCATGAATCTGCGAAAACGCTTGCGCCGACCGTAGTTGTCACTTTTTTACGATTGGCTGTCAGATGCGACGCCCTGTGACCGTCATGAGGGTGGAAGGCGCAGGTCTCATATCAGATAGACCTCGGCCGTTATGGATACAGAAAGGAGATAGGACGGCCGATTTTCTGTCCGATTGGTGTCACACGGCGCGTCCAGAGAACGACAGGCAAACAGAACATGCTCTCGCTGGAGAGATTCGACCGTCCGGGGTTATCGCGGAAGAAACCGGCTCTAGGCCGCACACCCATGCCTTCGGTACCTGCCGTTGGGATGGTAGCGGCAACCTGCGCAGGTCTGAGCTGGGGACCTGAGGCGTCTACAGGAAACCGGGAAATGCGGTCGTTGCGTGGGTTCGAATCCCACGGAGAGCACGAATGGCAAAGAGGACTAAAAAAGAACAGCGCCAGCTGGAGGCCCAGTGGCGCGACGAGGAGGAGTACCTCAAGGAGGAGATAGAGCGCGACCTTGAGGAGAACGTGCGTCGTCTGTGGAAAACGACGCGGTGGTACCTCGGTCACGAGGAGTGGACCTTCTACCAGGGTTTCGAAGAGGACACCTGGTGCGGTTGCGACTGCAACAGGTGGAACCGCTTTGAGCTGCAGAAGGCGATCGATCGTCTACGAGCTTGGCGTGCCCGCAGGGAATACTGGATCTAGCGGAAGACGGCGGAGTCGAACCGCAAGCGAGTTCATCACCCGCTCCATCCCGCTTCCAACGGGCTCAGGCTCCACAGCCTGTTCATCTTCCAGTGCTACCGACGTCTAGCACGTTTTTCCGGTAGCTGTATGACCTGATTGCTATTGCGGCTCGTTTTCACTGGGAGCTTCCTGATCTCGGCGAGGCGACGGGGATGAGCCCGTTTGGCCTCTGTCGTCGTCCCGCACTGTTGGCAGTACGTGACGTAAGCATTTTCCGTGTCGTGAACGTCGAGGTGATCGTAGCCGCAATTGAAACACTTCAAGGTGTTTTAATCCCAGTCCCCTCTCAGGTACCTCTTGAGCTGCCACTGCTTGTTCAGCACGTGATCAGTGACAACGCCGTCCTGAGAACGGATCGTTCTGCGTTTGTCTCCCCGCATCCCCGAACCGACCTGTTCACGCCGCGAAGATGACGTTTGCGCAGAATGTTGGTTGTGTGCCGCATCCCAGAGTCTTGCTCGAAGAACCTCAAGCGCAGTTTCTTTGTTGCTGTGCTGAGATCTTTCAGACTCACATCTAACCGTGATCCCGCTCGGTATGTGCGTGAGCACGACGGCGCTATCCGTCACGTTTCGGTGCTGGCCGCCGGCCCCAGATCCACGACAGAATTTCCAATCCAGGTCGCCATCGTTGACGATGACCTGAGTCGGAGAGCGCTCGGGCAGAACGGCAACCGTGATGGTGCTGGTCTGCATCCGTCCACGCTTCTCGGTGGGCGGCACCCTCTGCCATCTGTGCCCACCTGATTCGTTGGCAAACGCTACATCGGAGCCCTTGCCAGAGGCCTTGAAGACAAGAAGGCCTGGTCTCTCGCTCACGATTTCGAGGTCAAAGACCCCTCCGAGCCCCCATCTTTGCGTAGATCGCAAACTGGTCGCGAACGAGTAATTTGGCATCATCGCCGCCCTCGGCGGCCCTAATTTCGACAAAAACCGACATCCACCGACCATAGCCGATTCAGATGTCTATGACAATAATCGTCGACTTAGGCTCTTCTTGTCGAGGGCGTTCCTCTGGTTCCCAGGGGTGATGCTCGATTTGCAGCGGGGCATGGATGTCCTGCTTTGGGCAATGCGGACAGTAATGCCAGGCTGGCCTCGCATGAGGGCATAGCGGTATGTCCATACTCAAAGTATAGCCCGTTCAGCTGTCGACGATCTTGCGACCTTCAACCTCGCCATATTTCGTCATGACGCGGTCGATCCATTTCTGGGTCTTGGCCTTCGACATGACGAGCTTATGTCCTTCTCCGCCTTTACCGACGACACCTTCTTCGGTGATGTCGGATATCTCTCCCTGTCGGACTTGGTCGACGAAGCCACGCGTCCATCGACGAGTGCCGAGAAATCTGGGAATGTTGAGATGCTCGAACAGCTTGAGAAATTGTTTCGGGCCGAGAATTCCCTTCTTGTACGGATTCACATCGAACAGGGTTAGCTGTTTTTCGTCTTCAGGTTCATGGAGCCCAGCGAACGAGCGAGGTCCCCAGAATTCAGTGAAAACGATCATCCGTTCCCATCGCTCATCGCGTGCGACCTTGATCAGTGGTTCAGCGAGAGTTCTTTCAAACACGGCGATGGCGCCGCCGAACACCTCGTCGGTTTCGTCAAACAAACGAGTGCGAGTGCCGTGCTTGTACCAGCCGCTCTTCCTGGCCCACTCCCAACGCAGGTTGGAACCGTCGAGCTTGTCGAAGACGTAGGCATCGAATTCTCGAAAGTCCTGCCCAGTGCTTCGCGGGATGGATGGATAGTCCTTCATTGAACGAGATCATCATCATGCAGCCGGCAGTAGCCGAGAGGCTCTCCGCCACCGCCGCAGGTGCAGTCAGCCTCTTCAAGGCAGCCTTCAGGAAGACAGACCGCCGAAAAAGGATAATCCGCCCGAGGGAGCACCTTATCCATCTCGACGATGTATAGATGACCGACGGACGGGAACGACGCGGCAACCCCTCTGACTCGCCCACGACCCTTCAGGTCTGGTGTGTCGACGAAGACAAGCTGGTCTTGCCTGTACGTGTACTCGGCCATTTACCCGGGGTATCAGGTGATGGTCGGATTGTCAAGATGGAGGAGAGCTGAGGAATCGGACCCCAACCGAGTTACTCACCCGGTCCCTTCCGCTTCAAACGGACGCCCGTCCCAGACGGGTTAACTCTCCAAATGCGGCCGAAGCCGCTACAGGCTCACTCGTCCTGCTGCTCGGTCAAATCCGAGGTCCAGTACAGGTACGACGCCCAGGCGTCAGGAGCTGACGTCTGGCTGACCTGGATGGTCATCACCGGTACCCAGTTCGGCTGCGCCGGCTTCGAAAGCAGACGCATTCCAGCCTGAGCCGGCGTGCGGTCTTTCTTGTCGCGGTTGCAGTCGTAGCAACAGGTGACGATGTTGCTCCACTCGGTCTTTCCGCCCTGCGCGCGGGGAGTGACGTGGTCGTACGTCAGATCCGCCATCTTGCCCTTCATGCCACAGTACTGGCAGGTGTACTTGTCGCGGGCGAAGATGTTGACACGAGAGAACTTGACCTTCTGCTTGTGGCGCCGGAACGCATTCAGCAGACGGACAACAGCGGGGATCTTGATGACGAGGCTGACCGACCGGACATCGTGGTCGTACTCCTCGATGACCTCAACCTTTCCCATCGTCAGTAGAGTGATAGCCCTCTGCCAGGAGATGGCCTTGATCGGCTCATATCCCTGAGAGAGCACAAGAGTTCGCAAATTCGTAGTAGCAGTCGACACGAGGGCACCTCCTTTCGTTTGGTTCTATATCTACAATCGTAACAGATTTCGTTTTCAGGGTGCCCCGGGCGGGAGTCGAACCCGCACGCTTTTTACGGCGCTCGTTTTTGAAACGAGTGTGTCTACCACTCCACCACCAGGGCGCACGCGACCGGAATCGAACCGGCAACCTTCCCGTTGCTTAGGCGGGATGTTCTACCTTTGAACTACGCGAGCATGAGCCGATTAAATCGTCTCTCTATTCGAATGTCAAAAGAGATGGTGCCGGAATCGGGACTCGAACCACAATTTCTCTCGGCGCCTCACGGCGGCGAGCACATTATCGATATATGCTATCCGGCATTCGTGCGGATGGATGGACTCGAACCACCGACTCCCAAGTTATAAACCTGGTACTCTTCCTGGCGTCCTTGTTCACGTCGATTGCTCTTCGTGGGATCGCTCTCTGAGTTACATCCGCAGATGCGGATCGGGCGGGATTTGAACCACACAGTTCCCAGGGCTATTAACCCCGGGTGTTCTACCGTTGAACTACCGATCCATTTGGTTATTTGATCAGAGGGAAGTTTGACACCTCCTTCTTCACAAGGGATCGGTGGCACGGCACGATGCCGATAGCCATAAGTTGACCATTCCAGGGAGCATCGGGCTCTCGGATGGCAACATGAGGAATGTTCTTCTTCTTGAGCTTCTGTTCGAGTCGAAGAAGCTCAAGCTCGCTGCGCGCACCAAGGGCAACCGCTCGTGTATCAGACGGAAGGTTGCCAGGGCTGCTCTCGCCTGCGGCGTGAATCAGCTGGGCGCAGAGGTCACCGATGGGAGCATCGAGGCGACCAATGCAGTAGTGGTAGAGGCAATTCTCGACGGAAACGACCGGAGAATCGTCTGGACTTGCAGGCAACCACGCCGCCTGCGGGGCACTCGAAGCGTCAAGCTCGGGAAGACATCGTGGAAATGACGATAGGGCCGACCAGGAGACCTGTCAACCCTACTTCTCGACTTTCACGCAACGGCCGAAAATCGCAGAGGGAGCAACCCAGCCGTTGATGAATCCCTTGTTGTTGGCGATTTGGAATCGCTTATCGGCGCCGATGGCCCTGATGAGATGGAAGAGCACCTTGCCGTTTACCTTGACGAGTACAACGTCACCAACGTTGAGTGAGCCGGCATCTGTCACCGGCTCCACGGTGCAGAGGTTCCCGTCATCCACCTTGCCCGTCATTGAATTGCCGCGAGGCCGGAACTGAACGGTTTCTCCAGCCTTCAGCTTCGCGATATGTCCTGTTGCCCATCCATCCATTGCTTGTACCTACAAATCTAGAAGCAGCAGCTATCACGGTAGTGACACTTTGGGCACTTCATATGCGCGTGTTCGGGCACTAACGGGATATTGCAGGTTGGACAGGAGATATCCGGGTCACATGTAGCGCCTAGAAGACGCTCAAGTTCCGCTACATCCACGAATCTAGGTTCCGCCTTCTTTTTCTCGTCTGTCATTTGTGTCACCGACTGGATTCGAACCAGCACGCCTTGCGGCACCAGCACCTCAAGCTGGCGAGTCTACCAAGCTCCTCCACGGTGACGTAACTACTTCTTGTACTTGCCGATGCCGAAATGGTCAGCAAGTGTCTTCTTCACGTCTTCGAAGATCTCGTTCACGGAGCGGTTCATGTCGAGCGTAACGACGTTCGACATGTCGCCGAACAGCTTCTTGTACTCGACGTCGCAGGCATGCGCGTATTTGACGGCACTTTCCTCTGCGCTCTGTGAGTATCCGATGTCCATGCCGGCGGCGTAGTAATTGGGAACGCCCTTGTCTTTCATGATGCGCTCGAACGCCAGCCGAACTGGTGCGATGCAGTGGAAGATCAGATCGGGCTTCCGCATGCCACTGTAGACGTAGTTCAGAAGCTGCGTGTCTACGCCGCGAACCTTGTCTCGTACGTACGAGGTGTAGATATAGCGATCTGTGACGACGATGTTGTTCTCCTGCAGAGCAGGAATCACATCGTTTTCGTAGCGAGTGATCATGTCAGCCGCGTGCAGGATGCTGAACATGACCGGCGTCAGAAGTTTTTTCTTCTTGGCCTTCTTGATCGTCTTGCCGAGCAGCTTTGACGAATTCCACTTGGTGGTGGCGACGTCGTATCCGTGATCATCTAGCCAGTCGACGAGATGCTCCGTTTGAGTCGTCTTGCCCACGCCATCCACGCCCTCAAATACGATGAAGAGTCCTTTGTCGGTTTTCGTCTTGGCGTTGAGGATGTCGTTGACCTGGTCGTCGATGATATCTTCGACGAGGGCGCCTGGTGCCCGCATGATTGCTTCAACCGTCTTGTGGTGGGCGAAAGCGAAGCTCGCAGCATGGTGAATGCGGGCGTTGTCCTGGAAGGCCATGTGCGGCAACTTGCCAATGGAGCACCACTTCGCCTCGGCGGCGTCAGATCCGGCCTTTGCTTCCGCGTTCGGCTTAACCTTGGCCCAGAACGTCACCCCTGATTTGTTGTGTCCGAATTCCGGGTATCCTGGATTCCACGGGGCAAGAAGGTGCAGCTCCTTTAGGTGAAGGCCGGTTTCTTCTTTGGCTTCCCTGCGAGCGCCATCTTCAACGGTCTCGTATTGCTCGACATGACCGCCGGGTAGAGCCCACCAGCCCTTGAACGGGGCGCCGCCACGTTTGGTGATCAATACTTCGATGCCGTTCTGAGGGTCTTCGCGGAAGATGGCCACGCAAGCAAGGACGCCAGTATCATTGGACGTCATCTCGCGAAGCTCGTCGCAAACCCGTCTCAACGACGTAAGCATGATCAGTCCGAGTAGCCCTTAACGCCACGGCGCGGGATGTTCACATCGTCAGGGGCTTTGGTCTTCAGCTGCTTCTTGCCTTGCTGACGGAGGTAGCGGGTAGCTCCGCGTTTGGCTTCCTTGCTGGCACCGGGGCTGCGCTGAAACGCAGCACGCAAGGAGCCGCGCATCAAAGCCTCGGTGCGAATGTCTTCGATCAGCTGCTTGAACATTAGCGTCGACCTCTCTCATACCAGTCGCTGCACATTTCATCGAGCGGCCAGCTGGGAAGTTTATGGCTGCCGCCATTCCAGCGAGCGTAGTGAGGAGACCCGCAGGAATGCTCCTTTACGTTCACGAAACGGCAGTTGGCGCAGGAAGATCCACCTTTTGGAACCCTCAGCAACGCCTTATGGTCGGACGGGAATGTCTCCGCGTTAGTCTCGCTAAGCACGCGACGAGATTCGTGGATGATCCATCCGAACACCTCGCTACACTATTCCAACAGATCCGTGCTGTCAAACCTCAGCAAACACACGGTTTTGGTACCGACGAGGGGATTCGAACCCCTACTGCTCAGATCCTAAGTCTGACGCCTCCTACCAGTTGGGCTACGTCGGCAAAATCTTTGGTACCCCCGGCCGGAGTCGAACCGGCACTGGACCAGGCTTAAACTGGATGTCTCCTACCGTTGGACTACGAGGGCAAACACAACTCTAGCGGGACCTTTTGCACGATAATGGTGTTGCCGCACCGAAAGAAGTAGGTTCTTCCATCGTGGGAATCGGCGTCTGCAAGCGCTTGCGCGGCTGCCGAAGATGGCCCCAGGATTCTGGCCGTTGCCTCTAACACGTCCCTTGAGACCTTCGTCAGCTTCTTGCGTACTGCCATTTAGTTCACCGGAGCTGTGTTGAACCCCATCTGGATGAGCGCGTTGCGCAGGTTGCGGAAGTTGGGGTTCGCACTGTTGACGGTTGATGCCGCCAACTCGATGTATCCAACCAGGGATTCATTGTCGAGTTCGTCGATGCGGGCTCCGGTGAAGAGAACGGCATCATGGAGCAGGCTGTAGCAATGACGCTTTTGGTCGTCACGCTTGCACTGACGCTGAAGGTCAGCCATCTGAGCCTGCATCCGCTTGACCTTATCTTGAATCGACATCTTGGTACCCCCGGCAGGGATTGAACCTGCGACATCCGGCTTGTAAAACCAGCGCTACTTCCACTGAGCTACAGGGGCAAGGTCCGTCATTTTCATCAAGTGACCAACTTTTTAGATGGGCGCCCGCAGCACATCGCGGACATCGTAGCTGAGGCTGTTCCACCACTCCAGCTCCGCCTTGGTGAGCTTCTTGTAGTACCGCCACACACCGAAGACACGATGCTCGGTGGAGTAGGTGCGCCACCAACCATTGTCTCCGAGGGAGCGGAATCCCGGCGAGCTGTACTTCTCGACGAGAGCAGCCGGCGTGGTCTCGACACGGCGGTGGAGGTCGTGGGAGATGTGGCAGCGACCACGGATGGCCTTGCAGGTATCCCAACGATCGACGTCATCGTGGAGCGCCCAGGCGTGGGGCTTCCAGCCGCTGTCGATCACCTTCCGGTCACGAGCAAAGGCGAGAGCCTGCGCCAGGGACGGACCGCTGTATCCGCTCTGCCATACACGACGGTAGCGCTTGCCACGGTCCTGCAGCAGTCCCTCATCGTCGATGAAGAAGCGCTGGCTGCGGTAGTGCGCCAGAGCATCGCTCGTCGTGCCAGCACCCTCCACCTCGGTCAGCATGTGCTGATTGACGATGTGCCAGGCGCTGAGCTTGCGAGTATCGAACGTCCCCGCGAGCTTGCTGCGGACATCATCCCAGCGCTCGCCGCAGTGGCTAGCAAGCCAGCCGTAGCAGGGACCGAGATTGTCCGTGAAGCCCTTGTGGACCTTGTTGCGAGGCTCCGGGTCGGAATCCTCGGCGGCGTCGATGTCGAAACGCACGTTATCGAGCCAGACCTTGGTCCGGCTGCGCTCGTGACGGTGCGACTCGTTGCGCTCGTCTTTGTTGTGCTTATAGCGTCCGCCCTCGACGGCGGACCTCGAAATATCCTTGGTTGCCATGTACGTCACTCCTGGAAATGCACTGCAAGTTCGCTAACTTACATGTGATTTCAGTAGTGCCGCGCATTGGTGTTTCCTTGGACTTTCGGTTGGTTTCTACGAGAGAGGCTTGCTTACCGTTGCTCCCTTCCGGGCCTGGCGGGGTTCACAAGTTGAATGCACCCTAATGGACGAGCGGCGCATTGTCAAGAATTAGTCTGGCAGTGAAGAGTCGAACTTCTGTTTGATAACCGTTTCCGGTCGGTTCGCGAACGAACAAAGAAGTGGTCACGGAGCGCTACAGGCTTGCGCCTGCACCCTAGGGCCCTCCTAGGGAAGCTGCCAGATTGGTCGACAGGGTCGGGAATTGAACCCAACTACCACCAGTCCCTTGGTAACCATAAATCTACGGTTCACCGAAGCGAACAAAGAGCGATCCACGGCGTTTTTTACTGGTGCTCTACCGTTGAGCTACCTGTCGGTCCCCCACGGAAGAGTCGAACTTCCGTCCTTCGCTTATCAAGCAACCGCTCTGCCATTGAGCTAGTGGGGGTTGTTACAGATCTTTGTGCGTTTGTTCCAGATCCAGATCGGGGATAGCCTTTGATCATGCTGATCGCAATCTGGCCACTCGTCATCGCCGTCATTGGCGCCCTTGTGTACGCGCTTGCGAGTAACTCGAAAGCGGCTGAACTTGGCCGCCTCGTGTTCTTCTGCGGGTTCTTCTGGCTGGTGTACAGCCTCGTTGGACACACGCTGAAGATGTGATCGTAGGACTGGCTGGATTTGAACCAGCTACCCCGCGCTTATCAAGCACGTGCTCTACCAAGTGAGCTACAGTCCCAAACTGAAAGTGCCGGTGACAGGGGTCGAACCTGCCTGGCCTTGCGGCCACTGCGCCCTGAACGCAGCGTGTCTACCAAATCCACCACACCGGCAAAAGGGAAGTCCGTGAGTGTGCTGCTACGCCAAATGCTCTAAGGGCTGTTTCGGCCGTCGGGGCTCTCGCACTTCTGCGTTCGCACTGCTTCCCCTCAGACCCGCATTTCCTCTCGTACTGCGCGGGCAAAGCCGATCCGTGCTACCTGACTGTTTGGTCACGAGCGCCGAAGCTGTTGGAGGAAACTTACCCGTTTGACCGGGGTTAGAAATGCCAACGTGCTGCAACGCCGTCTAGTCTTCGCGTCCCTGTGGTTATACTCCGGTCGAGCAGTCTATCCCTCGGTCGTACTATTGACCTTTGTTGGGGACCGGAAAAGCTTGATTTCGCCTGCGCCGGGCTACTTTCTACCACTCGCAACTCTTCAAAGGATTGCTGCTTCTAAGCCAACCTCCTCATCGTCCTTCCGTCGGGGTGGTGAGACTCGAACTCACGAATTCCCTGGTCCCAAACCAGGTGTCCTGGCCGCTAGACTACACCCCGTAAACACTAACCGAACCTGTTGCTGCCGAACGGCGCTATCATGCATCGTACGCCAGCATCGTCAAGAATTCCTGCCATCCTTCGACGACCAGCATCGTTAAATGAGTGCAGGACAACGAACTTTGGCCGCATCTCTTCCGGCAAGGTGGCGATGAATTCAGCCACGTGTGTGCCGGTCTTCTCGTCGGATGCTGGACGACCAGCCGCAGCTAGCTCGGACAGGTCGTGGTCAAGGTACGCGAGATCGAACTTGGTCTTGGCAAGAGCCGCGCAAGCATCTGCGTAGTTCATGACCGCTGTGATGTCCATGCCGATGCGATCCATCTTGAACTTCTTGTGGCGCTCAGCGTCGTCGTCTAGGAAGAAAATTTTCTGGTTCATATGATCTTTGGTTGGACAGGTCGGGCTCGAACCGACAACACTCCGCGTTCTAGGCGATAACCATTCCTCGGTCGGTTCACTTGCGTGAACAAGGAATTGAAAAACGGCGTTTTAGAGGCCTCTACCAATTGGGCTACTGTCCAAAAAGTTTCGTTGCGCAACCAGGACTCGAACCTGGAACATCCCGCTTAATAGGCGATAACCATCTCTCGATCGGTTCGGTTGCCCGAACAATGTGGTGAAAAACGGTGTTTTAGGCGCTCTACCCTTGAGCTATTGCGCAGTAACAGATCGAGCGGCGAGGAGGAATTGGACCTCCACTTTCTCCTTGCATGGGATAACCATCCTCAGGCGGTTCGGTTGCCCGAACAAGATGGCGAAGACGGAGATTTTAGACGTGCTACCGTTACACTATCGCCGCAGTGGGAGCGGAGGGATTTGAGCCCTAACACCGAACGGCTTATGAGACCGTCGTCCTGACCCGCAGGTCGCTCCCGTTATACAAGGCCGTGCTTTTCAGCCAGCCACAGTGGAATCACTAGGGTGCCCTCCGTGTCTTCCTTGTAGACCTCGGAGTCGTCGTCGATCTGAGACTTAGGAAGCCAGACCTCCTCGCCTTCGATCTCCACGAGGAGGGCCTTCTCGGTCTCACGAAGTGCCTTTGCGTTCTGGATTTGGACTGTTTCCGCCATCCGAGGAACCCTCGATACTTGGACGGGAAACCATTGTCAAGAACCGTCGGTTGCTGGATCTACCGAACTTGTAGTATTCATGGGACATGTTCAGGCCACTGATCGACGCTTTCCGTGCCGAGCTTCAGGAAGACGAGACGTCCACCGATCGCCCAGAGCCAGAAGGCGAAAAGAAGGCTGCTCCAGATGCTGAAGCCTCGCCGAAGCGGAGCAAGCACGACCGCGCCTCCGATCGGATGGGCTTCATCCTGAGCACTCCGCTTGCGAACATGTCCCGCAAGAAGATGATGAAGATGATCCCGCATCTGATGCATCACTTCACGAAGGGTCACGGCAAGCCAGGCGAAGATGGCAGCGTTGACCGGGATGACCTGTCCACGCTGAGTCGTCATGCGAAGCACATCTCCGACCAGGCCAACGGCATTCGTCGTATGCCTGGAGCGGCTCACCACCTCGCTGGTCACCTCACGCGGCACGTTGCTGACTGCCACGATCGTATGGCCAAGACGATGAAGATGGCCGACATGCCAGAAGAGGCCGACCTTCACGCGAACGAGGGTGGCAAGTTCCGTGCGCTATCGAAGCACCACAAGATGACCGCTCGCCGTCACGGCATCTACGACGAGAGCTACTAGAAACGATCCCAGGGCGGCATGTGCGGCGAACGCTGCACGTGATCCCTCCAGCCAGTGGCGCCAGGCACGAACGAACCAAGGTACGGCTGCCAGTGTGGCTTGACTCGATGAACCTCATCGCGAGCGTTCTCGAAGTCTAGCTTGCCGTCTACGTAGTCGACGTAGAGGAAGATCGTGTCCTTGACCTCTCCGCAGCCCTGGTAAACGTTCAGCAGTGTCAGCTTCCTCGTGCGCATGTCGTCCTTTCTAGTCCACCACGCTGGACTTGAACCAGCAACCAACCGCTTATAGGGCAGCCGCTCTACATTGAGCTAGTGGTGGATGGCAGGCTGTGAGGGAATCGAACCCCCCTTCCCGGCTTTGGAGACCAGGACCGTCCCAGACGACAACCTAAGAGCGCATCTACGAGGACTTGAACCTCGGTTTCAGCTTTCGGAGAGCTGTGTCCTATCCACTGGACGATAGATGCATGGTACCCCTACCAGGACTCTAACCCGGATCTGCCGGTCCGTAGCCGACCGCTCTTTACATTGAGCTATAGGGGCATGGTGACTCCAAGAGGACTCGAACCTCTAACTTCCTGTTCCGTAGACAGGCGCTCTATCCATTGAGCTATGGAGCCAAGAAACGATCGGCTCTACGGTGAACCGGAGCCGAGATGCTTAATGTACGCTGCCAGCCGGGCGACGACTTCATCAGCTTGGGGGTAGCTGATGTCGCGTAGGACTTGCTCGATGGTGGACAGAATTTTGGTGTCTGGCCAGCCGCATCCACGAGCATCCTTGTAGAACGAGACCCAACAAGGGATCAAATCGTTCCGCCGGAGAAACTCGAAGACGATCTCAAGCGGTATCCCGCGAGAATTGTATGCGGCGAACACGTTGCCCACCACGTACCTTCCGTCTCTGGTCTCTCCTATGTAGAAAAGCTTTCGGCGTCCCGCGACATTTCGTACCTCCGTTGTGAATGAGTTAAGTACGCGTTGCCCGACTTACGCGGCAGGGTAGCCACCGCGCACCATACCTGGCTGCACCATTAAGATTATCTTGAGTGGAACACGTACCTAGAGCCCGCACCCAGAGTCGAACTGGGCCATCCTGCTTACCAAGCAGGCGTGCCGAACCGCGATCACTTTACGGGCATGCTGCTTCTGGTCGGATTTGAACCGACGTCTCTCGATTCGTCATGCGTCGCATGTAGTCGACCGATTGATCAGACCGGCCTCCTTGAAGGTGATCTGCCTCCGTGCGACTTACCCGGTCAGCTCAGCCGTAAGAGACGATCTATCCCTCCGTGCTGTGCCGATGAGCTGCTGCTTGATCGAGCGCCTTAACCACTAGGCTACAGGAGCAAAAGTTTGATTCTCCCAGTTTGTGCTCGTGACTAGACCTTTCCGTCGGGCCCTGCTGACGCTCCACATTACTGGGCGTCCGTCCGAGTTACTGGTTGGTATCTCATCGGCTGGTTCTAGAAGGGCCGACTTTGACCTCCAGACGAATCACTCCGTACACGAGCTGGGACTCGAACCCAGGATATTCGGCATGTGAAGCCGACGTTCTTGCCGCTGAACTACTCGTGCGTGACGTGAACAAGGTGTGCATCTTGGAGATCAGCAACCACCGTTTAGAAGCGGCAGCGCATGACAGTCGGGTTATTAACCTGATTTGGTAACCAATCTGCGTCGGTTCACTTCGTGCGCGATACTGGAATCGAACCAGTGATCTCTTGCATGTCAAGCAAGCGTTCTGCCGCTGAACTAATCGCGCATAGACGAACAAGTGGGTGCTCGTGGGTGATTTACAAGATAACCCATGGGCTTCGGTTCGTCGAAAATCTGTGCCTTTGACTCCAGGAAAAATCCGGTTATATTTGATCCGATGATCTGAGACCAGTGTATCGGTCTCATTGATGCCCGACCTCTGGAGTGATGGTGGGCGGCTGGCGCTTTGATGGTGACCCTGGTGGGAATCGAACCCAACATTTCCGGGGTGAAAAGCCGGTTGCTTAGCCATTGGCAGACAGGGCCATGTATGAAGAAGGAAGATCTAGTTCGCTGGTTGAAAGTTTACGGAGACCACAAGGACAGCTGTGGAATTACCCAGGTGATCAGAGATCACCGGGCGAAAACCGACTCGGAGGGCAGAAAAATCTACCCAGAATGCAGCTGCGGCTGGACTGAGATCAGCCGGTCGCTGGACAAACTATTCAAGCTGAATTGAGCACGCCGAGGGAGTCGAACCCACTACTTACAGGGTTGCAATCTGTAGCCTGGCCGCCAGGTGACGTGCAAAGCCCACGAACAAAGAGATGAACCTTGGGGTGATCATTAACAGTGATAACCAAAGCTCGAACGGTTCGCGGAAAAAATTGAACGAACAAGTTGGTTGCTCCAAGGAGTCACATGTTAGGTAACCTTGGTGCGATCGGTTCGCTCGAAAAGTTCGGTGAGCAAGAATTTGTGACTGGTTAGGTTGGTCGGGAGGCGGATTTCAACCGCTACCTCCGGGGGTTCTAGCCCCGGCGCTCTAGCAATTAAGCTACCCCGGCGGTAATCCAATCACGACGGCTCACCTGGCATCGCTACAGGGATTCGAACCCTGGTTTCCGCGCTGAGAACGCAGCGTACTCGGCCGACTGTACGATAGCGACAAAATAGCGAACAAGTTTGTGCTCGTGGGGTACATTTGGCAGATAACCCACATGCTTCGGTTCGCATGGTGACCCTACTGGGATTTGAACCCGAGATTTCAGCCTTGAGAGGGCCGCGTCCTAAACCGTTGGACGATAGGGCCAAAGAACGAACAAGAAATGGAGCAGGGGTTGTTCATCCAATTGAGGTAACCCTGTTCCGACGGTTCGTCCAAAAAGAAAGCGATGAACAAGTAGCGCGTCTGGCTTGCAGGTTCGACCCTGCACGGCTTTCGCCGCTTTTCCGATAACTCAAACGCCTCGGTTCACCTAAAACGGACTTTCGCCTGTCTTGAGGCGATTGTCAAAAGGAAGCTCGCTACAATCGACGGACTTGAACCGTCGTAGTCGACGTACCAACCCAGGTTGCAGCAAGCCGCGTACTCCATGGGGATCGAACCCATCTCTGACGGTTTAACAGACCGGCGCATCACCAGATCGCTAGGAGTACAATTTCGCCATGTGGACCTGACGTCTCGGGTCCTCTGCTCACGAGGGAAACCGTCCTGACGAGGATCGTGCTAGCTGTCCTTGTCTTCCAGACGACTTCAATGTGAAGCCTTGCTGCATGCCGCATGGCGACGGCTTGCCTAGCTCCAGGGGTTGGATTCGAACCAACGATTGGGTTTCCCACGCACGGTTAACAGCCGTGTGCCTTACCGCTAGGCTACCCTGGAATAGGGCGAACCGGATCACTAACGGACCTTGCGGTCCTTACGCAATCGCTCCCGGGGATATTCCACCCTAGTAGTTCGCTTGGAGCTGACGCCCGGACTTGAACCGGGAACCTCGTCTTTACGAAAGACTTGCACCGCCATTGTGCTACGCCAGCTAATATTCGTTCGGGCGGAAGGAGTCGAACCCTCAACATTAGGCTCCAAAGGCCCACGTTCTGCCATTGAACTACGCCCGATCAGTTTCTGTGTATACTCAGCCTATGCACGACAAAAGAAAGCAGAGCCTCTATTTTCCCGAGGGAATGCTCGAAGAAGTCGTCGCAGAAGCGACGAGACTCGATCGATCATTGTCCTGGGTTGTTCAAAAGGCCTGGGAGCTGTCGAAGGAAAAGCTTAAGGAGCTTCCTGCGGCACCTGGAGCTGGCGACGGGATTTGAACTCGTAACCTTCTGCTTACAAGGCAGCTGCACTACCGTTGTGCTACGCCAGCATTCGAGCGGACAGCGGGAATCGAACCCAGCCTGAAGATGCTTGGAAGGCACCTGCCTCACCAGTCGGCCTTGTCCGCGTTGGGGTGTCTAGAGGGAATTGAACCCTACTCTTCAAGAGCCACAATCTTGCGTGCGACCACTACACTATAGACACCATATCGAGCGGACGGCGGGATTCGAACCCAGCCTGATCTTCCTTGGCAAGGAAGTGCCGCACCTAGCGGCTTCGTCCGCAAAATCAGTCGGGGTAGCCGGATTTGAACCGGCAATCTCATGGTCCCGAACCACGCGCTCTAACCAGATTGAGCCATACCCCGGAAAGGGCGCTAGGCGTACTGCCTAGCTTTCATCTCCCACGGATGGGAGCACCCCGGTCGAGCTAGCGGGAATCGAACCCGCGATCCCTTGTCCCCCAGACAAGTGCGATGCCGCTTCGCTATAGCTCGGAAAATGGGCTTCGTTGATCAGTAAAGATCTGCAGGGCCTTTAACCCCAAACCAGGGCACGCAGCTCACACCCTGGACTTGAATCGTGCCGCTCTGGGAGTCGAACCCGCATCCTACGCCAGGAACAGAGGCATTTCCTCCTCCAGCTGGCTTAGGTTCCCGCCAGGAGGAACGGCGCAAATGCTTTCGCGGAAGATGAGAGACTCGAACTCTCGGAGCAGTTATTAGCCGCTCTACGGTTTAGCAAACCGCTGCCTTACCACTCGGCCAATCTTCCAGTCGTGGAGCCAAGGAGAATCGAACTCCTATATCTCGGGTGCAAGCCGAGCGCACTCCCTTTGTGCTATGGCCCCGTTGGGATCGAGGACGGGATTCTCACCCGCAACCTGCCGGGTACCTAACCCGGAACTCTTGTAGCACTTGTTCGTGACCAAGTAAATGCGCACTCCTTGATCCGTAACAGAGCCTTGAGCTACCTCGATCGTGGACCCACGGGGAATCGAACCCCGATCTCAGCGATGCGAACGCTGCATATTCCCGTTGTACGATGGGCCCGAATCTATCGTGGAGTCACCGGGAATCGAACCCGGGTCTCTGCGCTGCCAGCGCAGCATCTTCCCTCTGGACGATGACCCCAACTATTTCTGTTTCTTGAGTAGCTGACAGTTGGCGCAGAGCAGCTCGTAATCTGTTGGCCAGTTCTTCAACTTGAGAATTCTCGGAAGCGTCTCGTCAGGAGCTATATTTTTGCCGGTTACGCGGAGAAACGAGAGCACTCGTTCATCTGCGATTCCGCAGGTCTTACAGGCCCCGCCGTAGTGAGCAAACGCTTCGGCTTTGTCTTGTGGATCGTTCGGCATGTTGCCGAGTATAGCGGGAACGACGGGACTCGAACCCGCGATCTCCGGCGTGACAGGCCAGCGGGGACTCCAGCTCCCCTACGTCCCCAACTCAGCGGATGCAACGAGGATCGAACTCGCCTGGTCTTGATCGACAATCAAGCGCCCTCACCAGAGAGCAATACATCCAAAAAGAAGAAACGGGCAGGTGAGCTTGTATCACCTTGTGGCGCTTATGACCGTCCAACCCGTTTCAGAACTTGTTACGACCGAGGGCGAGCGCCGTTGCCGTTGCCGCCGATGTTGGTCATCAGGGCGAGAGCCTCGGACTGAGCCTTCGAGTTGGCGGCGCCATCGACTGCAGCGCGAGCCAGCTTGACGTTCTCCTCGTAGGCCGTCTTGAGCTGAGCCTGCAGCTCCTTGATCTGTGCGTCGTTGCTGACGACCTGCTGCTGGAAGCGCTGGTTGTCGAACTGCAGCTTGTCGACCTCCGTCTTGTGCTGCATCTGAGCGATCTGCGCCTGGTGGTTGAAGTCCTTCGTCAGCACGTTCTTCAGGATGGCCTCAGCCTTGGAGACCTCCTTCTTCACGTCCTCGTCGAAGGTAGCGGCCTTCTGGAGAGCGGCCTGGTACTCGGTCTCCTTGGTCTTCAGGACGAACTCGCGGTTGGCGACGTCCTTCTCGAAGGCCTCCTGGCGATCACGCTCCTGGTTGTTGCGAACCCGAAGCTCCTCGGTCCACTTGTCGTTCTCGGCCCGACGATTCTGGTGAAGCTTGTAGGTGTAGGCTTCCTCGTCACGGGTACGCTCCTGAGCCCGCTGAGCGATGGTCGCCAGGTTGTCCTGGGCGAGCTGCTCCTTCTGCTTCGCTTGCTCTTCGAGGTACTGCTGATGAAGAGCCTTGGCCTCATCGATGGTCAGCAGGACGTTGTCGACCCCGTGAAGGTTCTCCATCTCCTGCTTCTTCAGAGTGATGGCTTCGGTGACCGCTTGGTACTCGGCGTTCTTCTGGATCAGCTCTTCGCTGATTTTCGAGAAGTCCGCCTGGACCTTGAGGCTGGTTGCCGTGATCGCCGACAGCGACGATTCGACATTGAAATTCGCAGCCCTGCCGACTGCAACCGCGTTCTTGTTCTGCTGGACCTGTTGCTTCTTGGTGCTCTTCTTCGATGCCACGGTGACTCTCCCTGAAATGGTTTGACGTGCCCTATGTCTGGGCTACGCGAACAATCGCAGAAGGGTCTGACATCGAATGCCGGTAATTGTCTACGCGGAAGACGGAGGTATCGATCCCCAACCGGGTCACCCCGGTCCATCTCAGTTCGAATGAGCGCCCCTGCCATCAGAGGTTCATCTTCCATGCTGCCTCAACCCTTGCGGGAAACCGTTGAAGGCTTCGGTGCTGCCACCGAGGTTTTACAAAGCACACAGCCTGGTGCCCCCAGAAGGACTCGAACCTTCAACCAACCGATTAAGAGTCGGGTGCTCTAACCATTGAGCTATGGAGGCGAACTTCATCAGGTACTACCCATGCTGATGAGCCATGCCGTCGCGGCAAACGTCGGGTGCCCCAGTTCTGAGTCGAACAGAAATCTTCCCGTCTTCAGCGGGACGCTTAGACCACCTAAGCTACCGGGGCGAAATGGGGACTTGGCGGTCCCCGCGTCGTTCATCTATTCAGTTATCAGGAGCCTCGCTTGGGTTGTCCGGGATTCTCTCTTGGAGAAGTTATGCCCAGTCGCGCTTTGCTTTGGCTTGGTTCGGGCTCAGGGATTCGAACCCCGATTCATGGTTCCAGAGACCAGTGTCCTGCCTGTTGGACGAAGCCCGAATGATTACTGCTGCATCGTTGAAGTAGGGCCGCAGGGAATCGAACCCTGATCACAAGGTTAAAAGCCAAGTGCTCTGCCATTGAGCTACGACCCCAGAATTAGGGACGTAGATCTGTTTTCGAATGGTCAACATGTCGTGGGAGCGCCAGGAGTCGAACCTGAAGTGACCGCAAGGGCCAACGCGTTTACAGCGCGCCTGATGCACCGGCATCAACACTCCCAGAAACTAGAAAAGCCCCCCGGGTTTCCCTGGGAGGCCTCTCTGAGTTCTAGGTATTTGTTGGTCTACCTAGCTTGAGGGGCCTCCAGTGGGATCATTCGCGCGCTTGGCCTGGAGATACTGCGGGAGGGGGTGGCTTTCGACGCCGACGGTACCCAAGGTCTCCAGGCCCGACGCAATAAACCCTTTGCGCCACGAGCACGTGCTCGTTCCGCAGAGGTCTTGCGCTAGGTATGTGGACAGGGATGACATTGAAGGCGTGCTCTTGGTTTGGTGCTTATCTCGTTGCGGAAACGGGGGTCGAACCCGATGTCTCTGGGTTATGAGCCCAGCGTGGAACCGTTTCACTCTTCCGCGAATCAGAGCCTACGAAAAGATTTACGGTTTGTCAAGACTGAAGGCACCTACAGGTGTAAGTATCCGATTTTTCGATGACTCAATCTTTGGCGTCTTGAATGTCTTACACGTGTCTAATAGGTGAAGCAGACGTTACGTTATGAAAAGGACTTGATCTTTTCAGAATTGTTGGCATGCTCAAGGCACTCCATGAAAGGAGGTCCCGTATGAAGTACACACGAGTTCTCATCGCCAAGGTAGCCCTGGGTGTAGCAACCGAAGACGAGGTCTTCTGGGTGGGCAAGTGCATCGCTGATGGATGCGGCTGCAAGAACGACGTCGAGAACATCCGTGCGTTTGCGGAGCTTCCATCGACACCGTTCTGCGTCGACGAGCGTGACCTGATCCAAATCGCCGACACGAACAAGATGTCGACGATGGCGGCAGATCACATCGTTGCCTGCGAGCGGTGCTCGAAGATCGGCCACTACATCGCGAACATGTCGAACCCGGAGACGGGCATCGAGCGCAAGTCTCTCGCGGGCTGATCTATCCACCACAACCAACGAAGCCGGCTGGTCCAACTCGGGCCGCCGGCTTCTTGTTTTTCTAGCTACAACTCCTCTAGACAATTGGGCATCCCCTGGATACCGTGCGCCGGATGAAGGGTTTGCAGGTACTTCTTCTGCTCGGGCTGCTTAGCATCTCGACGTGGGGACTCTCCGGGGAAGGCCCCATCTGGACGAAGTACGTCGGCGCCGGCTTCGTGCTGGTGGTCTTGATGCTGATCCTGCAAGGCGTGTCCAACCTTCCAACGGCGACTGACTTGCGCAAGGCGATGAGCGCCGTCGAACAAACCAAGCAGGTCGTCAACCCAGATGACATGGACATTGTCGAGGCTCGCAGCCAGAGGGTTCCGCGAAACTAATGGCGAGCAAGATCGTCATCCTTGAAGTCCCGGACGACAAATGCGACGGGCTTATCGATGCCATGCAGAAGCGTTCGTATACCGTCCATGTGTTGGATCGGGACGGGCGCAAGAAGCTCGTTGACTGCCCAGCGTGTAATCACAAACTGAGCAGAGAGAAGACGTATACGATCGACGATGGCTTCGTGGAGGTCTTGACGAAGATCGCCAAGAAGATGGTCGTCGCCAAAACGGTCATCGTCACGAACAAGAACAATCCGATGACCGCAATTCCACCAATCGAATATCCGCGATGCGTGGAGATTGATCAGACCATGATGTTCAGGGCTGAGACCTTCGGCATGGTCAAAAGATTCCAGGACGGCAACCGGCTGACGCATTACGTGACCGCCGCAGGTCTCTCGTTCCTTAGCGGTGAGAAACCTGCTTCGCCCTGTACAGTGGTAACGCTAGACGGCGACGTTGTCGAAACATCTGGAGAACTTGCGCTTGAAAATGTAGACTACGAAAACGAAATCAGAGCGGGGACTCTGAAGCGTGACGCCCAGGACGCCGTCGAGGAGATTCCTGAACACGTCATGAAATTTGTGATTAACGGCCAGATGAGCCTTATCTGAGGGGGCACCGATGACGAAGTCCGATTTGATCCGCCACATCTCTGTGATGAACGAAATCCCTTACCCGGAAGCCGAGAATGCGGTTAACGCCGTATTTGACACGATGTCGGGCGCCCTCAAAGATGGTCGGCGCGTCGAGATCCGTGGGTTCGGTTCGTTTGCTCCCAGGGAGTATGACGGATACATGGGGCGCAATCCGAGGACCGGGGAGGTCGTCAACGTTGCCCCCAAGAAGCTACCGCACTTCAAGTGCGGAAAAGAGATGCGCGAAGCGCTGAACGCCTGAGCAAGGATGAACATGAGCGAGAGCGTAACCAAGGCAGTGCTCACCGATGCGGTGATCGAATCCGTTCCGTCGCTGACGGGCAAGAAGGCAGTGGCAGTCGTGGAGAGCATCTTCGACTGCATCTGCGAAACGCTTGTCAAAGGCGAGGAGGTGAAAATCTCCGGGTTCGGGAAGTTCAGCCCACACGAGAAGAAGGCGCGCAAGGGCCGCAATCCGAAGACAGGCGAGCCCATCACCATCTCAGACCGTCGCGTCCTCAAATTCAAGGTCAGCGACTGTCTCAAGGCCGAGATGAACGGAGCAACCTTCAATGGCGAAGAGTAATATCGAGACCGGCGTTGAGAATATCGCCGGACTGGCCGTCATTTCCGTGGAAAAGGAATTCGGAATCGCTGGTCTTGATCACTTGCTTAAGGTTGTGGAAGAGCGAAGAAAGACGCTACTCTACGAGGCTCAGAAGGAGCGCAATTGGGCTCCCAAATGACCATACCTTGACAATGCGGGCAACACCGCATAATGTCTTGCTATGGCAAGTGCAGCACGCAAGATGAGTGGTCCAACGAAGATTGTCGAGCTAGACGGCGTTCCGATAGCGAAGTGGAAGATAGATCCCAACGCTGTCCACCTGTGGAAGGGCAAGCTGTGGAAGAAGGAGAACGTCGGTTGCGTTCTCTGCGTCGAGAAGGAAGGCAACGAGCACATCACGCTCTGCCACTCCGACGACTCCGGCAAAGAGCACTTCTACTGCATGGAGCACGGTGAGCTGTCTGCTGTGCCGTACTCTTCGAAGAAGGTCTACACGATCACCATCGGGACCGTCACGCGCGAGGGCGAAGAGACGCTCAATGACGTGATGCTCTTTCCTGCCGAGATGACGCTGCCTGAGCAGGAGAAGCTCATCAATCGTCTCCTGGACGAAGCTCAGAAAGAGGAAGTCGACTCAGGCCCGATTCCTTCCGATGAAGACGAGTGATTGAGGCCTATACACGTGAAAAGTGTAGACAATCACAAAGCTGGCGGGCATCTATATCGCATGTCCCCAAGTGGTCCTCGCCCGCGCGAGCCAAGCGAGAGACAGGTAGAAGCTGCCGCCCAGGCGTGGATGACGTGGCAGTTCCCTGGTCGTGACTGGGATGATGCTGTTCCAGCGATGAAGAACAAGTTCAGAGACGGAGCCCGACGTGCATTGCTTGCTGCAGCCATTGCCGAGCTAGAACGCTGAAAAAGTCTTCCAGGCTGATTGTAGATACGGGGTGAGCTAAGTGCTCGCCCCGTTTCGTTTTGACAATCAACGGGTTGACCTATATACCGGAGTCCACGTGAAGGTACCGCTAACGATCGAGGATGATTACGTCGCTGACTGGGGCCTGTTCGAGGGTGTTCGCGAGTTCATGCAGAACGGTCGTGATGCCACCCGAGATGGTTGCACGTTCGATGTCGTGTATTTGCCCGACGCAAACACGATTCGAGCAAAGACGGTCGGCGCCAAGCTAGAGCACAGATCTCTGCTCCTCGGCGCCTCTACCAAGCGTGGCCGCAGCGACATGCTTGGTAACAAGGGCGAGGGCTACAAAGTTGGCTCGCTCGCGCTAATTCGTCTCGGCAAGGGCATCAAGATTCGAACCGGCAGCGAAGTCTGGGTTCCGGCCATCGAGTTCTCGAAGAAGTTCGGCGCGAATGTTCTTGTGTTCGACATCGATGGCAACCGCAAGGACGTCAAAGAGGTCGTCGTCGACATCACGGGCGTGACCCAGGACGAGTGGGATTCGATCAAGCGTCGCTTCCTCTTTATCGACGACGATCATAAGACCATCGTCGATTCGCCGGTCGGCGCAGTCATCTTGGACGGCCTCGGTCAGGTATTCGTCGACGGCATCGAGGTCTGCAAGCTGGAGAAGTTCCGCCACGGCTACAACTTCCGCCCTCAGGATGTGAAGCTGGACCGTGATCGTCGCCTCGTCGAGTACTGGGAAGCGCATCAGCTGACCGCAAAGGTCTGGGAAGCGCTGTACATGCGTACAACGCGCGAATTCTGTGACCAGGTCGATCGAATGCTGGCCGACAACGTGCCCGACATCGAGCATTTCCGCTACGAGTGGTGCGTGGGCATGAACACGCGCAAGCAGGTTGCCGAGCGCTTCAAGGAGAAGATGGGCGGTCCCATTATTCCTGTGAAGACCGAGAGCGAGGTCCGTGAGATCGAGTTCTACGGTCGCAAGGGAACCGTCGTCGAGTCCGAACCTCTTCGGGCCATCCTGGAGAAGGAAGTCGGAACCATCGAACAGGTCAAGAAGGAGCTGGCCGACGAAATCAAGTCGGAGCATCCGATGGTTACCCTGGCGCCAGAAGAGGCCAAGAACTTCGTGATGGCCTTGGAGTTCGTGTCCAAGGCGACCAAGCGAGCCGGTCTAACGATTACGCAAGACATCACGATCGCAGAGTTCCGTATGCCGAGCACGTTGGGCATGCGCAAGAGTGGAAAGATCTATCTCAGCCGGAACACGCTCGTCTCCTTCCAGGAAGCGCTCAAGACGCTTGTGGAGGAAGTCGCTCACGAGGTTGGCGGCGACGCCACGCACGACCATGTTGAGCGCATGCACGAGATCTACGCCAACGGCGTCGCTGCGATGATCGAGGGTAGTGGTGCCTAAGGCTGAATCAGATGCCGTCCTTTGCGTTGGCTGCGGACGACCTATCGGAAAGTACAAGTCGCCCCGTAATCCGGGCGAACGTGCTGTCGAGGTTCGTGTTGGCAAGCTACTACAGAGCCAGATTTCCGACGGAAAACGGAAGCCAGGCCGACCACGAACGAAGGTTGAGAAGTTCAAAGCCGAGAAGCTCTGGGGGATGATGCATCTCGAATGCTTCGTCAGGTCGCTTGAATCGCCTGATGACGTGTTTGCCCAACTGAGCGCCATCAATGGCCGATGATGATGACAACAGCATCCTCGGCGGCCTCAAGAAGATGGCCGAGCTGGAGGGATACAGAGAGGGCACGCCCGGAAATGAGAGACGTGTCCGCCAGCTCAAGGTGATCAAATGCCGCGAGCTTCGCGGTGTATCGTTCTGCTCCGAATGCAAGTATTACGATGACTGCGAGCTGATCAAACAGGTAATGCGCGAGCAGCAGGGCTACGAGGAGTAGGCGGCCATGTCTATCGTCAAGATTCTATTCGACGACATCAAGTTCCATCCTGAGATCAAGAATCCTCGCGATGAGCTGAAAGACATCGACGATCTAATTTCTTCGCTGAAGTCGGTCGGGCTCCAGGTGCCGCTGACCGTTATGGAGATCGAACTAGAGAACTACCTCGTGGTCGGGTTCCGTCGACACGAGGCAATTCGCCGCATCAGAGAAGGCGATCCACGGGCATTTAGAACCATCGAAGTCAGGAAGTTCAAGGGCTCGCTTGCAGAGGCGCAGGTTCTCAACATTACCGAGAACATTCAGCGTTCCGAGCTGACGCCGATGGAGATCTGTCGCAGCGTCGAGATCCTCATGAACCTCGGGTACAAACAAAAGGAAGTCGCCGAGAAAATTGGCAAATCCCAAACGTGGGTCTCAAATGCCATGCAGTTCAGAAAGCAGGCAGTTCCACAGCTTCAGGAGGCTGTGAGAACAGGCGATATTCCTTATGGTTTTGCCAGAGATATCGCAACGCTTCCAGACAAAGAGCAAAGGGATAAGGTCAAGACCCTGGCGAAGAAGACCAGCGCGTCTGATCAGAATGATGTAAAAGGGGCGCCCAAGACCAACAAGGCGGTAGACGCTCAAGTGAGAAAGGTCGTCAGAGAAACATCCGGCAGGGTCATTCGGCCATCGACATCGGAAATTCGTTACGAGGTAAATAGGCTATCCGATACAGGCCGCAAGCCGTCCGACGACTTTGATCTGGGCGTCATGATTGCCCTCGAATGGGCACTTGGGGAGAGAAAGACGCTTCGGCGTCCATAACCCGGAGGCACTGATGTTGAGATGGTTGTTCCCAGGCTTTAACTGGGCAGTGGTGTTTTTTGTTTTTTGGGGAGGATGGGCTGATGCAGATGCTCCAAAAATCGTTCCAGCAGAGACCGTGGAGTACGCGAGTATTGTCTCATCTGGATCGGCTGTTCAGCTTCCGCCGTCACCTGATGAGAATGGTGTCGGGTCCAGATTCGGCGATCCTGGCGATCAGTGGACAGGCGGAGCCATGGCTTGTTCGCCGCACGCCAAGGTAGACTCCAAGATGCATGCATGCGCGCACCGTTGGTACCCGTGCGGCACGCTGCTCATCGTGGAGTACAAGGGTCAACGCAACTGGTGCGAGGTCACCGATCGAGGACCGTACGGCGCAAACGTTTTCGCGGCTGACGGCAAGATGGTCATGGACGGTGGCTCTCCAGCTTGGTACGTGATGGTCCACCAGGGAGACCCTCCACCCGACGAGCTGTGCCCCGATGGCGGCTGCAAAGGTCGTTGGCGCGGCGTCATCGACATGAGCCCGGCCGTCAGCAAGGGCATGGGACATCCAGGGATGGGCTACGTGCGCGTCTGGACGCTCAAGAAGATAGTCGACTACCAGAACTATCTCGCCACCAAGAAGCCGCCTGCATCGTCGTAGCTTGAACGCGGGTCGGAGCAGGTGTTACCTTCCGGCTCCGTGTCGCAAGAAGCCGCCAACAGGGCCCTGTCCATCGTCGTCGGGATGATGAACGACAGGAGCGGCCTTTGGCAGGTTACGCCGGAACGTATATCTCTACTTAGAGATGCATGCGGGCAGATGTCTTCACGTGCAAAGCCAGCCGTGGAGGATATGCTCGTGGTTGCTGCGAGTGGGGAGCGTTTCTGGAAACCTACGGCGGAGCAGTACTTCGCCCTGGCGGAAATCAGAACCAAGTCGCTTTCCATCGATAAGAAGACGATCGAGAAAACGATCAACGAAGTAATCGCCTGTGCGCAACGTGACCGAGTGGCTCATCGCGAATGGGTCAAGAACGTTATCGACGTTCTCACCAGGCTCGCCAACGAGAAGTGACCTTCGAGGGACATGTTGACAATGCACATGCCAGGTGGTTCGATGACTGTTCGGAAGCAGATAAAGCAGGAATATGTAAGGCATCCGTTCACAAAGAAAAAGCTCCTCGTTATTGACACGTTTGAGCCGAGCGATGCCGCGCCATGTCCTCAGTGCAAGACCGGAACGATCAAACAAATCAAGGTAGTTGAGTCGGAGTATCGTGGAGGGGTTCGCTACAACATCGTTACCTGCGATAAGTGCGAGCAGCCTGTGTGGGTTGTGCCGATGTGATGGTTTTGAGAAGGTGACCGACGGCATTCTGCAAAACCTGATGTAGTTCGAAAGGCAGCGTATCGATGGGTGCTCTCCTAATGTTTCCTTCTCGCTTTCGTGACTACACGGACAGCTTCACCGAATGGAAGCAGCAGACCTTTAGGTCGTTACCAGTGCTAATGAAGCAGGTCATCCGTCAACACGAGGTGGCCTGGTCAGCGAAGCTGGAAGAGAACCTGAACCGTCCGATGGCTGAGATGGAACAAGCCGACGAGGTTCATCCTGGAGTCTGGATTGGAAGCTACTCGTCGGTCGTCGATGACCGGCTCATGAACAACGAAATCGACGTCGTGCTCAACATGGCCATCGAGTGCGACTACGCGCTGAAGGCACCGAAGACGCAGCTCGTGAAGATCGGCATCGAGGATGGTCGTCTCACGAACGTCGGCGTCTTTCGTAAGGCGGCCGAGGTGATTCACACGGCCAAAGAACAAGGCAGGGCGACGCTGACCCACTGTGCTGCCGGCGTGAGCAGGAGCAGCACGGCGGTGCTTGCGTACTTGATGATCTATGAACGCATGGGATGGAGCGACGCCCTCTCGTATGTTCAGTCCGGCAGATCGTGCGTCAACCCGCATCCTCTCCTGGTGAGGTCCCTCATCCGAGATCTTGGATCTGACTTCGTCCCCTAGTGTACCGACCCACTAGAGAACACTAGGAGTGAGCCAGCCATGTGCTGGCTTCTCTTCGTTTTATTGACATTGACGGACACGGTCTATAGCGTGCGCCCCCTACAAGGATCTTGGGGTGCTCGATGTCGATCGATGAAGATCTGCAGGTCTCTTCCGAAGTCGTAAACGCAGACTGGCAGTTCGATGTAATTCGAACCTATGTCCTTGGCGTTGAAATCTTGGACACACGTCTAAGTGACGCCGAATTTCGTTTACTCACTCTGTTGAGACTAAGGGCAGGCGGCGGCCGAAACAACGTCGTCTCGTACGAAACGCTGGCCAAAGATCTTGGAACGAGCGCACGCACAATCAAGCGCACGATGGCCGGTCTAAAAGAGAACGGGTACGTCACCTGCGAAGCGCGCGGATATGGCGCTTCCACAAAGAAGACCATCGCCTCGATGAGTGAGCGCTTCGACGCCGACATCCTGACGATGAACCGCAAGCAGCTCCTAGGGTCCGAGCGCACCGACGACATGCTCAACCGGCTGCGCAGCCTTAACAATGCAGCCGAACATCCATTGGTGCCAAAAATGTCCCCATCCGAAACTACTGGGGAAAATCAGGTCCAGAGGGGACAAATTTGTCACCATGGAGGGGACAAAAATGGCACCTCAGAGGGGACAAATCTGGCCCCTAAAGTAAATCAAGATAACGTAAATCAAATCGAAATAGATTCACCTCGCGCTGCTCGGTGTCAGCCACCTATGGTGTCTGATCCTACAAGATCTTCGAAGATCGAAGACACAGAGGGAGACAGAGACTCAGGAAGTCTGAGATCTGAGAAAGCAGAGACACCTCGCGATTCCCGTGACGACGACATGGAGCGCGCAAAGGCAGCAGCCGATGCCGCCATGAACAACGCCACCGCAAGATCCAGGGTCCAGTTGGACAAGCGGCGAGAGAGGGCCGAGCGGGAAGATCGTGACGGAACCCGTGAGGAGCGCGAGAAGCTCAAGCGCATGACCAAGCAGGAGCGCCAGACGATTGGCGCAAGGTTCGAGGACTGGGCCCGCAACGAATACGATCTGTTCTTCCCGGAGGAAAACCTTCGCATGGCTCGCTTGGACGAGAAGGGCTTCTCGGTCCTGAAGCGAATGTTCGAACAGTACGACGGCAACGAGCGGATCATCCGCCGTGCTTGGACGTACACCTGCGAGAACTGGGACGAGCTTCGGAAGAAGTTGAAAATTGAGGACACCGTTCCTACCATCTGGCTGCTGTACGCATTCCGTGCGCGGATTTTCCCGCTGTCACAGGAACGCCAAACGAATCGCCAGGTGGCAGAGCACGCAACCACCGAGAAAAAGGCCGGTGAGTGGTGAACGACGAAAACGCTTGCGCAGATGACCGCCCACACCGACGAAAGCTAACGGAGGCGGACTTCCGTCGAGTCAACGTCGGCAAGGCGTTCTGGGGGTCGCGCACCGATCATATTCAGCATGATGAGACGAGGGACGTGATCCTCCGCTACCGGAAGAACATCGAGTCGATGATCAAGACCGGAAGCGGCCTGATCTTCCTAGGTCCACCAGGGGTCGGGAAGACGTCGGCCGCCGTGTGCATCGTGAAGGAAGCCATCGTGGCTAGGTACAGCGTGTATTTCGCAACCCATGCCGAGATGCGCGAGCTTCGCTTTTCGAGGAGGGATGAGCTTTTCGGGGATGGTACCGACGGAATTACGATAGCCAAGAAGGTCGAGATCGCAGACCTGTTGGTGCTCGATGGGTTCAACGAGCCATTCTTCACGGACAAGGTGTTCGGCCCGCTGCAGTTGGAGGAGCTGCTTGTTTATCGGTCGTCGCGGAAGCTGACCACGATGATGACTACGAGAAGCGGGGCCACGCTGAAGAAGGAAGAATTCACCGATCTGTTCGAGCAGATCAGCCAGTGCATGGTCCCGTTGAACATGGGCGGGAAAAACATGCGAGACGATGACCGCAAGAAACTTAGTGTCCGAGTTCTAGGTGGACGCTAAATAAATGGGTCCAGATCTATCCTTCACTTGTCAGATCTGCGGGCAGTCAATTTCTCGTGGAGAACACACTATCCGGGTTGTCGCTGAGACATGTATAAGCGACGGCATCGGCGGTGGCTCTAAGCAGACAGACGGCAGCGAGGTCGTCTTCTCTGTGTTCCATATGGAATGCGTTTGTGCGACCTACGCTAGTCGTGAATGCGACGTCATTGCCTATATTTCAGAAGCCCGCGAGGTGATCGATGGACATCGATAAGGAATTCGTTCGAGCTGTTGTTCGTGGCGGAAGGCCTGCTGTTCTGGCGGCCATCGACAGGTACATCGATCGCGAAGTAGAAATTGGCGGCGAAAAGGGGACCTACCTCTTCGGCGACGGGAAAAAGGCGTGGGGATTCGTTAAGGAATTCTATAACAAGTACAACGATGTGCCTTCTATCGAAGCCATCGAAGGAAACCTTGGAATCGACCTTAGCGGCACGATGAACGAGCCCTATGGGTTCTTCCTCGAAGAGATCCTGAAACGCCGCCTATGGCAGTTACAGCGCCACGGAACCAAGACGGTTAGCGAGAAGCTGGAGGCCAAAGATCCTACCGGAGCTGCTGAGGTTTGGGCCGAGATTCATCGCAAGATTCAGGAAGAGGCCCTCACGGTACGCAAGGTCGAGTCCCTGTTGTCGCTCGGAAAGGATCTAATCCAGGACTACAAGGACGCGAAGGCAGGCAAGCGTGGAATTCCTACGCCGTGGCCATCAATGGACCAGCAGACCCTGGGATGGCAGCCAGAAGACCTGATTCTTTTCGTTGGACGTCTCGGCGTCGGAAAGACCTGGTCGTTGGTGATTTGTGCGCATACGGCATGGAAGCACGGTAAGCGAGTTCTGGTCGTCTCTACGGAGATGAACAAGAAACAGATGGCCCGGCGCTTCTTTGCGTTGCACCTGAAGATGCCGTATGACGAGATCAGACGAGGCAAGCTTGGCGAGTTCGTCGAGGACAAGTTCTACAAGGGCGTCGAGGAGATCATGGGAGAGCAGGGCATCGACATCGTTGCCGGCGATTTCGATTACTCGATCGACAACATCTCGGCGGTTCTTGGCGACCTGAAGCCTGACCTCATGGCTCTCGACGGTCCGTACCTGATCAAGAATTCAGGAAAAGATCGCCACGAGCGTGTCTCGAACACGTTTGACGATTTCAAGAAGCTCGGAAAGCGCCACCTACACGCGACCATCACCAACCTCCAGTTCAACCGTTCTGCCAAGACTGGCGATGCCAAGACGATCGCCGCCGACAACATCGGCATCACCGACGTCGCCGGCTGGAACGCTGATGCCGCCTACGGTCTTCAGCAGACCGAGGAAATGCGGAAGAACTGGGAGATGGGCATGAAAGGCCTTAAGGTTCGTGAGGGCTTGCCAGATGAATTCAAGATCCACTGGAACCATCAAGCGATGGATTTCTCGGAGATTGGCGGCAGTAATACGACGCCAACTAGCCCAACGTCTGGAGGAGGAACGCCAAGCGGCGGAGGAGGCGATGCTGCCTACGCCGTCGAGGACGACGGATTCGACGATGTCCCATTCTGAAGTCGAACCCCGGCGTTGTCCGCGCTGCAGCAAGTTTGTGACGAGCAAAACCGCCTTCGCCGTCCATCTGTGGACCGATGGAGACAGGCTGCTTTACGATGTTGTTTCGGCCAAAAATACGCCTACAACAGGGATGCTAATGCATCTTACAGGGGACAGACAGTGTGGGTCAGAAGTTTCTGGTTATGTAGGCAAACTACTCAAAAGGCTAGGACTCACGCTGGACTGCGATACCTCGTTTTTGGACGGGTTGTAGCCGTTGACAATTTAGCCTTTACCTCTTAATGTCCGATATAGAAAAGGTGCTAAGATAAGCACCATCGACAGCTAAGAGGTAAGCCATGGCGACCAAGCGAGTTCAGGAAGTGATCGATCGGTTCGTTGCAGAACTGGTCGAGGTTTGTGAGAAGGAGGCCGCCGAGAACATTCAGAGCAGGCTGCGAGATGCTTTGGGTTCGGAAATTGCGCTGCCTCCTATGACAGTGAAGCGCAGGAAGACGACGAAGGGCTATTCGGTTCTTCGTCCCTGCCCGATCCCGGACTGCAAGGACACGGCAGCGCCTCGTCACGGAATGGTGTGCAAGAAGCACAGCACGCTTCCGCGTGAGGAAATTCTGGTTGCCCGTGACAACGCGGTCAAAGAGGGCGGCGTTTGGTTCAATCTGAAGCCAGGCAGGAAGACCGCCTGATGCCGAAGAAGAAGCCAGCGAAGAAGAAGGTACGAACCGAAGAGGAGTATCAGGAGCTGCGCAAGGCAACGGTTGCGCTGGCGAACTGCGCAATCCTGACCCTCGCCAGCAAGGGCAAGCTCGGTGCCGGTTCAGGGATGACGATCAACCTGAAGACCAAGCAGGTCAGGCACTGGTCTGCGCAGTTCTTCGATGCGCTCGATATGGTTGGCATCGTATACGATCGAGACAAGTACTTCGAGAAGCCGAAGCGCAAGCGCTGATCGTGGTATCATGGACGCATGAAGTGGCAGGACGTACCTGCACTCGTGCGTCATTCGACGTTGGCGATCTACAACAAGTCGACTGGCGGCGGTGCCGACGGTTTTATCAAGGCGCTACGCATCTCCAGGGACACCCTTGCGAAGCAGGGGTACGTCTACGCTGGCCAGAAGATGGCAGTGCTTGAGGAAATCAAGCTGACAGCCAAGGGCTGGTTGCAGAATCGCAAGCATGTGGCCGAGGGGCGATCGGGGGCGGAGAAGGACAAGGCGTTCGCTCAGCTGTGGAAGCTGATCGAAAATCGCGTCTGGGAATTGGATGGTCCATCCGGCGAAAAGCCGAGCCCGCCAAAGAACAGCGAAGAAGCCGCTGCTCGTGAGAAAATGCCATCGAAGCCAGGCGAGAAGCCAAAGGTTGACGATAGACGAGGTCTTGTCTACCCTCCGCCTAAATGAGAGCTGAGCACATAGAATATGTGCTGCGAGAGCTTGGCTGTTCTAAAATCAAAAACAAGGGCAACGAAGTAGAGAGTAGGTGCCCGTTCGTAGCGTGCTCAAACAAACGCGGCTCGTCCTTTTATATCGACGTGTCTCTAGATGATGAGAGCACGTTTTTTTGTCACAGATGCAAAGCGAAGGGCACGTTACGAGGGTTGATGTATCTCCTCTATAAGGAGTCTGGACGAGACCGTTCAGATCTAAGGGCGTTTGTTCTTGCGAACAATTTAGTAGATCCAAAAAAACAGCTGGCGAGGGTGGACGCTGCAGCTGGCTGGTATGCGACGCCTAGGAGCGATCGTATGCCTGCGACCGTAGAAGGCGGCAAGGATTACTCAGATCCTTTACTGCGCGCCGACATGAAGCCGCCACTTCCAGAATCAGCCGTCGAGCTGATGGAGAAGATGCGCACCTGGATTGACCAGGAGGCGTGGAATTATCTGACAGGACCAGAGCGAAGGTTGACGCCACAGACGATTGAGAAGTGGAAAATCGGTTGGCATCCGAGACTGCGTCGAATTTCAGTTCCTCAATACGACCGGATCGGCCGACTGGTAAATCTATCGGGGCGTCATGTGCCGTATTGGCCTGAGTGCGTTCCGTTGTCGGAGTGGGAAAGCAAGGCGCCCAAATGGATGCACTCGCATGGGTTCGATCGCGAGCTGTATCTGTTTGGCGAAGATTGGCTCAAAACCGACGGAGACGGCAAGGGAACTGTGTTTCTCGTCGAGGGTGCGTTCGACGCCATCTACATGGACCAATGCGGCGTTCCCAACGTTGCCGGAATCAACGGCTCGTACATCAACGATACGCAGGTCGACAAGATCCTAAAGTGGTTCGACTTTGTAGTTATTCTGATGGATGGAGATCAGGCCGGCATCGACGCTGCTGCTAGAATCGAAGCAAGACTACTGCGAAGGATCCAAACGGTTACGTTCCTGATCCCCGACGGCAGAGATCCAAATCAGATGACAGACAACGAGGTCGAAGATCTGAAGAGCCGGTTCCTTTCTTGACTATGTCAGACCCTCTTGGTACTGCTGGACCGTCGCCCGAACCGGACGACTCAAGGTTCCGACAAGGACCACTTCAGGAGATCTAAGATGGCGAAATCATGGTACGAGACTGGATACGAGGGTGCGGAGAAGGAGCAGGAGCGCAGGGCGATGGGTTACCCACCCGATCGCTTCTGGCTGAAGCCAGGCACCTCCAAGGAGATCGTCTTTGTTGGAGACGATCCGTTCTGCATCAACGAGCATTCGTGGCGTGATAGCGAGGGTAACTGGCATCAAGCCACTTGCACCGCGAAGATCAACGACAACGGATGCGGTGGTTGCGGCCAACCGGGTGTAAGCCGCCCGGACTACACGGGCCACTACACGATCGTCGACATCACCGGCTACACGACACAGAAGGGTGAGAACAAGAACAGACTCATCCTTCTGCCGGCCAAGACCAAGGTGATCAACAAGTTCAAGTTCAAGAAGGAGAACAGGGGTTCTCTTCTTGGGCAGCTGTGGAACATCACACGCGCCGACGAGAACGCTCCCAACACGGGCGACGATCTCGATCATGTGCGCGAGCTGAAGTCCATGGAGGGCCTCCTCAGCGTTGTCCAGTACAAGGGCAAGAGCCTGAAGGAGATGATCGAGAAGGCCAACGGTTCTGGTTCGGAAGCCGAGAAGACACGCAAGTATCTCGCGCACCACTTCCAGATCCCTGACAGCGGTCCGATCCCGATGAAGATCCCGCAGTTCAACTTCCCGGTGCTCTGTGCCCCGTTGGAGTTCGGAACACTGCGGGCACTCGTTGCGGATGCTCAGCCCTTCAAGAAGCAGGGCGGCGCGTCGGAGACCAGCAAGTCCGACGACGAAGTTCCGTTTTGATCGTCTGACGGAATGGTAGCGAGTGGCCGCTCTTTGCGGCTTCTCGCTATTTGCGTTCTGGAATGGAATCAAATGCAGATCCACGTCGATGGATGGTCATGGCTTAAACTTGAAGAACTGAGCGAAACCAACGCCCAGGTCATCAAGCGCAAGCTGACGCTTGTCGATGTAGTTCGTCGTTCAGCGGTCGTAAACAGGGCGTACGTCGAGAGGGATGGGCGGCTTGGAATCCCACGTTCGTTCTTCAGGAAGTCGGTCACCAAAGAACATGATGTAGTCTTCGACTGCAGTCATGGGCTTCCGTGGCCTGGTCGCGTTAAGGCCCCAGATGGAGCCCTTTGGGCGCATGCTCAGGATGGCGACGTCGACGACCTTGCCCTTGTTGATGCTTTCACCGGGGGCAAGCCAGCGGACTTCTTTTCGAAGGACCAGAAGACTGGGATAGGGCTGATCCTGAATTCGTTGTGTGACCAACGAGCCGGTGATGGCATCGCCATTTTTTCTTCCGAGCAAGCAGCCGCCAAAGTCTGCTTATCGATCATCAAGTCGTTCAAGATGCGAACGCTAGTGGTGACACCGCCAGGCGCACCACTAGCGATGTGGAAAACGGTTGTTGGCAGGTACTTGCCCGACGCAAGCGTTTGCGTCATACGCCGAGGCCAACGGGATAACGTTGACGCCCACATCACGATCAGCACCATCGATGACATCCAGGACTTCATTACTCGTGGTGAGATCAAGCCTGACGAGTTCGGGTTCATCGTTACGCATCAGATACAGGCAATCGACCCGGTTGCATGGTCGAGAGCGATATCGTTCTTCTCAGCGTCAAAGCGTCTAGGAATCGCGGATTCCGGGGCCAAGTTCGATGCGGGCATGAACAGGATCTACAAGTATCACCTTGGAGATCCTGTGTTCTGCTCTGACCCGGACTACGCGCCGGTCAAGGTCAGGCGTGTTTGGTCGACGTGGAAAATTAGCTCGTGGGCCAAGGTGAATCCGCAGTTCGTTTCCAAGGAGACGCTGCTGAGCCACATGTGTACCGCCACGACGTACAACACACAGGTCGTTGAGCAGGTTATTGAGGCCATGAAGAAGGATCGCAAGATTCTGGTCTTCAGCGAGCGTGTCCCTCATCTCAAGACGCTCAAGCTACAGATCGAGTCAGAGTGGTCAGGGACAGCCAAGAAGGTCGACTTTGCGATCGATGGCATGTCACCCGAGGAAGTTGCTGACGCTGCTGACGGCGACGTGATCTTGACAACGTATTCGTTCGCCAAATCCATGCCAGAGATCATCCTGCTGGATACGATCGTCCTGGCTACGCCGATACAGAACCCGTTGCCGTTTGCGAAGCTTTGCCAGATCAAGGATCCAAGTAAAAAGCAGCCGATTATCGTGGACATGCGATGCGATGAGATCCCGGTTTGTCGAGATTACGGCAAGTTGAGGGACGACATATATCGCGTGTCATTTGGCCAAGATAGCGGATAGCCATGATTGACAGTGGAGGATCTACTAGGTAGTTTCCGAATGTTCAGATGGAGTCAATGATGATCGAAAATGAGAACGTAAGCGGGCAGAACGGAAAGTCGGAGGCTCCATCTGACGGTAAGACTGTTTGGACGTATCGTGGCTGGTACGAGAAGAACAAGGAAGCGCTCTCAAAGAAACGCAAGGAGCGCTACCGCAAGGACAAGGATTACCGCGAGAAGGTTCTTGAGCAGAACAAGGACTACCGCGCGAAGAAGGCCAAGGAGAAACCGGCCCAACCCAAGGCCAAGGTAAGAACGCCGAAGCATCGTAAGCCAGTGATGATGGAGATCCCGGTGAAGGGGAAGCCGCAGCAGGTCTCCATGGTCCATGTCGGAGCGTTTGCCAGGGCGATCGGACGCAGCGTTCCAACGATTCATCAGTGGGAACGTGTTGGGCTGTTGCCACGTACGCCGTTCCTTCTTGAGGGCAGGAACAAACAGGAGCGTCTGTACTCGGCCGATATGATCGGCGTCGTGCGTAATGTGTTGAGCAGGCGTGGTGCGACCGTTGCTTCTACGGATACGAATTTCTACACGGAGATCAGGGACGGCTGGATTGCTCTTGGCGTTCCTCTGGAGGATGACTAGTGAAGGCGCAAAATTCTACGGTCTATGTGACTCGCACGATTGGTTCAAACAAAGGACCGAAGACGAGCAGTGAGTCTGAGGACATCATCGCCATTCACAAGTTCGAAACGGAACCGGCAAAGGTGACAGTCGACTATGCGTTGACGGTTAACCTGGGCAACTTCGAATCTGCAAAGATCGGCGTTTCTGTCACTGTTCCGTGCTACTCGGAAGAGATCGACAAGGCGTACGAATTTGCTCAGGGATGGGCAGAGGAACGTCTCTCTCACGAGAGAGACCAGATCGTCAACCGCAGCCAGGCGCCGCTCTAGGAGATACAGATGGCCAGGAAAAAGAAGAGCGAGGAAGAGGTCGAGGAGGTCGAACAGGAGCAAGTGCAGGAAGAAAAGAAGCCTGCCAAGCCTGGCGTTGACGATCGCGATGAGCAGCTCTCTGCCTACTTCAAGCAGGCAGAGAAGAACTACGGCAAGGGAGCTATCCAGTTCGCCATCGATCATGGTCATGAGAACATTTCCAGGATCACCACCGGGATTCTGCCGCTCGACGTGAGTCTTGGTGGCGGCCTACCTGTTGGCAGGATCTCGATGTTCTACGGACCAAAGTCGTCGTCGAAAACGACCTGCTTTCTTCGTGCCCTAGGCCGCGCCCAGCGGATGTGCTCAACCTGCTGGACGCCTGCGTTTCCTATTTGGCGCGTTGACATCTCCGGTCTGAAGCCGAAGTGCAAATGCGGCGAGTATCGCAAGGTCAACGCTGCCTGGCTGGATGTTGAGGGCGTCTGGGATGCCGGATGGTCAAGTAGGTTCCTGGACACGTCGCGTATCGTTTTCAGCGATCCTGATACAGGAGAGCAGGCCTGCGACATTGCAGACTCGCTTCTGCGCTCAGGCGCGGTCGACATCATCGTGATCGATTCCGTTGCGTTCATGACGCCGGTAGCGGAAATCGAGAGGTCGGCGGCTGATCCAACGGTTGGAACCCAGGCACGACTTCTCGGCAACATGTTTCGCAAGCTCGTCTCTGGAACTAACACAGTGGGCAAGCGAGACGGTCGGCGTCCAACGGTCTGGTTCACCAATCAGATCCGCCACAAGGTTGGCGTCATGTTCGGCAACCCGGAAACGGTGCCTGGTGGATTCGCTCAGGGGTTTGCGACGTCTACGGAGACGCGCATGTCACAGGGCAAGACCCACGAGGACAAAGAGACCGGAATCATTTCTCGTGTGGAGATGAGGATCCGTAACGAGAAGAACAAGTGCGGCGTCGCGAAGATGGAAGGGGAGTACGACCTCATTCTTCGTGATAGCGAGGTCAAGAAGCTGGGCGACGTCTACGACGAGAACTATGCCATCAAGATTGGCCAGCAATGCGGTCTGATTGAGATTGGCCGTGGTCGTGGCAACACCGTCTGGAACGGCAAAGAATTCGATGGCAAGTCCTTGCTGGAACGGTACTGGATGCAGAACCGAGACGAGTACGAAGACTTCAAGCTGAAGCTTCTCGAACACGTCAGGACGGTCAGCATCGAGCACGAGGCTCAGCTTTGAGCGATTCCAAGCTGCCGTCGTACTTCACTCCGCACGAAAAGAAGACGCGGAAGAAGAAGTCCATGGCCCAGGAGGGCCGTGTGGCGGGTGCTGTTGGTGGCCGCCGTCAGAAGGCGTCTGGCGCTCTTCCTGGATCCAAAGGTGATGTGCGCTCTGTAGAGCTGTTGAACGAGTGCAAGCGCACGGACAAGAAGAGCATCTCGATCACCATCGAGTATCTCCAGAAGATCACCCAGGAGGCGGCCTTCTATAACAAGGTTCCGTCTGTCGCCATCGAGATTGAATCCCCGCCCAAGTTCGTGAACCGGGACTGGATCCTAGTTCCTGCTGGGTTCTTCAACGAGCTGATTGAGGTCTATCGTGGAAGAAAATCAGACTGAAGAAGTCCAAGAGATTCAGCCGACACCATCTCTGCCGATCACGGATAGTGAGCGTGCGGCCATCGATGCTGCCATCGAACAGTGGGCGAAACTTGGCAAGCGTCGCGGTGTATTCTCTGAATCGACCAGATACAGGGAGATCATCGCTGACCAAGACCTATGCAAGAGGGCCGACGAACTGATTGCAGAGGGCCTCGTCTCTATCAAGACGAAGGTCAAGGAAGACACCGCCGAGAAGATGTTCGATCGCTTGGCCAAGATCGTTGACGACTGGAAGGACCGCGACGAGCAGACCACGTTGGCGATCGTGTTCTTTCGATACATGGATACGATGCGGTTCTTTATGGCCTACCGTGGCAAATATCGTGGCAGGGAGCGCAAGTCGTCGTTGACAAAGCAAGAAGCGCTTGCTGAGCTGAAGGCTCGCGGGCTTACCAAGGGCAAATCATGAAGACGAGAATTCAGCTTGCAGGCGGCGCACACGGATCTCAGGAAAAAACCCTTTGGAGGGGAGAACTTCCTCTGTGGTCCGGTATTCCTGGCATGCGGGTTGTTCTATACAAGCCCAGCGATGAAGGCGAGGGCGAAGCAGTGCCTCTGCAGTTTCGTCAGGTGGCGCTTGAGATCAACATCACTACGAACGAATCCGAGCAGGTTATCTACGTCTCGCCGGTAGACAAGACCAAGCAGAACGAACTGCTGGGATGACATGTTTGGATGGCTACGCGAGAAACGAGCGAAGAAAATGCGTGCATCACTAGCGGATGCGCTACTCGCTCAGGCGGCTGCTTCGCTGCAGGGCGGTAGTAGGTTCCAGTTTCGCGTGGAGGCCATCGGCGGAGAGTCGGAGCTGAAGCGGTTCGTGGTCAAGCTGTCGACGGTCGTTGGCTACAATGTTTGGGCCAACTGCGGTCACGGTCTAGTTACGGTGTACAGCAACGACACGGTTGAGAATTCCAAGATCGTTATCGCCACTGTGAGCATGTAATGTCCTATCTGGCCATCAAGAGAAACAAGTTCCTTGTTCGACCGGATGGCTCGGTTGAGTTGAGGGTGGAGCTACTTAGCGATCTGTCTTCGGAGCCGAGGATTTGGCTTCAGTGTGCGTCGTGTGGCGATGAACTTGTGGAGTGGTCGGATAGGAAGTTGTTTGCCTGCCCGGAGTGTGGCCACGAAATCACGTTTCCTGAGATTGATGTGCTCGGGAAAAAGACGGCGACGGTTCTCTGCGAACGATTTGGCCTACCTGAGGGCTACAAAAAGAAGGGACTTCTATGGCGCTTTCTCGGCTTGTTCGGAAGCAAAAAAAGACTTCCAGCGCCAAAGAGCTGATCGAGGCCGCTATGCGGCAGGCTGTCGGCGAAATGGCGCCGATGAGGCCGGACGATTGGATTCGTATATCCAGTCTTGGTGCCCTATGCCCACGCGAGCAGGTACTTCGTGCTCGATTCAACGTACCCAAAAAGGTTGGCATCAGCCCAGATCTCGGGTTCACGTTCGAGTTCGGTCACGACGTCCACTACATGATGCAGAACAAAGTCATGCCAGCGACAGGCAAGATTGTTGGCTCATGGCGCTGCGTCTGGTGCGGCGAGGTTTACGGGTCTATTCGTGGCGAGGGCCTGGTTCCGCGCCCAGATCGATGTATCCGCTGTGGTGGCATTGCCGGCGAGCAGACGAGAGTCAACAACAGACCCATCGAACACGAGAGGTCGGAGTCGTTTGTGTTCGTTGAGGAGTGGGTTGGAAACTACGAGCACATGATTGGCGGCTCGCCAGACGGCTATTTTGTCGATGGAGATCCCAAGTCGTTTACACCAAACGATGTGGTGATCTTGGAATTCAAGGGCGCTGCAGACGGCACCTATGTGAAGTTCGAGAAGGCGCCAGACTTCATGCACGTAATTCAATCCCAGTGTTACATGTGGATCACTGGGTTCAAGCGCACGAAGATCATCTACATCAACAAGGGCAACACCGGGTTGGACGGCATCGCTGAGCACGATGTGGTGTATGATCCAGAAACCATCACCATGGTGACGAACGCAGTCAAGGAAATCAGGACCGGGCTGGCTGGCGGCCCTGTGCCGAGGCGTGAGGCCTGTGGCGATCCTGGATGTCCTAGGGCCAAAGCCTGTGATGTTTCGAAGCAATGCTTCTCTGGAGACTTCAAATGAAGAAGCCGATCATCATAGACTCTGAGTGGATTAGGCCGATGGACGCTGGTTCGTCCGCCAAGATCTGCATCGCCTGTTCGATGGAAAGCGCCCGTTGGAGCGTTGGGAAGCCACCTAACACCTATCTGACTTGTGCGCGTTGTTTTCTCTATACGAGCCCATGGGGGAAGTCGAACAAGGAGAAAATTGCCTCATTCGTTGCTGAGGTCCAAGAAGTGCTTGGCCGCAAGATTGAGGACGATGGCTTTGTTCGGCACGGAGAAGCGGACAGGATCCTGTCGTCTATTGTTGCGGTTTCTGGAATCGCTCGCGTGAGGGCTCAAAGAAGGCTTAGGAATGAAAGTCCTGGCTCTTGATCTAAGTCTCAAGGGAACTGGAATCTGTGTCCTCGAAGGTGAGCTTGGTTCGAAGCCAGCCATGCGGACAGAGAGATTCCCGCAACCAGAGGTCAAGACGGTCGAAGACAGGATCAAGCGTCTTGAGGCCATCGCTGAGCACATTGTCCAGCTGATGGACGGCGAGCGCCCAGACCACGTGATCATCGAAGCGCCGGCCAAGAATCAAATGTGGCAGGCGGCGGCCATTGGCGAGGTCCACGGCGTCGTCAAGCTGCAGATCTATCTGGCTACGAAGAAGATCCCGATGGTCAAGGAGGCCTCCGAGATGCGGAAGGTTGTCGTCGGGAAAATCGAGAGAAAGATGGTTCCGGTCGTCGACCGGAAGGGAAAGGTCAAGAAGCAGGCGTCCTACGGTCAAATTGATGGCAAACGGGGAAAGAAGCGAGCGACCATCAAGGATGTCATTGAAATGCGCCTAGCCGAGCTGGGGCTGCACTTTTCTACCCAGGACGAAATGGACGCCTATGTCGCTGCCAAGTACTGCTGGGATAAGGTTAGCCCCACAGAGCAGGGCAGTTTTGATGACCCAAAAGAGACGCAGAATGACCGGGCAAAACCAGGTTCTGATCAGCGGCTACGTTGAATCTCGTGTGCTTGCTGGGAAAACCGGGGACGGCGGAGAAGCTTGTTCCTTTACAGTTGCATCTGGAGATAGCGGACAGAAGACCACCCACGTGAGAATCAATGCGTACGGATCGATCGCTGAACAATGTGAACAGGAGAGCAGAGTCGGCGTGTACTGCGTGATCTTCGGCGAGTTGATGAATCGACCGGGGAAGTTCGGTAAGCTTACCGAGATTAGAGCCAAAAAAGTGGAGTTCGTCTCCGACGTTGACAATGGAGCCCAAGGAGATTCAGATGCCGGACCCGAAGACTGAAAAGAAGCACGAAGCACCAGGTTGTGGATCCTGTGGTGACAAGCGAGTCATGCTTTCGGAGGAGAAAAACTCTCCACCGAGGTGTGCTGGCTGTGGTAAGCCTGTTCCCCGACCGAAGACCTGAAACAGGGGGAATCTAAATGGGCACGACCCTTCGAGTAGTTGGCAATGGCGAGAAAAAGATCGTTGGTTCGGATGCTTCGAAGCCGTCCGAAGAAGATCTTCTCAAGGCAGAGAACCAACTACGCGAAGAGGCTCGATCTCTGGTCCAGGAAATCGACCGGAAGTATTGGGATCTTGGTCGCGTCCTGTTCGAGGTCTATGACGGCGTGCCGGGCGGTTACCGTGCCCTGATGAGCGGCGCTGGATCCAAGCAGGATCGTAAGGCGTTGTTCGAGAAGTGGGGCTACAAGAACTTCGGCGAGTACTGCGAAAACGAAGTTGGCCTTCGTAAGCGGACTGCCGAGAACCTCCGGTACGCCTACTACTACTTCACGATCCAGCAGGAGATGCCCGAGTCGGTCATCGACCAGCTGGTCTCGATCGGCCGCTCGAAGGTTTACCTGCTCGCCGGCATGGCGACCAAGAGCAGTATCGCCTTGTGGCTTGAGAAGGCCAAGGAGCTGACCTTCGAAGATCTGAAGAAGTCCATCAAGTCGGCCAAGGCAGTTGCCGCTGGCAAGAGTGAAGATTCCGAGGAGAGAGACTCGACTCCTCCCAGGTCGACGGCGACGGTGCCCGACGAGGATGAGTCCGACGAAGAGTCAAACAGCGAGAAGTACGACACCAAGGATCTTCCGAAGCCAGACGAGTGGCACACGATCACCGGCAACATGGTGGACTCGCAGTACGAGGTCTACCAGGCGGCGCTAAAGCGGGCCTCTGGAATCACCAGCTCGGACAAGGTTGGCTACAACCTGGACTTCATCTGCCAGGACTTCCTCGCCAACAACAATTTCTCGAACGTCAAAGAGAAGGATCGTAGCGCCTATCTGAACAAGATGGAGCGCAGGCTCGGTGTCCTCCTGATCGCGATTGATCCGAACACTGGCAAGCCGATTCATGGCCGTGACCTTCTCTGGCGGATGATCGAGGAAAGCAAGTCGGAGAAGTAATGGGCTTCGGCAAGAAGAAGAGACAGATCCGAGAAGCAGTCGAGAAGTGGGGTTGCTTCGGCTTCTTTGGCTACGGCCAGGGAAGGGCTGTGGCCGAATTCGGCCAGAAGGTGATGGACGGAAAATCCGCCTGTTTTGATTTTTGCACGCGCGCAAGTGCTTGCAGAGATCAGCACCACGAGGCCATGAACAAGCGCTACCCACAGCTTGCCCAGCTCGTCGAGAGCACGGCCAGAATCGCGACGCTCCGCAAGTTGGACGTTGTGAAGGAAGTCGTCGAGGCGATGAACAACGCCGTCGAGATGAAGATGGATGAGGCGCTTGAAGTTCAGCAGTCTCTCACTAAGTTCAAGATCAACACGATGACGGACCACTTCCGGGTAGGCCAATTCGAGAACATCCAGGATGGTCTCGACAGAAAAACGCCTGGATCTAGTGCGCCGTCGACGTCTTTGATCAAAGCTTCTTAGGAGGGACTATGGCTCGCATCTATCAGGCTCTGCAGCGTCAGAGTGACAAACGCTGGGATATGACAGTTTCCTCTGATGAGGAAGGCTGGGCCCATGCCGAGGGATACTGCGCAGGCTGGCGTGGAGATCCCGACGAAGCCGAAAAAGAACGCCTCAACAAGATGTTCGGCGAAGGCTTCTCAGATCGCCTCCAGGCTGACTGGGATGCGAAGCGCGAGTTCAAGGACAAGTTCCACACCGACGGTCACGCAACCAGCGCCGAGGCGTATGACTGCTACAGGCAGTACGAGCTGGATTGCGAGCTTCGTTTTTGGGAGAGCAAGTCCGAGCAGCGGAAGTGCCAGGTCTGCGAAACGTGGACTACGCACCGAGCAGAACTTGGGCATGGATGCTCTCGCGAGTTCATCGTGTGCCCAGAGCATTCGACGAAAGACCAGATCAAAACCCTGATGGAGAGAAAAGATGTCGCTCGTTGATCTGAACGGAATGCCCGTTGGGCAGGTTGGTCGTAGCAAGATTACCGACAAGAACGGGATCAACTACGAGGACATGAATCGCCTCTACGAGGTCATTCTCCAACGCCTCAAGACCAACCGCAAAGAGGGGGCGATTCATCGTCGTATCCACATCTCGATGCAGAAGGTCGAGTCGGCCATCGCCTTCTGGAAGAAGATCTACTTCGAGAACACCATCGAGGGCCGCTTCATGAACGGCATCGAGGCCTACGAGCTTGGCGACCCAGTGAAGACGCCCGGTGTGAAGTGCGACAAGGGTCCGTACATCGCCATGTGCAACCTGATGGCGCTGGAAGCGATCAGGATGATGGGTGACGAGATGCCGACTGCCGAGAAGGCAGAGCTGCTGGCCTTCGCCTCCGACCGCGAGAAGGAGATCTCGGCCTTTTGGAAGGAAGTCTTCGCTCCAACGGTCTTCATGGCCGAATGGTCGTGGAAGGCTGTCCTGGCTGTTCTCGTCGGGAATCCTGCGGCGATCTCTGAGATCTTGGATAACTACCAAGTACAACTGCCGTAATCGGAGAAGCTTAGGTCGGAAGCCGCCTTACATGCCGTAAGGCGGATTTTTTGTGCCCGAATGCTTACGTAAATATTTGCGCGATTGATCGATTCATTGTATTTCCCTGGGAATGGGGGAAGCCATTCCTGAGAAAAGGAAGAGGTCCCGTTGGACCTCAGACGAGGAAGACCTTCTGCGTAAGCTGTGGGGCACGCAGAGGGACTCAGAGATCGCCGACAACCTTGGCAAAACGCTGAAGGCGGTTCGATCTAAGGCCACAGAGATGAACGTTCGCGCCGAGAAGGGGCGGCGCACCGTTTGTAGATCCGGCAGGATCGCCTTTCCGTGGACCCAGGAAGAAGATCTGGTTCTCATCAAGAACGTCGGCCACCTGAGTATCTTCGAGCTGCTTGAGCTGCTCCCTCGCCGGAACAGGCTCGCAATCGAGCGTCGGTGCTATGAGCTTGGTTTTTCGCCAACGCAAGGGACGCACACCAGGCTGCAGATTGAGCGCGAAACGGGATACGACTGGCGACAGATCCAGCGTGCTCGTGATGCGCTCGGGCAGACCTGGAAGCGCTATGGCGTTCGCAAGTACATGATTACGTTTGATCAAGTTCAAGACATCATCGAGTACTTAAAGAACGAAACGAGGAAGTGGTCCCTCCACTACGATCTCGACTGCTGCCGTTTGTGTGGCGTGTCTGGCAACGAGGAGCGCACCAGGCACTCTGGCGACGGCCTGTGCAAGCGCTGCTGGGATTTCCGTCGGCACGGTAGGAGCCAGATCGTCGACGCCCTGAAGAAGGGCAAGATGATGCTCCTCACTGAGGAGACGTGGCACGCCTACGTTCGTGATGAACCTCAGGTCGTTCCAGAGGAAACCATCACCGCAGCGGCCAGTTAGTCTGGCTTATCTACAGCTGGATAGATAGGATGCGGGCATGACAATGAAGATCAGGCCCGATACGGTGCGCAGCGAGATCGAGCAAGTGCTCGCAATCCTTGCTGGATGGAAAGAAAGGCTAGATGCTGGTATTCCAGGGGATGAAATGCCTGGTAACGAGCTGAACGTCGAGATCTTCCAGTTCCAGTTCCGAGGTGAAATTCAGCTCGCTGCCGAACGGCTGCTGGCCATTGTCGAGGTTCTTGAAGGATGAGCGATCTAGATATCGAACGTATCGAAGTGGATCCTGCGGACCTCGTAGGTGCCGAATGGAACCCCAACGAGATGGGGGAAAACGAGTTCAACCTCCTGAAGGAGCAGATCAGGGAGGTTGGGTTCATTGACCCGCCAACAGTCGTCGAGGTCGAGAACCAGAAGGGCAACCGTTTCTATCGAATCATTGGCGGTCACCATCGCGTGGCAGCAGCCAAGGAAGTCGGCTTGCCGAAGATTCCCGTCGACCTTCTCAAAGGTGACCGCTGGAAGGATGAGGATCTCCAGAAGCTGCAGACCGTTCGCATGAACGTGCTGCACGGCAAGATGAACCCAGAGAAGATGGTCGCGCTCTACAACGAGATGGCGACCAAGTACGGACCAGCCGTCACCAAGATGCTTGGGTACACGAGCGACCAAGGCATCAAGAAGATGATCAAGGCCGTCTCTGCCGAGCTGGCGAAGGGCCTTCCACCGGACTTGTCTGCGCAGTTTCAAGAGCAGGCGAAGGAGGCCAAGACCGTCGACGATCTGGAGAAAATCATCCAGAAGCTGATGCAGGAGAGCGGCGACTCGGCGAAGTACGGCTTCGTTGTGTTCGCGTGGGGCGGCAAGGAGCATATCTACGTCGCTATGTCCGACAAGACCAGGGAAGCGATGAAGCGCATTGTTCGCGCTACTCGTTCAAAGAAGGTCGACATCAACGAGCTGATCGAAGAAGCCGTTGTTGATGCAGCTCGGAATCTGGAGTTCTAAATGGACCCGTCCAAGCCACAGCTTCTGCCAGACGACGTTGTAGGCGACACGCGCCGAATCCGTATCGTCAGCATCGATCCTTCTACGGGAAGGGATAAATCGATCGTAGGAGAGGCCTGGCAGGACACGGACGGGAATCTGCACGGAACCGGCATTGCTGCAGTCATGCTGTTTCAGCCAGCAGCACAGGACAAGTACAGGACTTCGTCGGTGGCGGCCGATCTGTCTCCGCTTTCTGTTCTGTACGCGCGCATTGCACGAACGTCGTTTCTCAGAGTGGAGATCATTGAACCATGAGCGACGACTTTGGCGAAGCGCTTACTCGGGTGATCAAGAAGGTTCAGCGCAACGGTAAGCCCGTCAAGCAGGCATTTCATGTGAGGCAGGCAGCTCCCGGCGATGAATACTCGGCGCTCAAGACTTCGGCGCTCAAGACTTCGCCGCAGAAGAATCCGAAGGCGACTCCGAGGCCAGCATCGCAAGATCCTCAAGCAGTACAAGATCCGGCGGCGCAGGACATCCCTCCTGAGGAGATGCAGCAACCGCCGGTCACCAGGATGACCGTCAGTTATTTTGAGCCGCCCTGGAAGAAGGACGAGGAAGAGGAGCAAGACCCAATTCCTCGTGCTCTGCGGAAGCGGTTCGACAAGGACAACAAAGCGGCCAATTTCATCAATCCTCAGGTCACTGGGATGCCGGTGATTAGCGTTGTGCCGACGGATAGGATTTTCTGGGGCGGTGACGAGCCGGATATTTTGCGGGCTCTGCGCCTTGGTTCTATTCGCAGGATGCGCCTCGTTGGTGACAACGGGATGATGGTCGTCAAGCTGGAAGCGATAGGCAGTGGTTCGTATGCAGTGTCAGCCGGTTCCTTCTATGCCTACATGTGGATGGAGTCGCTTCGCTGTCCGCTATTGAGACAGATCTGGGGAGATCTGATCGATTTCGGTGAGAACGGTACGCTATCAAAGCGCGCTGCCGCAGCATATGAAACGGCCAAAGCATGCGGACTTGACGATCTGACGCCGCCGACGGTTTACCGCCAGGACACCGAAGGTGATGTCCGAGCGATGCTTCCTGATTCGCTCATCGAACGTATCTCAACAGAATGGGTGTCTAGGCAGACCGGCAAGGATGCCGATACGGTTCGTAAGGAAATCAGCGGTCATGCCACGGTGCAGCTAATTAGAGGCGAGCCGTGGCCTATTGAAGAAGAAGAATGGTTCAGCAACCTGTTCAAGGAGAGCGACCCTGATGCGCTGAATCAGATCTGGTCGTACCTTCCGCCAGAGCGTCGTGTCGCATTTTTGCGGCTGGCAGCCTTGGATTTCCTTGTTGGATCTCTGGATCGCTCCTACGGAGACATGGCGTTCTCTGATGACCCACGCCACCCAGTGATGGTGTTTGGCGGGGAAATGAGCTGTCCGTGTCCTCGAAAAATCGGCCTTGCCTACATTGGCGGAAATTATTCCGGTTATGCAGACCCACTAGATCCGACATCCGGTGGTCTGCCATTGCTCTGGAGCGAAGCCTCAACAATGCTCGCTACACAGGGAACAGACCAGGAAATCGCAGACTTTGAGGCCATTGGTATTTCTGTGGCTGACCGTATGAAAGACGACCGAGGATCTGAGCTAGCCAGGGCTTTGCTTGAGTATGGGTTGACGCCTTTGCAGATTGCTGGGATTCTGACTCGGATCTGGATGATGCAGACGTTCTCTAGGGACATTGCCAGGGATCCTTACTTCGCTGCGAGGTATTACGGTTCTGTTGTCTCTGGGAATCCAGATTCGCTGATGGAAGGATTGGCCGACTTCGCGAACAACGTTCTAAGCAAGGTGATGGTCAACCCGTTCGACTTCTATGAAGAAATGAAGAGAGACGATGCAGGCGATATCTGACAGACGGCGCATCAGGATCTATATGATGACCGTCGCTGACGGTAAGCCATCGCTGTCTCCGGCGGCAGATGCGTGGCAAGAGGCCGACGGAACCGTGATCGTCTCTGGGCTGTGGGGCGGTTTGCTTCCGTTTGCTCAGGAAGATAACGCTCTCTTGGCTACTCAGGCTGGTGTGTCACCGCTTGAGTGGCTTCGTATGCGGTTGGCGAATATGCCGACCGTATCGACGGAGGTCTTCGACTAATGTCCAGGTCGTGGATCGATCCAGCAACAATTCTTGCGCCAGGCAAGGCTGCGAAGCTGTTGTCCGAGATTGCTGCTGACAAGACAGCTGTTTTGCCCTCTCAGGCCCCAGGTCTGGCGGTCCAAAACGCTCCAGTTGCTCCGGCTGCTGATGTTGGCCAGGGTGCGCGCGGTAGCGCTCCGCCGCCTCAGATCGGAGTTCCGCCACCACCTGCAGCACCTGTTTCTCCAGCTGCTCCAAAGCCGATTCAGTTCCAGCAGGTTCCTCGTATGACGGAACTGCCTGGCCAAGAGCCCAGCTTGGCAGCAAGGGCACGCCCAGATCTTCCGACGGCAGCGGAACGCCACCAGGGCTTCGTCGGTTCGTATAGCGATCCTCAGGCGATGAACAAGAGCCTGCGCCAACACGGCAAGGGCAGCTTGAATGTCGTATTTCATGGGCAGCTAGCAAATGGCGGTGGATACATCGCCAAGCCGCATGAAGGAATCGGGCATCGAGATCGCTTCCGTCCAGACGAAGCGCAGCGAATGAATGATGAGACTTTTCAGTCTCTCAAGAACGATGCGCCTGCAAACGCCGAGCGTCACAACGCCACCTACGATTTGATGTCGGCAATGGGGGCTCATCACATGGTTGCGCCTGGAATGCAGGCGAACATGCATGGTGCTCATCAGTTCAAGGGCGCTTCGCCGGACGAGATGGACACGGACGAAAAGCGTCTGACGATGGCGAAGCACCATGCCGGTGGCCTCGCTCACGTTCAAGAATTCATCCCGGATACCACGCCGGTAAACCAGGCGTCCCCAGAACAATTAAACCAAGTCGACTCCGAGCACAGGCTACACGGACTCGTTAGTCATCTCCTGATGGGAAACGGAGACGCTCACAGCGCCAACGTTTTGCTCCATAAATCTGGTCACCCGGTTCTGATCGACCACGACATTACCTTGGGTTCATCGCAAGCACAGGCATATAAAGAACATTTTGGAAAACCGTCGATTCGGTCGGTATTTGCGCCGGGCGGCGCGCTTGACTATCAAGCCAAAATGCCTAAGGATGCTAATGGTCAGCCGATGCCTGTTGGAACCAATTACCCGCCGAGAATGGCCGAAGTCCTGAATAGGGCAGCGGAGGGGTATTATTCCAAGGGTCCAGGCGCTCTCAATTTGTCACCGCAGGACCATGCCGTCTTGCAGCAGAACGCGCGTGACTTGCTTTCTCACGGCCTTGAGGGCACGCTGAGTCGCCGGCATGACATTGATGCCGAGCAGCGCGCCAAGAAGGCGGAGAAGGTAGCCAGGCTGAAGAAATGAAGGTTCTCTTCGTCTCAAGTCAGGGTCGAACCAGGGCAGTCGTCTGGCAGAAGGATGTCGACATCGTCTTGGCTCGCGTCTGGTACGACAACAAGACGACCGAGGACAAGATCTGCGATTCCGACACCTTGTATGATGCGATTGATGAATGGGGCGGGCTCTATTCAGCTGTTCATATCGCAGAGGTGGATGACTTGCGCAGCGCGTTCAAGTACCTTGGCAAGGCTTCGGATCTAGCCGAGACTTTGCCCGAGGTCAGCGCGTATGAAATCCAGCCCATTGCCACAGCTCCGTAGTGTTTTTGGGCCACTAGCGCAGAATCCGCCACAACGTAACAGTCAGCCAGCAGAAGAGCCGGCCGAGATTGATACGTCAGGCGTGCCGGATGTTCTTCCGGCTGAGGCAGTCTTCCATCCGAAGACCGAGGTTGAGCTGATTCCGGCATGCCGTATCGATGGCTCGGAGCGGAACGCGCCCTGGAATTTTGCAGAGCCGCAGGTCTGGAACTGGCTCCGAACGACTCCGATCGAGCATATCGACGAACAGATGCTCGACGGCACAAGGGGAACGTTCTTGGCCTGGTGTCGGAACGACGACAACGAGCTACGTGGAACCCTCCTTCGTTTCGATACGGTTGGGTTCGACAAGATTTATGAGCTATGGGGCGACGAGTACACGTTGACCGTCGAAGCTCACGACCCACTTCGTCGTGAGCAGGCCGCCTACGAAGTTGCAAAGGCGATGGGATGTGAAGACATCGTTCCGCCGATCGCAGCTCGTGAGGTCAACCTTGTTCCTCTCATCTCTGATGCAGTACGAGACAAGGTAGCCGCCCAGTACAACATGGATCCGCTTCTCGTCGACGAGACGTTTGGCGTTGTGGCGGCGCTTCAGCTTCTTCCTCTCAACGCTACGAACTTCATCGAGTACTGGGCGACGTTGGGAGCTGATTCGGTCAACCGCTATAGCAGGGCGTCCGATGCTCTTCGTCACAGCATCTACAGAGCCATCGCATTGGATTTCGTTCTCGGCACCGGGAATCGTTCGCTCGCTGATTTCATGCACAACGAAGCAAATGACACCGTTGTCATGTACGGCATGGGCATAACGTTTCCGAGTCCTGTTGGGATCGCAGATAGCTATCTGAACCAGAGGTCCATTGGATGGGAACGCGAGCTTCCTGCGCCCACTCAGGATCCGATTCCTGGAGTTCCACCATCGAGCGTGGACACGGTGTGGCTCAGCCGTGAATTCAGGAACAAAGAGATCGAAGAGTGCATGATGACCTTTCAGCAGATGAGCAAGGCCATGCAGCCGGAGGTCATATACCTGCTTATTCAAGCACTTGAGGACATCGGTGTACCGCCAGACAATGTGGCCGGATTCGTTGCTAGAGTTGCTTTTCTCCAGGAAGATCCAGAGTCTGTGATTGCTAACCAGTTCGATTTTATTCGAAGCATTCTGGTTCCAATGCGCAGAGGGTACGGCTTCGACCAGGGCCGCAACGCCAAGATCGTGCAGATCGTCAACGACACCATGACGCAAGCGACTGGAGTGCCTTATGATTTCGTATCCAGCATGCAAGCGCAGACCGAACAGGAATGACGCAAACACTTGCGCGGTAGTGTCCATGGCTACGATTTGAGGTGAATCGCGATTCCCGCTAAGATCTGGATAGTTCCATGTCGGATCTCCGACTTTACTGGGGACATTCAGAGAGGAATGGCGATGTCTGATACCACCCGGCGTCCTCCAATTCGGCCAATCAGTCGAGAGCCAAAGCGCGTGGCGGCTTCGCTGCAGGAGTGCCGTTGTTTTGACGAGGTTGATCGTCGGCTCAGGATTGGATGGGGGTCGCCAGATCTTGCGAAGTTCATCCAGGAAGAGAGCCAAGAGCTGACCGAGCTGAGCACTAACTACGTGCGCAAGATGATCGACGAATATCGCAAGACCATTCCGCCGGCTGAGCTGCTACTGACGACGCAGAATACGATCGTTGCTTCGAACGCAGCCAAGAAGTTCTCGAACGGCATGGAGGAGCTGGAGAAGCTCGACGAGCTGTACAACCTCCAGATGGAGCGCATCAAGATTGATGTCGCCAACGAGAAGAAGATCAACAAGCTGTTTCCATCGACGGGACGCGAAGTCTTCTATGCGATGAAGATCATCCATCAGACGTCGCAGCTCAAGATGGATCTTGGTATTGCCAAACGACAGCTGGGAGAAGTCTCTGTCTCTGGCACTGCAGCCGTTCAGATCGGTGCCCGGTACGACGACAACGTTGGCCGCGTGATGGCTGACCCCGATGGCCGTCGCAAGGTGCTTGGAATGGTAGAGGCGCTGATGACGCTTGGGTCCAAGGTCAGCATCGACGCCTCGGAGATCGTGAAGAATGCGGCTGCCGCATACGCCGGGGAAGACATTCCTGACGACGACATTATCGATGTGCCATCTACGCCGGAAGCTGAGTAGTTATGGCGATCAAAGATCTCGGAGGGCGTGTTCGCAGCGAGCAGACCTCAGACGAAATCGTCCGTATGCTCAAGGCGAATTTTGCGAGCCTTTCGCCAGCAGAGCAACAAGCTGTGATGCTCTGCCTTCAGGAGTTAAACGATCCGGCATTCAACGAACTTGAAGAGAAGGAAGGCGTTGCGCCGACCAGAATCTACGATGTTCTCACCGAAGCTGAGTACGCCCACAAGCCGGTGGACATCGAGACGTTCGTTCGCGATCCGTATTACCTCGGAAAGACCTGCGACGCCCTCTATCCGAAGCTGATGGATGACATGAAAGAACTATTCTCGGGCAGCTACCGAGAAATGATTCTTTCGGGGTCTATTGGTTGGGGAAAGAGCTTCTTTGCGTCGATTGCAGCATGCCGAATCATCTACGAGCTGTCTTGCATGCGCGACCCGCACAAGAGCTTCGGCATCGGTAAGGGAACCGATATTACATTCGTCGTTCTCTCGGTTCAGGAAGACCTCGCCATCAAGGTCGCGTTTGAGAACATTGCAAACAAGATCAAGGAGAGCGACTACTTCAAGGAGAATTTCGCGTTCAAGCCGCTCAAGAAGGAGATCATTTTCCCCAATCACATCCAGGTGGCCGCTCGTGCGTCGACAGACAGCGCAGCACTTGGTTTGAACGTCTTCTCGGCATGGATCGACGAGGGTAACTTCCTCGCTCCGATGCGCAAGAAGGGCGGCATCGAAAGTCGCATGGGCCTCACCGATCGCGCCCAGTTCCTGTACAGCCAGCTCATTCGTCGTATGAAGTCGCGCTTCCAGCGCCACGGCAAGTTGCCAGGCATGATGATCGTAGTTTCTTCAAAGCAGACACACGACGACTTCACGGCCAAGCGCATTCGTGAATCGAAGGACGATCCGACTCTGTTCGTGAGGGACTACGCGACGTGGCACACCAAGCCAGAGGGTACGTACTCTAGTGAGACGTTCCAGGTGTTGGTAGGAAACAGCCTCGTTCCGTCGAAGGTTCTTACCCCAGAGGAGGTCGAGCCCACCAGGGCCAAGCTCCAGGACGGGATGATTATCATCGACGTACCGATCGACTTCAAACATGACTTCGTCAACGACTGCGAGAACGCAATCCGCGACGTTGCCGGCGTTGAAACCGTCTCGGTTTCTCCATTCATTCAACAGCGCGACAAGATCGTTCCCTGTATCGACATCAACAGAAAGCATCCATTTACTGTTGATGAATGGGTTCAGACGCTAGGCGGCGATTTCATCTGGACGATGCTTGCAAGGCAGGTCGATCAGCGGGATGGAGCCGAGGTCATCAGGACGTGGCAGCCGCTCTATTTCCCAGGCTACGCACGCCACGTTCACATCGATCCGTCTCTCAATGGAGACGCGACAGGAATCGCAGTTGGATGCGTGACGGGCTACAAGAACGTGATGCGTCGTGATGAAGCGACGCAAGAGCAATACGTCGAGCGAGCCCCAGACATCTGGGTTGATTTCATGCTTCGAATCAAGCCGCCAATCGGCGGCGAGATCGACCAGGGATTAGTAAGGGCGCTTGTCTACAAGCTGCAGGCGCATGGTTTCTACATTGCGCTGGCGACGATGGATCAGTTCAATAGCGCCTCAACTCTGCAGAAGTTCGCTGCGAAGTCGATGACAGCTGAACGTATCTCGGTTGATAAGCCGATGGATGCCTACGACTTGTTGAAGTCTGCCATCTATGAAGGTCGGATCAGCTTCTACAACTACAAGCCGTTGTTGGAGGAGTTGGGATGGATCCAGAAGGACAACATCCGCAACAAGGTCGACCACCCTCAGAACAAGAGCAAGGACGTCGCCGACGCTCTGGCCGGCATTACCTTCTCGTTGACGACGATGTATCACGGCACCCCTATGGGCGTGTTAAAAGGGGTGTCTCAGCACTCTGATCCAATACTTGAAGCCCAGCGTCAGGCAGTGGAAGATGAGCCGGCCGAGATCGAAATTCTTCCATTCTTGCAAGGATGACCATGGCTGCCCATAAGAAGCGGAAGAAAAAGAAGCAGTATAGGTCAGTATTTCCAATACTATACCCATCTAGGCTGGGTACTCCGTATGGTTATCGCCCAGGATCTACGAACGAATTTGGTGGAAAGGGTGCTTCGCCTGGCGCTTCTGGCTCCAATGGCGGTTATGGCGCCGGGGTGATGCCTGGTGGCTCTGGCGGATCTGGAACTGGTGGCACCGGAGGTGGTGGGACCGGCGGGGTCGGAGAGTCACGCGGGATCAAGCCAAGCCGTGCTCGCGTTCTTCATGAGATGCGGAAGGCCATGGGATGTACGACCGGAAATGACCGACCCAATTTCGGAGGCGACGCATTTCCGTCGAGTCCTCTCGTTGAGTATTTCGGCGATGGCCCGCAGGTCGCTTTCGGCGGCTATTCAGTCCCCAATTGGTCAATGGTTGGAATGAGAGGCGGCGGCCCTGTTATCGGCGGCCCAGGCTTCTATCACGATGGCCACGGAGAAGGCGGTAAGTACAACTTTCAGAAGTCGCCTGGTCTCGGTTTCAGAACTGAGCAAGCCTGGAAGATCTGGGACAAGGCGCTTGAGCTGATGAAGTCGGAACCTCAGCTCACAAAGGAATCGATTCTCATGCGGGCGATGGCGAAATCCGGCGTCTATCGCGGGTCGATAGATCCAGCAGAGATTCGTCTTCTGGAGATGGGAATCGATTGGTATCTGAGCGATGCCGGTCAGTACACGAATCGTCGGGACGTCTTCTACACGTAAGTATTCATGAAAATACAATCAGAACTGAAGAACGACCCGGCCCAGGCCTTTGGAGACGCTCCAGAGGAGGAGTACACGTTCCTTCTGGTGCCCGTTGCGGTGTACTCAATGGTGTCGCAGATCGCACGACGGGATCAATGTTCGGTTGGAGAGGTGTTCCAAAGAGCGCTTCTGCAGTATGTTCAGGCCGCTGATTCGGCCGCTAAGCGGCCACAAGATCGACAGCAGATGGGAAGGCCAGAGCCAGCCATTGTTGTCAAAAAGAGGAGATAACGATGTGGCAGACGGTTCTTGAAAATCTGATTCCGACGATCTTCATCATCATCACGCCGCCCCTGGCGCTATTTGTGGGCAAGCTGTTCCATAAGCTGGCCGTGAAGTGGCATATGGAGAGCGCCCTGGCCTACGAAGACAAGGTCGACGACCTTGTTATCAAGGGCATCCAAGCTGTTGAGCAGAAGAGCCTGGCTGCCGCCAAGAAAGGTGGAGAGCCAACGCCGAACGAGAAGAAGCTCGACGATGCGATGAAGTTCGTGAACGCACAGCTAGCTGCTCTCAAGTTGCCTGAGAAGGCTGCCAATGAGCTGTCTATGTTGGTTGAGTCGCACCTCTTCACTGGGGCCAAAGACCAGCCAGCCCCTGCTCCAGCTCCGCTGCCGCCAGCTGACGTAACACCAACTGACGTAAAGCCAGCATCTTGAGGTAGGATCCGCCCATGCCACTCGCGCCTGCATTTCCGCCTCCGCTGCCGAGCAACATCAAGTCGATCCGGTTCTATGCGACCGGAACGGCTACCGGCGCGTTTACTGGCAACGAATTCGCCTTCCAGCGTGTTGACCCAGCAGATCCAGCGGTGCCGGAACAGGGTTGGTCGTACACGATCCAGATCACGGCAACCTCAGCGAATATTGAGTTCTCGTTCGATGGAACCAATGTTCACGGCATCGTCTTGGCTGGAAAGACGAACCAGTACCAGAAGCGTCACGAGGGTGGTATTGCGGTTCGTGGCTCGGGCACGTTTTACGTAGAAGCCTGGTAGGTTAGTCAAGATCCTTGTGGTAGTGTCCTCGCTATGTCTGAGGAGGACTCTACGAAAAAGGCCGCTGATTCCGTTGATACGGACTGCGGCCTTTCCTTTTATGACGAACTTGCCGAGAAACAAGGCATTTCCGTAAAAGCCGAGAGATCACCACTAGAAGACGCAATCCTTCAGCAGGCTTTGGCTTTTCAAAAAACCAAAGCAGCGAAGCGGGCAGACCGTCCCCAACAAGGACCATCTCCATCCGACTTCGGTGATCACGAGCCCATTCCACTCGATACGATCTGCATTGTCCCTGTGTTCGCCACAGGCGAGAGCGTCGTCGAAAACGTTCCCGAGACCGTAGAAGAACTGGAACAAGATCTCAAAGAAAGGAGAACGGCCGATGGTTGAGTTCACCATTCCGCGAAAGCGCATGCTTCGCCCTGTTCGTCGCTGCAAGTCGGGCTGCATAGGATAGCCGGGCCTGCAAAGGACCCGGCTTAACCATCAACAGATGATGACCTTGATCTGCTTCATCCTTGCTTGCTACGGCGTCACCAACATCGTGACGGGCGGGAAGATTTTTCAATGGCTCCGAGATCTGCTCAAACCAGTCCCGGTCCTTGGCTACTGGATCAAGTGTCCGATGTGCATTTCAGTTCCGGTCGGAGTTGGGTGGTATCTGCTCGGACTTCGGCCGGAACTGGATGCGTCTTACTGGGTTTCTGCTGCGGCATGCGGGATGATTTCAAGCGGATCTTGTTGGATTTTCCGAGTGGTGCTGTTCCGCTTGGGAGAGGATGAACTGTAATGGGCTTCTGGGGCGACATTGGATACCGAGTTCGCGGGCTGCTCCGTTATGACAAGGAGCAGGTTGTCCTAAGCCTGGCCAAGGGTGGAACTGCCTCTGGTTATCCAGCGACTGGTTTCGATCTGCTTCAGGCCTACGGCCAGGACATCCTCAGCGACTACCTCAAGCTCGAACACGACCTGATGTCCAGGTACGTCGACTACGAGGAGATGGACGATTACCCTGAGCTAGCCAGCGCGATCGACATCTACGCAGATGACGCCACTCAGGTTGAGTCGCTACAGAACAAGGTCGTTTGGGTAGACAGCCCAGACAAGACGGTTCAGTCGATTCTTGAGGAAATGCTCTGGAAGCGCTGCCGTGTTGACGAGGAAGTTTGGGAGATGACCCGGACGCTCGTGAAGTACGGCAACGACTACGAGGAGCTTCTCGTTACCGGCGATGGTCTCGTCGGATTCAACTTCTTGCCTCCGCCGACCATGCGCCGCATTGAGGGTCGCCGAGGTGAGTTGTTTGGTTTCGTCCAGGACTTCAAGGGACGCTTTGGATACTCGCCAGAGGAATTCAAGCAGCTGCTGGCTCAACGTGCCGGTGGCGGCAATACGCCGAATTACAAATACGCTGCCCTAGAGGACTGGGAGGTTGCTCACCTTCGTTTGCGTTCGAAGCATCGCCGCTCGATCTACGGGTACTCAGTTCTTGAACCGGCTCGTTGGATCTGGAAGCGACTGATGCTGCTTGAGGATGCTGCGATGGTGTATCGCCTGCAGCGCGCTCCTCAGCGTTACGCCTTCTATATCGACGTCGGTGACATGCCGCCGAAGGAAGCAATGGGCTTCCTGCATAAGATGCGGCAGCAGTACAAAAAGACGAAGTTCTACAATCCGCAGACCGGCAAGCTGGATCTAAAATACAACCCGCTTTCCGTCGACGAAGACTTCTTTGTCCCCGTGCGCAAGGGCGTTCAGGCGACGAAGATTGACGTTGTTGGATCGCCCTCCTGGCAACACATGGAGGACATCGAGTACTTCAAGTTGAAGCTCTATGCGGCGATTAAAGTGCCCAAGGTCTACCTTGGATCTGAGGCGCCTCGCGCTAAGGGTGTGCTTTCACAGGAAGATGTACGCTTCGCCAGAACTGTCCTTCGTATTCAACGCGAAGTGAGGAACGGCATCAAGAAGATGTGCCGCGTCCACCTGGCGGCCCTTGGAATCAATCCGGCGCAGGTTGAATTCGAGGTCTATATGACCGTGCCCAGCTCGATCTTTGAGCTGGCACAAATGGAGGTCCGTAATGCCAAGGCGGACTTTGCTGGCCGCATGAGCCAGTTCGTCTCCTTGCACTGGATTCTCCAGAAAGTCTTTGGACTTAGCGAAGAGGAGATCGAGTACATCATCAAGGAGCGCCACGAAGAGCAGCTCGCTGATGCTGAGATCCAAGCGAAGGCGATGGGCCTCACCATGGACGTTCAAAACAAGGCCGCTCTACACCAGCAGGCGGCGTCGGCTGAGATTCAAAATCAGCAGGCTCAACAGATGGCAGCCGCGCAACCGAATACCGCCAAGGCGGAGGAACTGCGCAAGCACTTACGTCATGCTGGAAGCATGTCTCATACATGGCCACTAATGAGACAGCGCCTTGGCTATCGCCCGATATCCGAACAAGAGCTGTATCACGGCAATCGTGAGCACGAGAAATTGGTCGGCGACAATCTCGACAAGATTTTGGCGTCCAATACCGGATTTGCTAGAAGACTCGAAGAGTTGGGGCAGCTCGTGAACGAAATCAAACTGAGCATGCCGCGCAACCAGTATTAGTTGGTAATCAGATCTGCGCGTGCTTGACACACGCGATCGATTAAACCAGTATCCCTTCAAGCAAAGGCTTGGGGATCGGTGAAAGCCAACCAAACATCAGCGTCTCGGATCGTCCCGTTGGATTCGCTCAAGAGCCTCGTTGAGGGGTCGTTTGAGCATCTCGGAGCGAGCCTGGATGAAGCGGTTGCGAAAAATTTTTCGTCACTGTCCAAGACGAACGTCGAGGTTTCGCGCATTGCGACCTTTAAGGATCACTTGATCCTGGGCACCGCAGCTGGCGAGTACTTCAATGTCAAGTATGAGAACAAGAACGGTGAAATCGTTCTCTCTGCTTGTGAGAAGGTCGACGTCCCAGTTGTGACGCCGTCCAATGCGGCGAAATCCGTCAAGGAATTCTCTCTCAACGCAGTTGATGCGTTGATGGCAGAGGACGCCCCTTCGGCAGCGAAGCGCATCCTTTACTTGGTCGATCTGCAGGAGCAGAACCAAGTGGTGAACGCTCGCGATTACGTCGCTGAAGCGATGGCCACTGTTTCTTCTGGTCGGCCGTGGCGACAGGCTCTCTCTTCTCAGTCGAAGGAGATTGCCCGCCAGGTAGTAGACAAGCTGGAGTCGATCCGCTCGTCTGCTCTGGAAGCGAAGTACAAAGCCCTCTACGAGTCTGACGAAATTCCCGAGGGGGATTTCGAGAAGTTCAGGACTCTAGCGGAGAACGATCTCAAGTCGCTTGCAGATCGTTTGCGTGTCCTGCACGAGGCCGTTGAGGGAGCGTATTTGCCCTTCAAGGATTCCTTGACCAAGGATGAGCTGGACGAGTCCGACGAGGATGTCCTGTCTCACTTCTGCTTCTTCTCTGAAGACCTCATTGAGGATCTCGGCGAGGTCAGGTCACTGGTGGCGGACACGATCGAGAACGAACAATGTGTTATGTGCCTCGGTCAGGTTTACGACACTATTGCCGAGTCGCTTGCTGACTGCGAAATCGCAGGTGCGTTTGTTCAGCGCATGGCTGGCGCATTCGACGACGCAGCGTAAACCCGGAACCTCGACGAAATAGGAGAAGCGAAATGTATCCAGGACGCAATTACAAGCTGACTACTCTCGAAGAGGATTTCCGCAAGATCGGTCTTCTCCCGCCGGAGAAGAAGCTGCAAGAGGTCGACGACTCTACGGAGCCGCGCGACATTCCTTCGCCAGACCCGAGCACGATGGGTGGCGGTTCCGGCAATGACGACAGCCAGGCTACGCCGGCTCGTCACAAGTACGCCAAGCAGCCGAAGCCGAAGATGGCGCCGGACGAGAAGGACGATCATGACGATCCGCTGGAGGCTGGTGCCACCCAGGGCGGCAAGTCGGCCGGCTCGTACAAGAAGGTTGCCGGCGGCAAAGAAGCCAGCCTGGAAGACGTCAGCTATCCGCAGGGCTACCAGACCCTGAAGGACAAGGTGATGGCTCGCGCGAAGGACAAGGGCAAGACCCCAGCGGTCGCCCAGGGTCTTGAGCCGACCAAGAGCATCGCCGGCATGGGCAAGAAGCACGAGTCGCAGAACGTCAGCCGCGCTGCCGAGTTGGTGGGCGAGGTTGAGGCTCTGCTTCAGGGTTCGCAGATGGGCGAGGATCTCAACAACCTCGCACACGGTTTCACCCTGATCGGTGAGAACTGCGCACTTCTGGCGAATCGACTCGTCGATATCGCCGAGCACTACAACGTCGATGACGCCATCGCCGAGATGGAGGAGCTGTACAACAGCGCCGTTGAGGCCTGCAGCATCATCGAGTCTGCCGAGAAGGAAGAGGAGATCGACGTCGACGGTCTCAAGGAAGCCTTCCGCGTCATGACGCTGTCTCTCATGGACGCCGTCGAGATGTACGACTCCACCCTCGTCGAGATGTCGAAGGAAGACGACGACAAGGATGACGATGATGATGACGACGACAAGGATGACGACGGCGATGACGATGATGATGACAAGGACGACGACGGAGGCATGGCCGCTCGCATGGCCAAGCTGAAGGCGATGAAGGGCAAAAAAGGCCCTTTCGGAAAGTAGGGCTCACTCTAGAAGAGCCCAGGGCCCGCAGGACGGCATATGCCTCGGGTCGCAAGGAAATGGCGTTTGGATTGGAACCACGAGACGGCATCGGAGGAAAATCGACCAGGAACCCAAAACGGAGACAGAAGAAGTCGGATCTAGGATTTGATTACGACGTCGGATTTAAGTCTCCTTTCGGACCCAGGTCGCCTTTCGCCGGCACGTTCAAATGGATGAGAAGGTAAATGGCCCAACTCGGAAAACTCCTCGTAGACACACTCTCCTTTAGGGCGACAACCCTAGAGGAGAGCAAGTCTGAACCCGGCAAGTACATTGCTCGGGGCGAGTTCGCTCGTGCCGATCGAGCGACTGAGAACAAGCGCCTCTACCCAGCATCCCTGTGGGAGCGTGAGATCGGACGCTTGGGCAAGCAGCTCAAGGAAGGGAAGGTCTACGGCGAACTAGACCACCCGATGGACGGTCGCACCCAGCTCAAGCGCGTCAGCCATTTTATTACCGATCTACGACTTGAGAACAACGTCGTTGTCGGAACTGCGGTGATCCTTGACACGAGCGAAGGCCGCAACCTCAAGGCGATCCTTGATGGCGGTGGCGCGGTCGGTGTTTCTTCCCGTGGATTCGGAACCACGAAGCCGAACCTCAAGGGCGAAGAGGTCGTTCAGCCGGACTACCGACTGATGACTTTCGATTTCGTGGCAGAACCGGCGCAGCAAAGCGCCTATCCAGAAATCAGCGTTGAGAACAAAGAGCCTTCTCAACACACGGAGGCAGCAGCGATGGATGAGAACATGACGTTTGAGGACTTCAAGAAGGCTTATCCACAGCTTGCTGAGCACTTCGCAGACGATGCGGAGCGTGAGTACGAGAAGCGCATGGCCGCTGTTTGGGCGAAGAAGATCACCGGCTCGAAGGAGGAGGCTCAGACGAACCTCCGCGCCGAGTTCGCTGAGAAGCTCGAAGCTGCCGTTGCCGAGGCCAAGAAGGAGATGGAGAAGACCATCTCTGAGCGCCTGATGAAGGATCCGGGCGTCGGTCTTGCCAAGAAGACCCTTGGTGAGCTGAAGGAACTCCTTCGTCCGTTCATCATTCCCCAGGATGTTGAGCAGGTCGTCAAGGACAAGGAAGCCGAGATCTCAAGGCTGGAATCGAAGCTCGCCGAGAAGGAGCTGGAAATCGGCAAGTTCAAGCTCGAAGGCGAGAAGCTCGCTGCAATCGCCAAGGAAGCCGGCTATCGGTTCCACCTGGAGCAGCGTCTCAATGATATCGGCCACGCCGACGAGATCCGTCAGGCCGTTGGTGATGTCCTGCAGTTCGAGAACCTCAAGTCGATGGACAAGCGCATCGTCGAGATCGCCGAATCCATCATCGATCGTGAAGCTGCTGCTCAGCAGCGCGACACGGAGCTGGCTTCCCTCAAGGAAGAGGTTGCTCGCCAGAAGCTCATCGCCGAGAAGGCGCTTGAAGCAAGCAAGCATCTCGCTGCTCAGGTATACGCCGAGCAGCGTCTCGTGAATCACCCCAACAAGGAGTACGCACGTGCTCTGATGGAGGGGAAAGTCTTCGAGACCAAGGAGCAGGTCGATGCCGTCGTGGCAAAGACGCTACCAAAGGCTCCGGTCAACGAAGATCTGGAGGTCGCGCGTGCCCGCGTCAGGACGATCCTGAACAGCGGCACTCGTGAGTATATCCAGGAGAACGAGGAAGGAAACGGCTCTAAGAGTGGGGGTTCCACTCAGAATTACAACGGGCTCGGAGCGAATCTCAACGAGATCCGTGCCCTCTCGGGGCTGCCGGACAAGGGCTCGAACTAAGGACACGGAGGAGATTTTATGGAAGCGCGTCAGCTAATGTTGTCGGAGTCCCGTCGGTCCATCGCCGACAAGGGCTTCATTTCCCAGCTCATTGGTAAGTGGGGAGAGCTTCTCGAAGGCATCGAGAACCCCTATACCCGTGGCGTCACGGCGATGCTCATGGAGAATGAGTCGCAGTGGCTTCAGAACCTGGAAGAGGAGACCAAGACGATCAACGTCGGCTCCTTCACCAAGTTCATCTTCCCGGTTCTTCGCCGGGTGTTCCCCAACCTGATCGCCAACGAGATCGTCTCGGTTCAGCCGATGACGGCCCCAATTGGTGCGGTCTTCTTCTTCGACTACAAGTACGGGTCGAACAAGGGATCAACTCAGGCTGGCGCCATCTTCCCGCGTGACTTCGATCGTGACTACTCCTCGGAGTACGTCCGTGACGAGCAGCTCGCGCTGGGTGACGGCACGAACTACGGTGGTGCTGGTGCAGCGCTGGCGGCGGTCCTTTCGTGGACCCCAATCCGCCCGCTCAACGCATCGTCGGGTTACTCGGTCCAGATCCTGGAGCTGACCTCGGCTGGCGTGATCGTCCAGCAGGGCACGGACAACGGCACTGGTGGTTTCACTGGTGCGGTTACCGGCGGCGCCATCAACTACGGCTCGGGTGCTCTGACGTCGTTCAAGTTCACCGCCGCGCCTGCGTTGAACAACAAGATCACCGCTCGTTACTTCTACGACGGTGAGCTGAACACGAAGATCCCGCAGGTCAACCTCGACATCAGCAAGCAGCCGATCGAAGCGATTCCGCGTCGCCTCAAGGCTCTCTGGTCGTCTGAGGCTGCCGAGGATCTGCGTGCGTTCCACGGCCTGGATGCAGAGACGGAGCTGGTTTCCGGTATCGCTCAGGAGATTGCTCTTGAGATCGACCGTGAGATCATCAACGACCTCTACACCACGGCGTTGTCGTCGACCCGCAATGACACGTTCAACCTGACGCCGCCCGCCGGCATCAGCGAGATCGATCACCTGCGGTCGATGATCACGACGATCAGCAAGGTCTCGAACTTCATCCACAAGGACACGTTGCGCGCACCCGCCAACTTCCTTGTGACGTCGCCGGAGATCTCAGCTCGCATCGCGCAGCTGACGACCCACGGTGACTTCCGGCCCCTCTGGGTGTCCGGTGGTGCAAGCCCGTACGGCCCGGCTGACATGCCACGCCCGCTGACCCAGCACGGTCAGTTCGGCATCTACAAGGTCGGTACGCTGATGAACAAGTGGGTCGTCTACGAGGACCCGTTCTTCACCAGCGACCAGATGCTCGTCGGCCTCAAGGGCGCGAGCTTCCTGGATGCCGGCTACGTGTGGGCGCCGTATATCCCGCTGCAGGTCACGCCGACGTTCCTGGATCCAGCCGACTTCTCGTTCCGCAAGGGCCTCCGTACTCGTTACGGCAAGAAGGTTCTTCGTAGCGAGTACTACGCGAAGATCTCGTTCACCGGCCTCTAAACCGAACTGATGGGATGACGAAGGGCCTGGAGGCAATCACCTCTGGGCCCTTTCGTTTGGTACTATACGTAAATTGGGACTTATCTAAGGTAAAGTTGCTGATTTACCTGGATAAGAACACAAGGAGACCCTGATGCCCGCTCAAGTTGATGCCCTAGCTGAGATCGATCAGATCGATCTTGCTGATGACGCCAAGGATGCCGCAACTAAGCGAAATGGCATCAATACAGAGCAGAATGACATCGCTGCTGATCGTGAGTCGATTCAAGAGATCTCACGGATGGCAGATAGGATGACCTTGATGATACAAGAGATCCGCAACACAAACGTGGAGGCCGACGAACGCCTCCGAAAAGTCGAAGCGGACCTCAAGCTAATCGAATTGGAGCAGAGAGATGGCTAAGTATCGCAAGGTAGATAACTGTGGACCTGTTCCGTATCCAGATCGTTCTGGGAAGTTTCTGAACGCAGGCGAAGAGGTCGAAGGCGACGACTGGGAGCCGTTAGTGGCTCTCGGTTTTGTAGTCAAGGTCGACGGTGCGTCAGTCGAACAGGTAAAGACCGTCGCAGCAGCTGCTGTTACGCCCCAGGCCGCTCCTCCAGCGCCACAGCCAAAGGCTGATACAGTAGAGGAAGCCCAGGGGGTGACTGATGTCATGCAGCAGACTAATGACGGAGCCGGAGCTGAAGAAGTGGATTCTTCGTCGGCTGGGAAGCCCGGTGACGAAGGTCTGTCTGGACGCGCTCCAAGTAGACGACGCCGTTGAAGAAGCGATCCGCTGGTTCGCTGGAAAAAAGGGCGTAGATCGGGACCTGACCATCGATCTGTTCGCTGGTCAGGTTGAGTACAAGATGCCCGATGACTGCGATGCAGTCATGGACGTGGCATTCCAGGTCAGCCCGCTCGACATCTCTCTTATCTTTGCGCCGTACAACATCGCGCAGGACGAGAAGGTGCCGTACAGCGTGTTCAGCGCCGGAGCCACGGGCGGTCTGTACAGCTCGCTGCTGCAGTCGATGCAGTACGTCGAGATGGCGAAGCGCATGATCAATGCGGAGAGGAACTGGATCTACTTCCCGCACAAGAAGATCCTGCTGTTGCTCCCAGACCCGAAGGGTGGCGGCAAAGTCTTCATCGAGTACAAGAGCACCTGCATGACGCTTGAGCAACTGCCCGAGCGCGACCATCAGCTTGTTCGTCGGTATGCGTTAGCCTGGGCGAAGCAAGATCTTGGAATGATTTACTCCAAGTACAGCTCGTGGCCGACTGCTCAAGGGCAGGTTCAGCTGAACGGCGACACTCTGATGGCTCAGGCCGAAAAGGAAATGGCCAAACTGGAGGATGAGATCTACGAGAGCGCGAAGCCGATGGCGTTCTTCACCCAGTAGAACGTTTAGTTGTGGTATCAACCGGAGGTAACCAATGGGAACCGTTCTTGATGATAGCGAACTTGAATTGTTCGACTGTATCAATTCGGACCTCATTGAATTGACCGGGGTTGAGATCAACTACTACGCACACAACGCCCAAAGCCCGCAGAATCGCCGCAAGGTGGATCCGCTTTATGGCGAGCGCACTCAGCCGATTGAGGCCAAGCCGAATCGAATCATCGCGGTGGTGAAGTATCCCGAATACGATCCGCTGAGCGAAGAGACTGGTTTCTCTCGTGAGTGGGACGCGATGGTGACCATCAGCCGTTTCCATCTCGATGAAAAGAATCTTCCATACCCATCAGAGGCCGACGTGATCGAGATGTGGCGCACGCCGTATCACGATCGTTGGTCGATGGGTAAGGGACTATTTTTCGATGTGCTGAAGGCAAAGCACGACGGCCATCTTAACGACACGCCGACGTTTACTCAGTTCATTCTCACTCTCAAGAGGCGTTCTCAGTTCGGAGCTGAGCGTCGCATCACACCTCCGTAGGAGATCGTCATGCCAGGGTTCCACAGCAAGAAGGAAAAGCGCCAGGCGAAGCACATCATCGCTGGCTATAAGAAGCGCGGCGTGTCGTCCGATACGGCGAAGCACATTGCTTGGGCTACGGTGAACAAGCAGAAGAATGAGTCCTGGCAGTTCAACGGAGCAGGGCAGCCGGTCTATATCGGCAACCAAGGCAACGTCAGCCAGTTCGATCCTTCAGGGATGGTTTCCCCTGGCCAACCGTATCTGCCGGACGAGGTCGCCAAGATGCTCGTCAAGGAGAGCGGTTTGCGGAAGATGGACACGGTACCGAAGCGGGTAATCGTTCGGTACCTGGAGTCGATGGGTCTTTCGGCAGGCCTGGCGGTCGACGTGGCCAAGGTTCTTCGTGATGTCTATGGCATCACGCCGATCTTCGACGAGGAAACCCTGCTGTCGCGTTCCGGTGCTCTCATTGAAGAGATCACCAAGACGATGGACGAGAGCTTCCCGATGCCGTTCATCGACGACAGCGAACCTCGTGAGTTGACCGAGGTTGAGACGATCGGTTCGTTCATCCAGAACGAATACATGGAGTCGAAGGACGAGGATTACGACCTTGTTCTTGGTCACCTGGCAATGTTGAGCCCGAGCGAGTTCCGCGACGTAGTCTCCTTTCATGAGGCTGTCGGGTCGGAGATGTTCAATTACTTGGAGCAGCTCGTCGTCGACGGAGAATCCGATGTGGCGGAGCACGTGCTCAACGGCATCTGTTTCCCGAATGCCATCAAGTTCATGCCAGAGCATGTTCAGGCGCTCTTTGATGAGGATGCCGCCGATGATGTGATCAAGGCTGGAACTTCGAAAATGCGGGCGAAGATGCCCAAGATTCCGCCGATTCCGAAGGGGCCGAAGCCGGCTGCAGCTGCGGCTCCGAAGAAGCCGGGCATGGCGATTCCGAAGATCAAGAGCAAGCCATCTGTGCCGTCCCTCAAGGTCCAGATGCGCAAGCATGGTCAGGATCTTCCAGGCGACAAGCTTGCTGCGAAGAAACCAGGAGCAGCCCTGGCGGCGCACCGCGATAAGCAGGACAAGGAATGGGGCGACAAGCTCGCAGCCGCTAAAGCTCGTCATGCTGATGAGCCAGCCAAGGCTGTTCCGAAGCCTGGTCTTGGTAGCAAGCTGAAGAAGGCTGGTGCGGCGGCCTTGGGCGTGATGAAGAAGATCCACACGCCGAGCGCTCACAACCCAGACGTTGGACCAGCCCTGAAGAAGATCGCTCACGGTGCCGGAAGGGCAGCGCTTGGCGTTGCCGGTGCCGCAGGGCATCTTCTCGGCGCTCACGTTCGCGGCATCAAGAAGGGCCTTTCTGGCGGTAGCAGCTCGGATCATGAGCCAGAGTCTGCTCCAGCGAAGAGGAGCGCTTCCTCGGCTGAAGCACCAAAGAAGCCAGGTCTCATCGGTCGTGTTGTTGGCGGACTTGCGAGAGCCGCAGGTCGGTTTGCCAAGCACGTCGTGCATTCAGCAAAGCAGGGTTTCCACGACGCCACGCCGGGAATTCGCTCTCAGATGCCGAAGGGCGATGAGCCCAAGAGTGATGCTGCTGAGCCCAAGAAGCGTGTGGCCAAGTCTGCGGTTGGCGAGTCGCTTATCAGCGAGCTGACCACGATGCTCTCAGAGGGCTCGTATCCAGATCTTGGTAAGACGCCGTATGGTCCAGCTGGCGATCCAAAGAAGGGGCCAGAGTTGGCCAAGAGCTGGATGACGCCTCAGCCAGCTGGTTCGATGGAGCCACACGGTGGAGAAGTCACCCGCATGTTCTCTGATCCAGACGAGCGCGAGAAGGCTCGCAAGGCCAAGCTTGCCGATGTCATGGCAGCTCTGGATGGAATGCGTCAGCAGGCTGCTGCAGCTGGTGTTCCACCAGAAGGAATGTTCCTCAACCTGTATCGCGACATGCATCGCGAAAAGGTTCGCTACAGCTAATGCCACTAGATCCGATCAAGGTTGGGTTGGCCGTCCAGCGTGGGCTCAGTGTCGTATGTGCGACCTGTGAGAAGTACTGGGGGGCGAGAGATCACGGGCTTCCTGGAGATGTTTGTCTCGCTAAGGGAGCCTGCGGATCTCCTATTGCTGGCGATGTGTTCCATCAATACGTCGGTCCGATGACCCAGTTCGACAAGTTCTGCTTTGTCTGCGGAAACCAGGCAACTCACGCCGTTCGTGTCGATATGTACGTTCGGGTCATTGGAGTCTGCACGGAACACGTCAAGATGGTGCAGGAGCTGAAGGCCGAAGGCGAACGTGCTCCGAACGTGGTTCTGATTTCCAAGGAAGGCGAGCAGCGTATCGCCGAAGACGATCGTCCCAAGAAACCTTCGGGGGTCCTCAAATTGCGAGGGTCCTCCGATGGGTAAGTACGATCGAGTCATTGATATCCAGCCCTCGCCGGAAACCAGAAACAACTGGCGACTTGCTACCGAGGAGCTGAAAGAGCGGGCTGCGGCGATGCCACGCATGATTGCGTACGCAGCGGCCAAAGATGTCTATGACGCTGTTTTGGAGGCTATTCCTGGCGGCAACGACTACAACGACCTGAAAAAGGCGCTGAAGCTTGTTGAGGTCGGTGGCACCAAGAAGGACACAGAGGCAGCTTTTGCGATCCACGTAAGCACCAAGGGTCGTAGGGTGAAGAAGATCGACGTCGGCAAGACGCTGATTACGATCATCCCAAAGCAGGCGCAAAATGCAGCGCCCGATGATGTTCGTCTTCTTGCCGAGAAGGGTCCATGGACGGCGGATACGATTCCGTTCATGCCCAAAAAGAGCGAGGCGCTCATTGTTCAGAAGAAGGTTTCGAAGAGGCAGGCTGACGAGGTTGCTAAGCAGCGGAAGAAGGAATTTCCCACGCTGATCAAGCAATTCCTTGAAGCTGGTCGCAAAGTAGAACCCATCAAGCCTAATGCACCTGGTCGGTTGAAGCGGAACACGAAGGCCGTTCCTGATTTGGCGATGCAGGCTTTGAGCTTGGAATTTGGCGATCAGGGCGTGAAGTCGAAGCCACTCTTTCGTAAGGCAATTGGCGCGGTCAAGAGAGGCGCCGGGCAACTTCCAGATAGATACGTCCAGATTACCGATGCGATGACAGATCCGAACTCGACGAAGTACAAGAACTGGCCGACGCGCCTGCCGAAGATCTCCTCGTCGGTGGCAGGTTCATTCGCTGGCTTCCAGAAAAGGCTCGGATTCTAATGGTGCAGAACACCAACGACGGTCTCGACGGCAAGCTGCTATCGGTCAACAACTCCAGGACCGGAGACGTATGGCTATCGGACTTCGATCGTGGAGTCATCACCTCGTTGGGCGGCGCCATCAACACGATTGGCGATATGTATGTCGTAAATATTCCTGGCGTTTCTCCACCGCCACCCTCAGGAGAAGTGGAATTTGAGGGCGTCCCTGTCTATTTCGCGTTCCCAGACGAGACGATTGATCCGAAGATCTTGCCGTCCTTCGTTGTGCGACGAGACTCTATTGATCCGGCCATGAGTCGTTGGCACCCAGGAAACCAGCAGTACAACGTTCCTGCGCCAGATTCACGGGCTGTTGATTTCAAGAATCCAAGATCTGGGGTGGTCATGAAGTCTGGCTTTGACTCTTATGAGGACAAAGCCCAGGCCGTACCCTTCGATCTTCTGTACACAATCCAGATTCGTGCCAGGTATCGCAACAATCTCAAGGTAGAGAGCATGAAGATGCTGCAGTTCACGCTGAAGCGTTTTCCGCCCTACACGACAGTCTATATCCGAGACAGCCTGAACGATCTGAGAAGCTACACAGCGTTCATGGAGAGCCCTGCCGCCCTGGACACGAAGCCAGACGTTGCTGGTCGTGAGACCAACTTCAATATCTCGCTTCGAGTGGAGGCGGAGCTGGATCTCAATGACCCAGTGATGCGTCGTGCGATGACCAACCTCCAGGTCAACGTCAAACCAAAATAGATCGCGAGGTTACGATGCCGTGGTTGTTCAATTCCACGCCTGATGTGATTCCAGCAATCCTTCAGGATGGGACCTCCTATGGGTTCCTTCCGCGCAAGAAGGTCTACATCGACCCCGAGAAGATGAGTTCCTCGGTCTGGGATCTCGTCAGGTCAAGGCAGTTGATCAACAAGGGTGGCGACCCAGTACAGCAGGCGCCAGTCGTTATCCCACATATCCAGGTTCAGCCTTTAGAAACCGTTACTTCCAGCAGTCTTCATCTGGCCGATGCTAGCTTCACGGTCGACTCATCAAATGCTGATCTCGAAAAAGAAGTGAAAGCCGAGAAAAAGCAAAGCGATGACGACGAAAAAGCAACTTCCGACCATTCGGAAGTCGTAACCCAGAGTAACGACGAGAAGAAGATCAGTAAGCGGAACCGAAAGTCGCGACGACGTTAGGAACCGCTCGGAAGTTGCACTCCACCAGGAGAGACGAACATGGCCGAGTTTCTGAGCCCAGGAATTTTCATCGAAGAGGTCAGCACCAGCGGCCAGATCGTCCAGGCGGTTGGCACTTCGACCATGGGAATCGTTGGCTGGACCGAGCGCGGTCCGGTTGATGTCGCAACCCTGGTGACCGGAATCGATGATTTCGGCCGCAAGTTCGGCGAGTACACCAACGATTCTCGGGTGCCCATTTCGGTTCAGGCGTTCTTCGTGAACGGCGGATCTCGGTCCTATGTCGTCCGTGTTGTTCCAACCGATTCTGCGAAGGGCGAGTCCTGCATCACGGATCCGGTCACTGGCGTCGCGCTGAGCCCGGTCGGTACCGGCTCAAGCCCCCAGACGATGACAGGGACGCTTACGAACGTTCCGGTCAAACCCGGCAGCGTCGTTGTCACCTGGCGCAATAACCCGGCTGGAACGATCTCTGGTGAGAACCCGACGTTCTCGCCTCCTGAGAGCGAATCCGCCGTGGGCCCGTTCCTGGCGACGTTGGCCAATGCGCCGCTCGTCAATACGCCCATCACGCTGCATTGGACTGAGGCAATTCAGGCCACGGCGGTCCTGACGACGACGGCGAACTTCGCCAACGGCGAAACGGTCACGCTTGGACCGAAGACCTATGCGTTCCAGACCGTTCTGACGAACGTCGACGGCAATGTGCTCATCGGTGCCACGGCGAGCGACTCGCTCGACAACCTGGTTGCCGCAGTCAATTTGAGCGCTGGCGCAGGTACAACCTATGCGCTTGCGACGACGGCAAACGCATCGGTTGGCGCTGAGACGGGCAGCGGCGCTGCTCGTACTTTCTACGCCCTGGTTGGCGGCACTGCTGGCAATGCGCTGGCCAGCACGGAGACCGCAACGAACGCTTCCTTTGCTGGAGCAACGTTTAGCGGTGGTGTTGCAGCGGCTGCCAAGAGTGCAACGGTCACGAACACCAGCACGGTCGGTGGCGCTGACGCAGCTCGCATTGCTGCAGCAAGCATCAATCGTACGACTGGTGCTCTGAGCATCACGTACAACGCCCGCGTGATTGGTACCAACAACGGTCCCGGCCCCAACTCCATCACGGTGGACTACGACGCGGCTGGTGCCGCTGAGACCACGACCGACAATGGCGCTGGTGCTTTCTCGGGTACCACGACCGGCGGTACTACAATCACTGGAACAGTTGACTATGCGACCGGAGCGCTGTCGATCACCTTTACTGGTGGCACCGATCAGCCGTATGCCGGCGATACGGTCACGGCTGCGTATTCGACCTGTCAGTGGAGCATGACGGCTTCGAACCAGGGTTCCTGGTCTAGCCGCATGATCTTCCGACTCGCAGGTAATGCGAACTTCTTCACGTATGGAACACAGGCGACGCCTGATGCCGGTACGTACTCGAAGTTCGACATTACGATCCTGCTCCAGAACACGTCGACGCTGGAATTCGAAGTGAAGGAGACCTACGAGGAAGTCGTCTTTGACGACGCTTCGGATGCCCTCTACTTCCCCGACGTTATCAATGATAATTCGGACTTCGTTGCCGTTACGGACAACGGATTCCTGGATGTTCCGTCAACGTTCAAGGGTGTCAACCGTACGGACGTGATGGGAACCGGAGACGGTACCACCACGCTGTTCACGGGCACGTTGCCGAACGCACCGATTGTCAAAACATCGGTCGTGATCACGTACACGCCTGTTGCTACGGGTCTTCGTACCCTGTCTGCAGACGTGAACGGAAACATCACCGGTTCCGGTTTGGACACGACGAAGACCAACAAGGTCAACTACACGACCGGCGTGTTCACGCTGAACTTCCTGACCGGCTCGAACGCGCCAGCCAACCTGGCTACGATCGATGCTGCGTACATCTCGTCTCCGGCAACGTCCAGCGTGGATTACGCCTTCACTGGCGGATCCAACGGTACTCTGACCGGCGGCACGTTCGATCGCACGGTGTTCACCAGCCCAGTTCTCGCAGCGAGCAAGCGCGGCATGTACGCGCTAACTCGCCCAGATGAGGTCATGCAGCTGTGCATCCCGGACTTCGCCGGGGACACGACTGTGATGGGCGACCAGCTGGACTACGCCGACGATCGTGGCGATGTGTTCGTCATTCTGACCACGCCGAAGGGCTTTGATGCTCAGGCGGCGGCTGACTTCCGGTCGATTACCTTCAACCGGAAGGACAAGTTCGCAGCCCTCTACTGGCCGTGGATCAAGGTTACGGATCCGCTGAACTCGTCGAAGACCCTGACGGTCCCGCCTCTGTCGTGGATTGCCGGTGTCTACGCTCGTACAGATCAGACCCGTAACGTCGGCAAGGCACCGGGCGGAACGGTCGATGGCGCGCTGCGGTTCTTGTCTGGCCTGGAGAGCAGCCCGGACAAGGGAGAGCGCGACACGGTTTACCCGCTGCGCATCAACCCACTCATCAACTCGACCCAGACGGGTCTGGCGGTGTGGGGTGTGCGTACGCTGGCACCGACGAACGATACCCTTCGGTACGTCAACGCTGTGCGTCTGTTCCAGTTCGTTGAGAAGTCGATCTTCAACTCGACGTTCAACTTCGTGTTCGAGAACATCACCTCGAACCTGTACAGCCAGCTGAAGACGACGTGCGACGGATTCCTCCACAACCTGTTCACGAATGGTTACTTCGCCGGCAGCTCGCCGACGCAGGCCTACTTCGTGATCTGCGATGAGACCAACAACCCGCCAGAGGTTGCGAACGCTGGCCAGGTGATCGTCGACATCGGTATCGCGCCGAACCGCCCGGGTGAGTTCATCCGGTTCCGGTTCAGCCAGAAGACGCTGACGGCGTAACACCTAGCCAGGACGAACCACCATGTCGGTATCGACTCTTATTACCAACCTGACCACGGGTCCTGTACGGATCAACGAGCTGTACACGACGCTCGGTCCTGCTGGTTCGTCAAACGCAGCCATTACGATCACGCGTACGGTTGCTCAGCTTGACGCCATGGACAGCCTGAAAGCCCTGCTTAGTGCAGGTACTGTCAGTGCTGTTCCAACGAAGTCGTCTGACAACGCCGACATTATGAGCGTTCCTTTGGAACAGCATGGCGCTGTTGGTATGACGGTTCAGGCCACTGGTGAAGTTCTTACGCCAGTGGTTTTTGCATCCCCATATCCGGTGGGTGTGAAGCCCGTTGTTGTCGGCAGGCTGGATAAGACTGGCGTGACAGCAGCTCGTGGCCAGCTCTACGTTCAGTCGATCACGAACACGGGATTTACGTTTTCGTTGGACGTGACGACAGCGGTGGCAGCTGAAAACCCGACCTGGTCTCCGCCTGAGTCTCAGTCGACAGTGGGGCCGTTTACGGCCACGCTAGCGGCTGCCCCTCTGACGGATGTGCCGCTGACCATTAACTGGACCGAGTCGATCCAGGCGACTGGAACGCTGACGTTCACTGGTCAACCGTCGGACACCCAGACCGTTACGATCGGCGCGAAGACGTACACGTTCCAAACCGTTCTCACGAACGTCGATGGTAACGTGTTCATCGGTGCCACTGCTGCCGCCTCACTGGCCAATTTGTATGCGGCTATCACTCTCGGAGCAGGATCTGGTACGGCGTACGCAGCTGCTACGACGGCACATCCAACGGCATCGGCTAACGCTCCTGTTGGGCTCACGATGCTGGTTTGGGCACTTACTGGTGGAACGGGCGGCAACGCTCTCGCGTCCACTACAACCGTAACCGGCGCAACGTGGACTGCCGCAACGCTGACTGGTGGAACGGCTCCTGCGGCGAAGGTCGCAACATTGTCCGGTACGAGCACGCTGAGCGGAACCAATGCGTCTCGGTTGGCTGCCGCAACAATTAACCGGACCAGCGGTGCCATCAGCATCACTTTCAATCCGCGAACGATTGGAACGAACGACGGTCCTGATTCCAACTCGCTAACCATCGGGTACGGCGCTTTCGCCGACTGGACCGCAGCCTACTAGGGAGAAACCATGTCAGTTTCAGTCGTCATCACGAACCTTACGGCGTCGCCGCTCCACATCAACGAGCTGTACACCACGCTCGGTGCGGCTGGCTCCCCGACGGCATCAACTACGATCGCCCGCTCGGTGTCTCAGCTCGACTCGATGAACGAGACGAAGACGCTGTTGTTCAACAGCCAGATCTCCGTTGTCGCAACGGAGTCGTCGGACAACGCCGACATGCTCAGCATTCCGCTGGAGCAGCATGGCGTTGCGGCAGGCGTCAGCGTGGCTTCGGCCACGGAAGTTCTGACGGCTGTTACGTTCCCCAAGCCGTTTCCTACTGGCATCAAGCCCGTGGTCACTGCGACCGCTGACAAGAGCAACGGTCTGACGGCTCGTGGTCAGCTGTATGTTCAATCGATCACGAACACCGGCTGCACGCTTGCGTTGGTTGTGACGACCCTTGAGGCGGCGTCCACCTGGGATCTGAACTGGGTTGCTACCTACTAAGCAGCGTTATCTCCAGCGTGATAGAGTAGATCTGCAACCATTGAGAGGCGATCATGGCGCGTCCAAAATCAACTGACTACCTGCACAACTTCAGGTTCCACGTCCTTATCCAGGGATTCGGTGGCGCAGGAACCGCTCAGCTGAGGACGGGCGGTGCTCCTCTCCCCAGCGCTGGCTTCAACGCATGCACGGCTCCTGAGGCGACTCAGAGCGCCGTGGAATACCGCGAAGGCCACTACATCTACACGCGCAAGTACAGCGGTATCCCGTCCATGAACGACATCACGCTTTCTCGTGGTGTTGCTCTTGCCGAGGGCACCTTCTGGGCGTGGATGAAGGCCTGCATGGAAGGCAACGAAGAGTACAGGGCGGACGTGAGCATTCTGCACTTCCACCGTGACTCGAAGCCGGCCACGTCGACGACGCCAGGTGCCCCGAACACGATCCAGGGAATCCCTGCGACCGAGGGTTTCATCGAGTACAAGCTCGGTGAGTCCATCCCGGTCCGCAACAAGGCTGCGTCGGATCTCGATGCAACTGGCGCCGAGGTCTCCATTAAGGAGATCGACCTCTCGTACGAGTGGTTCGACATCATCGACCACGGAGCTGCTACCTCTTCGGCGCAGCCACCTGGTACAGTATGATTCGTGGCGCGGAGCCGACTATTTGATGTACTGCAGAGCCACCTGTTCTGGGCGTTTGACGCGACCAGTCAGGGGGTTCCGGTCTTCAACCCGCTGTTCGGCTTCGCAAAGGTATCTGCTCCCCAGATCACCGCTGAGGTTGAGCAGTTCAAAGACGGCACGTACGTCTACAACCGTTACGTCGTAAAAGGCGGATCTATTGGTCCGGTCATTTTTGAGAGGGCGGCTTCGATGTTCGATGCCGACTTCTATGACTGGATCATGTTTACGCTCCACGGCAACAAGGACTTCGAGGACGGTGGCACCCTTGGAAAAATTGCCAACGATCTTCTTGGTGGTGGGCGTACTACGCCGAGGCGCAATCTGCTGATTGTTCAGTTCACGAACATCAACATTGCGAATTTGTCTGGGGATGCTGCTACCGAGGCGCTCAAAATTGCCGGTATGGTTGCCATTGGGTCCATCACGGGAATTCTGTCCGGTGGTGGAATTGCTGGAGCTGCCGTCGGTGCCGCTGCAGCGGCAGTTGGTATTGGCCCGTTCCAGTTTGCGACAAGAATTCCGGCTCGGGCTTGGCTCCTGCACGGTTGTTTACCGATCAGATACAAAGCAGGGGCAGATTTTGATGCGAGCACTGCGTCCATCTCTCTACAGGAACTAGAAGTTCAGCCAGAGATGATCGAAGAATTCAGCCTTGGCCTGAAGCCATAAGTAGGAGGGGTCTATGCCGCGAAATAGCGATGAGATGCTCCAGATCCCTCTCAGCGAAAATGAGAGTCTCGATATCATCCGCCTCGAAGACATGACAATCTTGTTCGTGATCTCCGAGCGCCGTGGCGTTCAACGCAGGACGGTCGCCAAGGTGAATGTCTCTGACGTCGTGAAGATCGCCAAGTTTCTCGTCGGCATTCCAGGAGGAAAAGATGGACCCGAAGGATCCTGAAGGCGAAGAGTGGACCGCAGCTGACTTTGCGGCGATGCTCACGGGCGGAGACGCCAGGTCGTTTCAGCAGAACGCCAACGTCAACGTTGAGCCAGCCCCTGGGTTTCAGCATGGAGAAGGGGAATACGTCATCGACCCCGACTATGCCGACATTTTATCCTTGGATTACGACGACTTGATCCGAAGGAAAGTCGACATAGCAAAAAGGTAGGCGTTACCTACAGCTAGAGTTGACAGTATCTCTTAGTAGAGGTAATAAAGAGGCATCCCAAGATCTTTCGAGATCTTGCAATGGTGCCCAGTGGATCACGTAAAAACGAAGCCAGCGCCTCAAGTTCCCGGCCATGAAGAGTGGAAGGCCAAGGTTCTAGAACGCGATGGCAGCGCATGCGTGAACTGCAGCAGCACCGAGAAGGTAGCTGCTTGTTTCGTTATCCCGATTGAGGTTGGCGGCAATGTGAGGCCAAGCAACGGCGTCACAGTGTGCCGTGAGTGTCGAATTGCAGCCGAGAGCAGCCGGGTGCTGCCGCAACGGATCGACAACAAGACGCCCATCAACTTCCTCATCAGCGACAACCTTCACAAGGTCGTGAACAAGTACGTTCACAACGGATCGAAATTCGGCAGCGTCTCGGCTCTGATGAGATCGATGATCTCGTCGTTCATCGCGCAGCCGGAACTGTACGAAGACCTGCAGAGCTGGCAGGACGAAGGCTCAGACGTGAAGGTAAACGGATGGGTTGACGGCCTGCAGTACCAGCTGTTCAAGAACATGTGTCGCGCCAAAGGCATTAGCTACACGGACGCCCTCAAGGCGTTGCTGCTTGTAGCTGTTGATGGCTATCAGACGGACAACCACTAGGGGTTATATGGATCCGCAGATTGAAAACGCAAAACCGTCAGTTGACTCGTTTGAGCTGCCCTGCGGTTTCATTGACTCAGAGAACAAGCTCCACACGTCGGTTATCGTCACCGAAATCACCGGCGAAGAAGAAGAAATTCTTGCCGCGCGAAACATGCCGGTAACGAAGAGGATCAACAAGATCCTGACCAACTGTACGGAGTCGATTGGTCCGTATTCTGGCCAGCAGTTGAGCTTCATTATCCCGGATTTGACTCAGGGTGATCGCATCTATCTGCTGATGGCAATCCGACGTGCATCCCTCGGGAACGAGATGCCGTTCCAGACGAAATGCACCTCCTGCAAGGAGGACGCGCGCTTCATTCTGGACTTGGCCGACCTCGAAACCAAGAAGATGCCAAACCCGCTGATTCGTACCTACGACCTCGTTCTTCCGAAGACGAAGAAGAAGGTCCGCATGAAGGTGCTCACTGGGCGTGGCGAGGAAGCAATTTCCAAGGCGGCGCAGAAGGGCATCGACGTCATTTCGACGGCCATCCTTGCTCGCATGGATTCAATCGACGACAAGCCCGTGACGATCGACGATCTCAAGGGGTTGCCGTTGATGGATCGAAACTTTCTGAAGGATGCGTGGGTGGACAACGAGGGCGGCGTCGACACCGAGGTTCAGATCGATTGTCCTGCTTGCGGCGTTTCCTATGAAACGGAGTTGGATATCTCCCAGCAGGGTTTTTTCAACCCCTCGGCAACATTGAAGAACTGGAAGAAGAAATATTCTTTCTGATGGAGTGCTGGCGAGGGTTGACCTACGAATCGATCATGAAGATGCCGTCCACCCGACGGATTAGGATGATCCTCAAGAAGTCAGATCTAGAGAGAGAACGACAAAGACGCGAGGAGCGACTATCGAGAAGGTGATCAGCGCAAGTGTTTGCGCGAAACGGGGTGCCGAGAACTAGCTCAGCACCCCGTTGTTCTATGGCCAGGTGGTGCGATTTCTGAAGTTTGAGTAGAGTCTAAGTCGATGATGACGGCTGCATATAACCAGGGAATGGAGGCCTAGTATGGGCTTGAATTTCCTTGGTTTGGGCTTCTCTCTTGGTGCGCAGGACAAGGGTCTTGCTGGCGCGATCAAAGAGACGTCTAGCGGCCTGATGGACATCTCCAAGTCGGTTATTGGGATCGGCTTGGCGTCGGCCAAGATGGTCTTTACGCCGCCCAATCTGAAGCCTGCGATCGGCATGGCTCAGACGTTGGCTAACGACGTCAAGCTGAACACAACGGCGATCGAGGCTTACGGTGTTGCGGCGTCTAAGACGACTAGTGCAGGTCTTGCTGGCCTCAATCTGACCGAGAAGCAACTGCGCAGGGCGCAGTCCACGATTTCAAGCACGGCGTTCGCCTTGAACGTGCCGGTAGAGAACGTGACCAAGTCGTTCGCCGCCCTAACACAGGCCGGTATCGACACAAACAAGATGGCCGATTACGGCTTCGATAGCTTCTCTGATTTCCAGAAGGTCATGGAGGTTACCGGGACGAATTCGGACGAGTTCGCAGCATCGCTTGGGACGATGAACAAGCAGCTGGGCATGACGAAGGGACAGATCAAGAATTCTGTTCAAGCAGTCGCGGCTATCGGTAAGAGCATGAATATTGGCCGTCAGGCCATTTCAGGCATGTCTGAGACCGTAAAGATCTTGAATGCAAACGCCAATCTGTTGCCACAGCAATGGAGCCCGGCGCGGATGGACAAGTTCCTCAAGGGGACGACCATCGTTGCAGGCGCTCTGACCAGCATTGGAATGACGGCCGACGAGGCGATGGGCGCATCGCGCGGACTAACGCAGGCCCTTTTGAAGGGCCAGAAGAATATGTCGGATACGTTCGCTGGTCTCAAGGATGATCTGGGCAACGAGATGGACGTGCTTACGCAGAACTTCGGTTCTGCCGATGAAGCGTTCAAGATGCTTCAGGAGAGTCCAGATCAGTTCATGTTGAAGATCGGCAAGGTCGTCGATCAGGTCAACAAGAAGGTCACAGACCCGCAAGCCCTGAACCGTTTCCGATCACAGATGGAGGCGACGTTCGGTCCGCAGGTGATGGCCGCCTTCCAGAAGAAGGGATACGGGCAGCTAGCGCCAATGATCGAGAAGGCCAACAAGATGGCCGACGATGGCGGCAAGGCACTCAAGAGTCTGGCGCAGGCACATCAAGACGGTCGTACATACGCCGAGAGGTTTGGTTGGGCTCAGGACATGATCCAGACAAAGCTCAAGCAGGTCAAGGGCGTCATGAGCGACGACAAGTACCTGAAGGAGTACGTCAAGCAGGGTAAGCAATTCACAGATTGGGCAGCGAAGACGGCAGCCAAGGGTGGTCCGCTTGGCAAGATGACCGACATGCTGATCGAGGTGAAGAACCGTGGCTTCGGCGGGTTCTTGGCCGCGCACAGCAAATTCGGATTTGCGATGTCCGAGACCATTAAGATGCTGCAGCCGACGTTGCAGTACCTGCCGGCACTGTCGGTGGCATTCAGAGCGCTGATGAATCCGATGGGGCTCGTCATCGCGGCGGTTGCTGGGCTCTATTTCGCGTTCAAGGATTTGAACAAGGGAGCCAACAGCGTTCTGCGCCCGATGATCGACAAGATGGTGAAGGAGGCCCCTGTCTTCCTCAAGAAGGTCTGGGGCTTCATTCAAGAAGTCGGGCGTACAATCTTCAAGGTTATCCAGAGCATCGACTGGGACAAGGTCGTCGATGTGATCATGGAAGGTCTGTCGGCAATCTTTGATTTCGTCGCGAATATCGACTGGGGTGGAATTGCTCAGACTCTAATGGACGCCCTGGGCAAGGTCGTCGATTTTGCTTTCAAGGTCATCGACAGGATTGACTGGAACAAGGTTGGGCAGGTTCTTGGAGTGATTCTGTCCAAGGCTGTCGATGTCGCCCTGGCTCTTGTGGGGGCGGTCTTCAATCTCGCCGAGAGAATCGGCGAATGGCTAGCCGGCATTGACTGGAAGGGCGTCATTACAAGGATCGGCGATGCCCTCGTCATGATTTTTGACAAGGCAGCTGATTTTCTGGGCAAGATCAACTGGGGCAAGGTTGGAACTATCCTTGGTGACATTCTCATCAAGGCCATGGAAGTTGCGCTTCTACTGCTCCAGAAGGCGTTTGCGTTGGGCGAGCGGATTGTTCGATGGCTTGGTGATATCGATTGGACCGCCGTCGGACAGAAGCTTGGTTACTACCTGGCAGCAGCAGCTGACCTTGCACTCCAGGCTGTTGCTCTTGTGTTCCAGAAGATCTGGCAGATCTTCACGCACATTCCAGAAATCATGGCCAAGGCCTGGCAGATGGCCGTCGATTTCGTTGTCGGTCTTCTGGATGGAATCAGGGACTACCTGGTCAACAAATTCCCGTCAGCGACAAAGCCGATCGTGTTCATCTTTGAGATGATCAAGGCTGCAGTTAAAATTGTCGGCGGTGCATTCAAGCTCGCATGGGAAGCCATTGGTGCAGTCCTTGGTTTCATCTGGGACATCGTCAAAGGAATCGCCAAGGTTGTTGGATTTGTGCTCAATGCGGCATGGCAGGTCACTAAGGCGACCATCGGCTTTATTTGGGACATCCTGAAGGGCATCTACAACGTCATCAGCACTATTGTTCATGCTGTTGGCGATGCCCTAGGATGGGCGTTCGGGAAGATCAAAGATGCCGTCGGGTGGATTTACGACAAGCTGTCCGCTGTTGGTGGCGTGATCGGAAGCGTTGTGAGCGGCATCGGTGGTGCGCTCAGCAAGGTTGGCGGATTCTTCAGCGGCATCGGAGGCAGCATCAAGAGCCTCTTCAGCTCCTCGGAGAAGAGCAGCGGCGTGAGCATGCAGCAGCTCATCAACAAGCAGATGGAAGCGAACAAGAAGATCATCGAGGAGTACCACAAGCGCAACATCGAGCTTGCCAAAAAGGGCGATGAGCGCGCGATGAAGGAAGAGGGCTACGTCAAGACGATCGAGGGAAATATCATCAAGTCGATCGATTCGCTGACGCAGTACACGAGGGACGCCTCAGGAAAGATCAAAGAGACGTACGTGACAGCGGCAGCGTACAGCAAGGGCTTCGTTCAGGGCGAGGCCTGGGAAGAGCTGGAGAAGATGCAGGAGGGCATTCGCAAGGAGGGCGATGCTCTAAGAGGCAAGAACTACAAGATGGGCAGCAAAGAGCAAGAGAAGTGGATGCAAGACATGGACACCATGCTGGCGGGCTTCGATAAGCAGCATGAGGAGTACATGAAGAAGTTCGGCGTTCGTTGGGACATCATGTACCAGGCGAACGAGCAGATTAAGGGGCAGTTTGCGATTGAAACGAAACTGCTCGACGACGCCAAGGCCAAGAGCGAGGGCTACTACACGACTCTCACAGGTCTGCAGAAAAGCCTCAGCAAAGAGAGTGGCGAGCTACGCCTTGAGATGCTCAAGCTGGAGGCTCAGGGCAAGGTTGGCACCGAGCACTACATGGATATCCAGAAAAAGTATCTGGATTCAATGGCGGATGGCAAGGCGAAACTAGATCAGTACACCACGATTCTAGCCGGCAACATGCACGACGCTCTCGACAAGTTCGCCAAGGACTCGAACGAATATGCGCAGAAGGCGCAGGTTGCCGCGCATATTATCGCTGAGGGTTACAAGAACAGCGTGACGTCGATGTTGGCCGGATTGCCTGAGCAGAGCAAGGCAACGTCAGATCTCGTCACGAGCATGATGACGGAACTTGGCAACGCCCAAGAGAAGGCGGTTGCCGACTTCCTCAAGACGACGAAATTGACGGGTCCTGCTCTTGATGCAGCCGTTGCTGACATCACGAAGAAATACAAGGACCAGCAGGACCAGGTCACGAGCATCCTGAAGCAGAACCACGAAGCTCTAATGGTTGGTGCCCAGAACGATACGCTGGCAGCGCTGGATAAGGTGAAGCAGGGATATGCCGGCATGGTCAAAGAGGTCAACGCGAAGACATCCGAAGCAGCTGGTGAGATTCAGAAACAGTTCGGCGTTTCCGCTGATGC
>Ga0307473_10000003_pt1 | contig 86867 bp, 143 predicted proteins | sample atmos_gasesAM5C__FD_203744 | JGI IMG/M metagenome (GOLD analysis project Ga0307473, IMG submission 203744) | Hardwood forest soil microbial communities from Morgan-Monroe State Forest, Indiana, United States - atmos_gasesAM5C_515 | ecosystem: Environmental > Terrestrial > Soil > Temperate...
GGTATCGTGATCGTGTTCGATGAGAACGGCGACATGCACACGAATTTCCGGTGCAACGATCAGGAGATGGCCTTAGCTGGCGCTCGGTTGCTTCACCTTGCAAACACTTGATTCACAAGAGATGACACAGTGAAATCTCTAACGCCGTTTGATCGACAGGTGCTTCTAACGATCGGCCGTAATTGTCGGCAGAACAGCCCCATCAAGGCTCGTCATTGGACTGAGCCCCCGAGAAATATTCCGGGCGTCGAGGACGCGATACGCCATCTTGGCATGCACAAGATGATCCAAAGGAAGGGCGGCCTTTGGTACAAGGTGCAGCCGACCGAGAAGGGATGGCGGCAGATCAAGTCAGAGAAGGAAAGCCGAGAATTCCTGGCGAGTATTGCCTAACCCGAACGAACACTTTAGGGGTGCGACCTGTAAAGCGTCGCGTCGAAATCGGTACAAAAACTAAAGTGTGATTCCCGCGGAGTCTTGCCTAATGTGAGAATGGAAACTCGTGGCAGCCGGCGGGACGCCGGGGCTCTACTAGGGCCGAGCTGGCAACACCTGAATCCTAGTTGGTTGGTGAGCCAGATGGGTCGCACCCATCCCACGGGGCCATTTTCGCCGTCTCGGCCTAATGCGACAATGGCGAAGTCACAGTGAACTCGACCTCCGGCAGCTTCACCACCACCGGCCATAGTTCAAAGAACGGCGCGCACGAAAACGCCAAACTCGTGTTCAGCTTGGTGACGCCCCAAGGCATGGTGAACGGAACCTGCCATTCCCGATCAGAGATGTTGCCGTAGTCGGGCAGTCCGAATATGCGGGCTTCAACTTGATGAGCAAATTTCAGGGAATCGATGAAGCTGGTGGACGCCGTGTAGGAGAAACAGTCATGCCGATGCCATTGAATTTGGCGTCGAACATCGATGATTTGCCCAGGCAGAACGCTGCCTGTGACTTCGCTGCCAAGTACAGTGATAGGGTCCATCCTGCTATAGAGCAGGGCTGAGGTCACAATAAGGGCGGCGAGGAGGGCTGAGAGGTGTTGCTTCCACCTCACGATACCATCCATTTGAAGAACGATCGAATGTGCTCCCATCCGGCCCACACTCCCGCGATCGTCGATCCGATGTATGCGACCCATATCCGACCGCTCGCCCAAAGCCAGTCCATTCTTTCCTGATCTCTAATGATCTTGCGAGCCTTTTGGTTCTCCAGAGGAGTCAAAGGCTCGCCAGAAAATTCATCGAGGGGATTGGCCATGTCAGGGCGCTTGGCCCTGATATAAGAGCTGATGAACGTCATGGCCATGAGCGATCATAGATCGTTCTCAGAAGTGACGATTCAGGCTGAGCCGAAACTCATTCTCACCCGTCTGCTGCGTAGGCAATCCGGCAACCGTCCCTGACGTTCCACCCTGGCCATAGGTGTAGCGTAGGTACTCGGCCGTCGCCGTGACGTTCGTAGCGAGCAAGAACTCCGCGCCGGCACCGCTCACCAGGCTGGGCTGCCCATGCCGCCATTCCTCGCCAATCACCGCGTAGGGCGTCATCAGAGAGGATAGGAACTGCTGCGGCAGGGTCGGGGTGGCTGTCCCCTGGACGCCCGCACCGAAAGCCTGGGCCAGTGAATAGCCAAGCCGAGCCTTGACGCCATAGGTCAGGCGGTCACGGAAGGCCACGGGCAGAGCATTGAGACCTGCATTGAGCGAGGCATCGTAGTCCACATCAGCAAGAAAGGCTGCATACCACTGGCCATTGTAGAACTCGTAGCCGGCCTGGACGCCGATGCCGAATCCGTTCTGGGCAATCCCAGTCAGCCCGGTGCCGAGCACATCCAAATTGCCGCCGGCATTGGCGATGTTGCCGCCGATGAAGAAGCCGGTACAGGACTGCAGTGTGCAGGACGCCTTGGGCAGGACAGGCGCTTTGACCGGCAGCACAGTCATGTCAGCCGCGAAGGCAGCCGAGCTCGACAGCAGAAGGGCAATGATCGTTCGCATTGTCGTCTCCATGTTACGATGACTTGTTCGGCACGAAGTAAACGAGAAGTGGTGTTGCGATGGCCACAATGGCAGTGACGGCATCTTGATTGACGGTGACGTGTTGCCCAAACACAACATTGGCGACGCTCACACCCGCCATGATCAACGCTACAATGGCCTTGTCCTTATCGGTGATCATACGATCGCTCCATTGTTGCCCACATAATTCCCGTTCAGGAAAATGTCGTGCTCGGCTTTACGGCGCCGGACGAGACCGGACAGAACGCGGCCAGACGCAATGTCGTAGAGCGCGAAGTCTCGAGCCGCGAGATTGTAGTTGCCTTCATTCAGCGCGCCGGTCAGCGAGCAGTGCGGATGGGCGAGCCAGCCCGTGTTGAACTGGAAACTAACGAGCGCATCGAACTGCTGCTGCGTGAGGGGAACCTTGATGTATTGACTGACCTCGTGCTCGACGGCGGCAAGGTCTGACTTCAGGATGTCGTCGGCATCATCAACTGTGATCTCCTGGCCCACATAGACTTCAGGTTTGCCGGCAGCCGACGTATGACCGTAGCCAATCGTCAGCGTGCCGCGCACTTCCTGACCGGGCTTGACAATGTGGTCGTTGTAGTCATCGTAAGCTCGCAGGAACAAGCCCTCGTAGCTTTCAATGAACGCGCGGCCCTTGTCAGACGTCATCATCGGATGAGCCCCCATGCGTACCATTATCGAATTCCTGCGCTGGTACTTGCCGCGCCACTGGAAACGATGGAAAAGCTGCTGATCACAACACGTAATCGACTTCGCAAAAGCCTGCAGCTCCGGTGCCGCCGCCTTCGCCAGTCCCCGCACCACCGCTGCCGCCCGATGCCGGCACGACTGCATTGATGCCTATCGTGCTGCCGGTCGTAGCCAGAGGAATAGCGCCAGACCCGAAACGGGAACCGCCGCCTTGACCGCCCCAGAGAAACGATCCCGGGATAGAAGTTCCCGTGCCTCCGGTTGCTCCGGTATTTGATGCAGTAGCCCCACCACCCGGTACGCCACCCGCACCACCCGTACCACCACCGCTAGTCACCCCGGTGCCGCCGGTGCCGCCCCCGGCAGATAGAGTTGTAAGTCCCGTTGCAGCAATTGAGGTCGCGCCGCCGTTACCACCGTTGCCGCCGGTGTTCGCGCCCGCGGTCCCGCCGGCGCCTTTCGTGATCGTAACGACAACGCCGCCCGCAACACCGTTGAAGGTTCCTTCGATATGTGCGCCGGCGCCGCCACCGCCACCCGCAGCCGTACCGTTTGAACCACCGCCACCCCCACCACCACCATCGCAGCTATAGTGATAGACCGTCGAGGTGGTCGAATTTGCGTCGGTCGTGAATGTCGCGGCCTGATAATGCAGTACCGCAGCGTTGGTTACTGTACAGGTTCCCGACGTTGTAATCGTGCAGGTGCCGCTGACGCTGATTCCTGTGCCAGCCGCGATCGCTGCGCTGGTCACCGTTCCAGTGCCAGTCGCTGTTACCCATGATGGATTGGCGGCCGCACCGCCGCTCTGCAGCAATTGTCCGCTGCTGCCGGGAGCCAGCGCGACCCAGGACGAGGCATTGCGATAGAGGATATCGCCCTGCGTCGAGGCAATGGCGCTGTCGATGATGGCACTCAGGCCATCTGCCGCCGGCACCGCCGAGCTGCCGCTGATATTGGCCAGGATCGTGTTGTTGGCGATGGATGGCAGCTGCGCGAGTGTGGCCTGTCCGGTCAGGGACGAGAAGGCCGGCGTGCAGGTATTCACCGAGGCTGCCGTAATGAGGCCCTTGCCGTTGACCGTCACGGTCAGGCATTGCGTGGCCGAGCCGAAGGTGCCGACGTTGCTGTTGACGGTCGCGAGCGTCGTAGCAAAGGTGACGGTGCCCGATCCGGTCACGTCGCCGGTCAGCGTGGTTGACCCGATCGTGCCGCCATCAGCGATGACCTTGCCGGTCGTGCCGCTGAAGACAGCGACGTGGTTATTGACCGCGCTGATCGGCCCCACGACGTTCCCGAGGCCAAGACCGGGCGAGGCCAGCGATGGATTGCCGTTCGCATCGAAGATGAAGAACTGACTGGCCCGTGTGGCTGCCGGCGATAGGACGCTGAGCGTTTCGCCCGGCGGGGCCTGTACGGTACGACCGGCCAAATCGTTTGTCTTGTCCCAAGTCTCGCGGTTCTCCGCGGTGAGCTCGGTCAGCGCCTGATTGAGATCACGGGCAGCAACGCCGCGGTTCTCGGTGAATTGCACAGTTCGGCGCGGGCGTTCGGCCCCGACGATCTGTACCGTTCCGGTCTGGGCCGAATTGAAGGTCAGGACCGCATTGGTGATCGGCCGCGGAATGGTGGCAAGCGCGCCTGTTACGCTCGAGAGCGACCAGCCAAAAGTTGGGTCGGTCGATAGATAGCGGGTGCCCGCGATCCATACTTCGATCCACTCATCAACGTCAGTGCCCGAGGCGAAGATGGCAAAATTGACCGCGCAGGCGCAGGTCGTCGACGAGATCGTATAGCTAGTCCGTCTTTCGGTGTCGGGCAGGGCGGGGACGGGAGGCGGGACTTGAGCTATCGCCGCTCCAATCCCAAAAGAAAAGGGGGCTACGGCCAGAGCTAGGAAGCTGACCGCAGCCAGTCTTGGGAGGAACCTTCGACGAGATGTCGTCATGACGCGCGCAGGATGGCGGTCGGCGCCGCCTCGGCAACGCACGTTCATGATCGTTACGGGCCAGAATCGCCAGATAGCGCCGTCTCAATGAATGGCAGCTCCAGGCCACTGACTGGGGTCGCGGTTGAGCGGCTTCACGCCCATGCTCTCATTGAAACCGTCCTCGGCCGCATCAAGCAGCCGCCGCACCGCAAACAGATTCTGCAGGAAGATTGCCTGCCGCATCTTGTGGGTATCCATGGCTGTCCACGTCCCATGGAACGCATCGTTCACTCCACCGGCGATACCCTCCATCTTGGAATAGGTCGGGCCCAGCAGCTCCGACAGGGCGCTGTTGGACTGCCGGCGGGATAGCGGATGGTCGGCCCCGATCGCCCGGAACATGTCGGTCGACCCACCGGTGAACTTGGCCTGCATGGAATTGAGTTCGGTGAACCAGCCCAGGATGGCCGACCGGGAAATGCCTTCCTTGATCCAGTCCTGGGGCCGCTCGCTGGTCGGCGCACCACTCCATAGGGTGTAGGCGCGGTAGGAGATCATGCCCATCCCTAGGCTCGCCACGAGCCCCTGGAGGGTGCGGCCATCCATCTGCTGGAGGTTCGAGATCAGAATCTTCTCATGCGCGGCCGCCACGAAGCTCTTGTACTGCCCGAGCAGGCTGACCACCGGGCCGGACATCCAAAGGGGCTTCTCCATGCCCGGGGTTAGGACCGCCTGGTCAGCGGACCGCGCCACGGCCGAGGAGAACACGTCCCGGGCCTGGGTATCCTTCCAGTCCGCGGTGTTGGCCACATGGGTCCCGGTCCCGAACTCCTGGCCGCCACCGTCCTTGTAGGCTTTCCAGATGCGGGTCGCCATGGTGGCGTCGATCCCCGCCAGGGCCATCCGCTCGGTATCCTTGGCCGTCTGAGTGCTGCCGGCGAAGCGCTCCGCGGTGCGCAGGAACTCGGCTCCCGCCACCGTACCAGCAACGGTCTTCATGCCGTCGGTCCAGGGCCCATGCAGGTTGACCATCATGGACTTGTCGGCAGCCCAGGCCAGTGCGCGCTCGAACTTGGACCCCGGCATATGGTTGTCGATGACGTCGCCCCACTGATGCGACAGATGACCAATAGCCGAGTCGATCCCGACCCCCATGTCCTTCATGGACTGCCGGGCCGCCGTGCCGAACCCGTCACCCAGCCCAATCATCGATTTCAGGAATGGGGCATAACCGTCCCGGAAGACGTTCATCAGGCCGTGCCGCCAGACCGCATTGGTGGCGTCGGTCATGCGGTTGAAGACCGAGGTACCCAGATCGGTGATGAGATTGTAGCTGCGGGCCGCGTTGGCAATCCGGGCTGCATTGGGCTGGGTCTTGGCGAGCTCCCAGCCATAGACGCCGCGGACCCGGTCGCGCGTGGCGGCAAGGTCGCGGACCATGGCCTTGCGCTCCCGGTCGAGCGCCTGCGCCTGCTTCTCAGTCTTAGCGCCAGCCAGCCGAGCGTCGTACTCCTCGTTGAGCTGCTTGAAGACCTGCTGCATCTCGACATCACCGAATCGGTCGGTCAGGTGAATGTCAGGCAGCGCGGTCCGCAAATGGGCGGCAATGACGTGCTCGGTGTCCGTGTTGACGAAGTCCCGCACCAGCGAGGTCGGGATAGCGAAGTCGCGGGCATTGAGCGAGCCGCGGACCTGCTGCTGCTCACCGGGCGGCCCAATGACCGGCCCGCCGCTGGCGATGTCGTAGGGCAGCCGGCCGTCAGGCGCTGTGTTGATGCGGTTGATGATCTCGGCGGCGCGGCCCTCCAGCTCCTGCCGCGACAGGTCGCGATCGGACTTGAGGATTGCCTTGACAGCCCGGTCGACCGAACTGTCGGCGCTTTCCAGTCGGCCAGGCTCGCCCTTGAATTCCCCCGCCGCGATCTTCTCAGCCCGCAGCTGCTCTGCCTTCTCGCGCGCCTTGAGTGCGGCCTTGGCCTCCTGCGCCGATGTGCCATTCCAGTCCGCAATTTCCTTCTCGATCTTGGCCCGCATGGCCTGAGCGTGATCGGTCTCCTGGATCAACTGCTGCTCGAGCGTTTCAATCTCGCCTTCCTTGCCAGACGCCTGATCAGCGAGCTGATTGCCGCGGCCGCGAATCTTGGTCTCGAAGACTGCCCCGCCGCGGGCATTTTCGATCCGCTTCTTTTCCGCGGTACGCAACGTTTCAGCCCGCTGATAGGCGAACTTGTTGAGGCGCGTAATCTCTTCGGCCTTGTCCTGCAGGGCTTCCAGCGCATCGGTACGGCCGGATAGCTTGGCCTCGATCTTCGCGATATTCAATTCATGCGACTTGAGCGCTCCGCTATAGACCTGTAGCCGCTCCTTTGCCGCCGCCTTCAGGCTCTGCTCGCTCTCCAGCCAATCGGTGAAAATGCGCTTGACGTCATTGAACCGCGCCGCGATAGCCGGCTTGTTCCATAGCCGCGGGAAGAATGACTTGTCCCCCTTGGGCGGCTCGAGCGCCTCGGCCAGCATGGGCTTGCCGTCCGGTCCCATGGTGCGCTGGGCCAGCCGCATGACCGGGTCGAGCACCTGGGACCGAATTTGCTTTGCAGCCGCAGCCACCTCCGGGACGGCATGCACATCGCCGTCGGTCATGGCCGACGACACCGCCGTCTTGAAGTCATCGAATGACAGCTTGCCGGGCGCCTGCCCGCGCATGTCCTGGATGGTCGCAGCGGCTGTCGGCAGCTTGCTGTCCTGCAAGCCACGGTACTTGATGAACTGATCGCGCAGGATTTGGCTGTTCGTCAGCTGCCCCTCATGAGCCTGCATCTTGACCAGCCGGTCGACCGGGATGCCACCGCGCGCCGTGGTGATGCCCTGGTCGGCCTGGGTGAAGCGCAGCGAAGTCTCGGCCAGATCGCCCATGGCGCGCTTGGCGATCAGCGATGCCGACGAGAACACCCGCAGCGTCGGCGAGAAGCCCATCAATATCTTGCTGGTGTAGTCGAGCGCACCGCCCACGCCGGGCACCTGCCGCAACGCGTGCATGGCATTCTCGGGCAGTAGGATGCGCGACAGCTGCATCGTGCGCCGGTCGGATTCGGCGGCGCTCAAATTGCTAGTCAAATTCCGCAGTTCAGATTGCTTCACCTCGCTTGATACAGGAACTCCGTTCTTGTGCGTGATCTCGATATCGCTGTCGTCAAAGACGACGTAATGCTTTCCTTTATTCCAATCATAGCGGTTCGCTTTTATTCCAGCTTCTTTCAGGGCTGAAGTTGCCGCATCTTCACTTCCAGTTTTTTTGACAAGACTCTCATAGAGAGTTTGTCCAGTACTTCCAACTTCAACCCCATTTTGTTCTGCCAACTCCTTAACCTTGCTTGATTGGTCAGAAATTTTTGCACTCAAGTCCAATATCTTGTCGGGCTCTATTTTTATATTTGTTCGATAAACCGTTGCCTTCGGACCGCCGCCGGCATCAATGCTAAACCAGCGCGCCTCATCAGCGTCTGTCGTAAAATGAAACCCACGTCCAAATCCAGCCTCTCCAGTCCCTGTGCCAATTTTTGTAGGATCAAATTTGTCGAAGCTATAGGGCGACCCATGATATAGTAGAGTCTTTGTGAGGGTCTGCGGCTCGGGCGCCTCGTGCGGGACCAGCTCGGTCTTGTCGACAAAGGGAAGCTCGCCCTGGTCGGCCCGGGCCAACTCCTGCTCGAATATCTTCTTCTCGGCCGCGTTCGTGATGACAGAAAAGCGCTGCGGGGCCGGCGTCAAATCCTTACGGATGCTCTCCAGCCCATCCTTGGCTGCGGTTCGCTCGGCCGGCGACAGAAGCCCCAAGCCCCCGCCAACCAGCCCCATCAAGAGCGTATTCGTGGCGATGTTCTCAGCACTTTCGGCCGGCGTGCGCGTGACCTGACTGACCTGCAGCGCCGCCTCGGAGACGCTCGACTTGAGCGCGCCCTCAATCATGCCATGGGCCGCGCGACCGGCTATAGACAGCCCTGCGGCACCCGCGCGCACCTCACCGGCGATCGGGATGAACCAGGACGGATCGGTCAGGCCAGCCGCCACCGACGACACCGTGCCGAACCAGCCGGATGCGGCCAGCGTCTGCCGATCCTTGACCTCGGCGTTCTTCTTGGCAATCCGGGCATCTGTCTGCGCCGGGTTGACGTCGGCTAGCGACTGCTCGATCAGGTCGTCGTCCTTGGTGCCGGACAGCCGGTCGACCGGGTTGTAGCCCGGCACCGGCGCCATGTCGGGCCGCGAGCGGGATAGAGCATCCAGCACGGATACGACCGGGTTGTTCTGCCGGAAGGCGGCCCCGATCGTCTCCTGGGTGGTCGGCTCATGGAAGGGCGGCGGCTCGGGCAGGCCGAGCGGTACACGGCCATCCAATGGGTCCTGGCCTTCGGAGAAGAACGGCATCAGAATGGCGCCTGTACGTCGATAGCCCGGCTGAAGCCTTCAAGGGACTGCCGGCGGTCGCTGAGCTCGGCGGCGCGGGCGGCGAGCAGCGGCGCGGGATCGAAGCGAAACCGGCCAACCGCGCCGCCGCCAGGCGCCGTCATCACGCTCCACCGACCATTTCCGTCCTGCACCATGACCTGATAGCTCGGCGGGCGCCCGTTGCTGATATCGCGCTCGGTCTGGTCGTCAGCGACCAAGGCGCGGGGCGCGCGGTACTCGCGGTTGCCCGGCGTCTCGAGCGCGGCCCGCCGGGCCCGCGCGGCCGCCTGCTCGGGTGACTGCCGGGCTGGGGCGGGTTCAGCGCCGGGTGACGCCACCGTAGCCCCGGTCGCCTCCTTCACGGCATCGTCCAGCTGCTTCGCCATCCAGTCCTGCGACCCGCCGATCGCCGGATAATACCGCTCGGGCGCGTAGGGCATGAGGCGGTTGCCATTGACCGCCGAGACCGCGTACTTCAGCTGCAACTTCTCCATCGCAAAGACATCGGCCGCCGTCGGGTTGCCGGTCGCGGTAAAGCCCTCGCGGTAGTTCTGGTCATAGTCAGCCTTTAGCGCCCCCGAGGCGACCGCCACTTGGTCGGACACAGGGGCGCGAGCGGTGGTGCCGAACGGCCCAAAACCGGTCGAGAACTTCGACACGATCTTGTCAGCAGTGACAGACTTTAATTGCTCATCAGCCAGCTTTATGGCCGACTGGTGCGCGGCGGACTGGTCCGGATCGTAGGAGCGCATCATGCGCTTGGCGGCCTCGTCCGGCGGGTAGAACGCCAAGTTGCTCTGCCAGGCCCGCAGGTTCTTGAGCCCGTCCTTGAACTGCTGGTCGAACTGGAGCGGATTGGCCTTCTGCTGCTGGTCCAGGAACGAATAGGCCGCGGTCATCTTGGCGGTATCGCCCGAACGGGCCATGCCTTCGATGCTGTCGCGCACGCCCTTCTCGGCCAGTAGCGCCTGCATATCCTCGCCCTTGACCGCCTGGCCGACGGCGGTAAGCACGGCGGGACCGTTCTGGCCGGCGAGCGCGGAGCGCAGCGTGCCGACCTCGTCCTTGCCCAGTACCCGCACCGGGCCGCCCTGGAATACATCCTCACCGAGCTTGGCGATCTTGGCCCGCGCTGCCACACCGGCGGCAAACTGCTGCGGATTGCCTGCATCAAGCGCCGGCGGCATCTCGATCTTGTCAGGAAACCGCCGCTGCACCAGCCCCCAGCCCTCATCCTTCAGGGCCGTCTCGGTCTGCGCCTTTGCAGCCTTGAGCTCTTTGGCGATGGCAGCCTCGTTGCCGGTCGCCGTGCCGCCCTCTACCCTGGCCTCGAGCCCATCGATATAGCGCTGCTGCTCGGGCAGCGGCAGCTTGTTGAATGGCCCGATGACCGCCCGCATGGTGCCATACTGCGACACAGCAGCCGCAAGGAGCGGGTCCTTAGCGTCCATGGCCCGCTTGTGCAGGTCGGCAATGGTGGCCGGGGTCGCGTCGCCCGTCTCCTTGACCAGCCGGAAGTCGTCAGCGACGTCCTTGACGGTCTGCCGACGCTCGGCCTCATTCATGTGGATTTCGGAGCGGACCGTCTCGAACGCCGCACGCCGCTGCACATCGTTGAGCTTGAGCGACGGATCGGTCAGGATCGACTTGCCGAAGTCGACCGCAGCATTGGGCCCGTCCTGCTCGTAAATCTGGTTGGCATGATACCGAATGCCCTGGACCTGCAACTCGCTATGGAACTTGTCCATCTCGTAGTTGATCATGTCCTTGGACACGCCGAGCCGCGGATTGTTGGCCATCTCGCCGTACAGGGCCTTCATCTGACCGCTGTACTTGTTCCACTCCGGACCGTCGGTCACGCCCTGATTGGCCAGGGCGGTCAGGCTATCCTTGGCGCTCTCGATGCCAGCCCGGATGCTCGACTCCGCGCGCTGCAAATCGAGGCGCTCCTTCTCGTTCAGGAGCCCGCGGTAGGTGAGTGTCGTCTGCGAGTCGATCAGCTTGCCGAGCGTGATCCCGACCTCGGGGCCGGCCGCATCGGTATACTCCTTGACCTTTGCATTCTTGAAGGTTCCCGCTGCCGCAAGGTAGCCCTGCGGATTGTCGCGATACTTCTCCCGCAGCGCGATATCCTCACGCTTGGCCGCACCCTCGCCCTCCGACACTGCCGCGAACTTGATCGCGCGCGCATAGGTCTTGCCGGCCTCGCCGAAGATCGGAACCTTGTCGACCTTGATGTTGCCGTTGGCGTCGGTTGTGACGGCCTGTAGCCCAGCGCGCTCAGCCAGCGGCTCGGCCACAGCCTCCAGCGCCCCGCTGGCCTTGTCAGCCGCACGGGCAATGTTCTCGCCCCGCTGATCGAGCATGTGCCCGAGCATCTGATATGGGCTGGCGATTTCGCTCGGGCTGACATTCGAGCGCGGCGCCGTGCTGGTAACGACCGGTCCGATGGACGGCTCAACACCGCCGACCTGCGTTTCGCGGACAAAGGGGAGAACGTCAGCCATCACACACCCGTAAAGCTGCCGGATGGCAAAGACGTGTTCCAAGCGGCCGCATCCGTCACCGATACCGTGCTGCTGCCGCCGCCACCGGACCCCAGAGCGCCGCCAATGCCTTTGAGCACATCAGACCCTGCCGAGATGTAGCCGCTCATTATCGCCGAGCTAGCGCCCACGTCGCCCGTGAGCAATGCCTGATTGGCGGCATAGCGCAGATATGCCGCATCAGCCTCATCCTGTCGGGCCTGCTCCTGTATGCTGGATACCTCGATGTCCTTCTGTTCGGTGCCTGTCTGCTCGGTGTAATCGCGGATAGCGGCTCCCGTCGGGGACGATGGATCAGCATGAGCTGCCGAGCGGATCGCATCGATATTGCCGAGCGTGATATTGAGATTGCGCGTAAGTTGGCCAGCAGTCTGCGAAGCCTTCAGCTCGCCATACTGCGCGGCGCGGTCGAGCTCGGCTGCCTTGAACTCATCTCCCGCCGCAACACCAGTCGCATTGAGCCGATCAGCATTAGCCTGGCCTTGGCCCTTGCTGATATCGCCAAATGCACCAAGCCCGACAGATGCGAGCGATATGGCGGCAGCCGTTGTGCTAACTGGATCGCCCATCAGATGCTCACCTCAATGCCGATCTCATGGATGATCAGCGGCCCCGGCGTGTTCTTGATAACCGCAACGCGCGGATCGAACGCGCGGCCGAGCGGGCGCCAGCGCTGTGCCTCCTCGCGAAGTGCAGGCGGCTTGGTTGGGTCATCATCCTGATTCCACGTGTCTACACGATGGATGTTCATGCCCGTGCCAAGCGCCGGCGAAGTTCTTGTCAATGGCCCCGAGAACAGCCGCGACATAATGAATCCTGACGATTGCGACACATACACCGCCATCCGCGACACACGCCGCTTGAACATGCGCTGATGTACGTTTTGACCAGGCGAGGCATCCGGCACAAACGGCTCGAGCGTGGCAATCCATGGCTGTCCAGCCACGAGCGAGGCGGTCGTCAAGTCCTCACCTGCATTGCCCTGCGGAATGATATTGCCGTTGGCATCAACCGTATATGTGCCCATCATGCGATTCGTCTGATCCATCAGCGTCACCGTGGCACCGGGACCAGGAAAGACGAACAGCGGGCCTTTGCCGCCAGGTGGCGTGAATGGCGCAGGAAGACTGTTAACCAACAATACGCTATCGAGATATAGCGTGTTGTCGAGAACCTCAACAATGCTGACCGGCGTTACACCGTTCGGCGCATAACTGGTCGTGAATACGACATCGGAATTGAGCGCGCCAATCCAGGAAGCGGTGCCAGCGCCCGTCCATGGCGTCCAGCCGACATGGGGCTTTCCATCAGGCCCGGCATCAAGCAATCCATTCTTCATCAGATATTTGCCGACCGCTATCGTGCCATCGACATTGAGAACGTAAAGGTAGGTCTCCTCGTACTGCGTCGACCCTGTCGGGATTGCGATGGCTACCGGATTGTTGAACAGATGCGCGTGCAGCTCTGAAATGTTGTCGACCACATATGGCCTATAGTAGGCACCCGGCACCTGCACGGCGCCGATCTGCGTACCGCCGGCCTTGACATAGATGATCGATTGCTCTGCCGAGCGCGGCTGCACAGATGACGACGCGCCGAGCCTTGACAGTTGATTGAAAGAGATGGAACCGGGCTTGAGCGGGTTGGTTGCCGTGATCGGAATATAATAGATCGAGTTATCACAAAAAACGAACTCGGAGCCCTCCATGCCGGGCTCAACGAACAGAACCTGCGACTTGCCCGGCGCAAGCTCGAATATCGCCTGATTCGCCAATGTTCCGACCTGGAAGTCATTGAGAACGCCGATCGCAGAGTAACCGATGCCGGCCGGCAATGATGGAAAGTTGCAAAATCCCAATCGGTTCTGATCCACAAACACGGATGCGGGCCATCCCCGCAGTGCGCTCATGACCTCCTCGTCCCACTGGAACGTGGCTTGCGGCAAGATCGAGAACGGCGCCCCCACCAGCACAAATGTTCCACTCGGGCCCACAATGGTTTCACCAGCGGTGAACCCCGCCGTATTCTGCATATAGTTGACAAGCAGAAAAGCGGAATTGACCTGCGCGACCTCGGCCTGGATCGACCCGTCGGTCACCACATCACCAACCGAGAACGATCCTGACGTTACATTACCGGTCAACTCCTGAGACAAATTCAATTGCTGCAGAACTTTTCCGGTTGCAGTTGTTGAATTGGTGACGCCAGTGATCAGAATTTGCTTTCCAATATAGCGGATTATGCTCCCGACCATATTGTTGGTGAAGTAATTGCCGACCGTGCGCAGATTGATAGCGGTACCGACGCGATCAGATGGCGTCAGCGTGATGTTGCTGGCGGCAAACCGGTAGAATGGCTCATGCAAGGCGCCGGTCGAATCCGCCAGAAATGAAAAGTTGACGACGGACCACGTCGATACGCCATCCCAGCTCAGGATAACCGGGATGAACCCGCGATAACAAATATAGATCGACGATCGATACGCAGCCCAGACGATGCGATTCTGATCAGTCGTCCAGTTATATCCGCTCTGGGTAAAGACCCTGGCTCCCGTCGAATCGTAGACCCGCAAAATGCCGTTGTTGGAAAACACAAGATAGAATGTATTGACGACGCCCGGCGTCGCCGACAGCATCAAGATTTCCTCAACGCGTCCCGTTTCGAGAAACAGTGCTCGGCGGCCGGGGCGATTGGTCACCGCTCGAGAATTGAGAATGCGAAGATTTGCGCATTGGCGCGCACCCGACTTCATCAGCGGGTTCTCGTCGGCGCGCTTCATCGTGACGTCGATCTCGCCGGCCGAGAAGTCGCGTTGGGCCCCCTGTATCTTTGGGATCATAGCTGCTCAGCCTCAGGCCACCCAAGAAGAAAGAGCGACAAATAATGCGATCATTCCTGGGATATTCGATCCGCCCCAATTGTTGATGCCGAGCGGCGGCCACGGCCGGCGAACACGGCGCGCTGCCGTAATGCGCGAATTGAAGAACTGCCGCTTGGGCTTTTGCTGGTCGTAACGGGTCCGCGCGCGCTGCAGCATCGCCTCACCAGCCTGCCACATCTTGTCGCCCTCTGCCGGGTCCTCATGCAGACCGCGGTAGATGGCCGCCATGATGAAGTTCTGCAGCGCAACGATCAGCGTTGGCGTGCCAGAGGTGGAATCCGAGAGCGGTCCGGAATTCGAGATGTACTTGAGCGTGATCTGTGCAGGCGTGACAGGAGGGCTCGGGGGCGGCGGACCGCCCTGTGCATTGACGACGATCACCGGACCATTTGGGGTGCCGGCAATATCGTATAGGACCGGCGCAGGCGTGACGCTGGTGAAATCGGTCGACGTGTTGTCCTGATTGATCTTGAGCCAGATGATGTGGACGCAGTCCGCGGGGATCGGATAGGCAGTGTCCCAGGCCGTATCCTGCGGCGCGGTCGGGCTCGGCTGAAGCGTCACGACCTGGCTGGCAAAGCCCCAGCCGTGACTTTCCATCATGTAGCCCATCGCCCGCTCATAGGCGGGAGAGCTGACATTCCACTCATCAGAGCCGTCATCGGCCACATTGACGAGATTGTCGCCGCAGAACATCAGGGCGGCGTTGATAGCGCCAAGTTTATCGATCGGAAAGGTGTAGCTCATGCCGCACGGTGCTGCGGGACCCCAGAACGGGCAACGCACGTTAGGGGCGGCACTCTTTTATTGCACCATACCGCCGGTGTTTGGAGCTATGATCTGGTTGAGCTTGGCCGCCAGCAGGTTACCGAAGGCGATGCTGCCCTGCGCGTTGATGCCGCCGATGTGGATGCCATCGGTCCAAAAATAATTGGTGCTGGTGTAGCAGGATTGGCAGCCAAGGTTCGGATCACTCCCGATATCGACAAACCCACTATTGCCCGTCAGGGGCCCGGCGGCAACCAGCGTATTGAAGCCGGTGAAGCCGCCACCGCCGAGGCGCCACTGCTCCATGGTTTCCGATACGGTGCCACCCGTAATGGTCGTCGTCCCAAGCCCCGTGGCAGCCGTGTAATTGACAGTCGTACCTGTGGTGCCAGCGGTCGTCGTGAAGTTGCCATCGAGACTCGCGAAGGCGCCAGTACCCGTCAGCCCGGACGCATGCACGAAATATCCATTCGTGTATGGCACCGACCCCGACATCGTAAGACTGACCGCGCCGGTCCCACTATTGTAAGTCCCGCTGGTGATCGTAACGCCCGAGCTGGCCACCACTTGATTGTAGGAGGCCACGGGAATGTAAAATATCCCCGCCCACGCTGGAGCGCTCTGCGCGGCCAATGTCGTGTAGAACGATTGCAGCGACGCAAATACCGTAGCTGGGCTTTGTCCGCTGACATCCGCTTCGTGCTCACCGCCATTGAAGGCGAGCACGTTTGCCGCGGCCGTCGAACTCATCAGCGCCGCGTCGCGGGTCGAATAGTTCGATACGATCGTTCCAAGCAGCTCGCCGGTGATCGCTGTGTTGATCCATTGCACCGGCTGATTGAGCTTACCGTTCAGGATCGCATAGAGCATCGCTCCATAGCCAGATCCGCCAACGGTCGTGCTTGTGGTTCCCGATTGCGGAAAGTGACTGTGGTCTGGGTTGGATATCTCGCTGTCGCCGTCCGTGATCACAGTGAAGTTGGCAAGCTGCGGCACCACGCCAAAGAGTTGGTACATCCCGAGGCGCACGAGCTGCGCATTGGTGGTGGACAGCGCTGACGTGTAGATGATGACGGCCTGGACCGTCCCGTCGAGGAACCCCGGCCCGCTCGTGCACTGCACGCATTTGCCGATGATGCCACCGGTCGGGCTGCCTTTGGTTTTCCAATTACCATTCGTGACCGAACGCTCGCCCCAGAAAGCCGTTGCCGAGCCCGCCGTCGAGCCCGAGATCATGGAGAAGACCTGTGGATTGCTCTCTGCTGTCGTCCCGGTCTCGCCGCCGCTTGCGGTCAGATTGACCGCTGTTTCGTCCGACCAGCTATTGGTCGATGTCGATTTGACATAGTACGCCTGGAAATCCGTGGTCGCCGTGCCAAGCTCGAACATCGCCGGCTGATAGCCGCCAACGACGCTCGAAAGCTGCGACATCTGGAAGAAAGAGAAGGTCGTTCCCCATGCTACGCTCGGCAGATTGAAGAAGTAGTTTCCGCTACCCGATGGAGGCGGAGTTAGCTTCGAGAAGACAAAATAGACTTGTGTGCCGACAACGCGGATAAACGGCGCATTGGCGATCGTTCCCTGCGTGGCATCACGCGCATTACCGCTCTGGTCGTAGCACTTGGTCGCCTGACAGACCGTGCCGCTGCAGAACGAATTGAGCGTCGCAATATCGGTTACGCCACTGATCGCTGCTATTGTTCGCGATGTACTGTCAGATGCGCGCTGCACATCGAACAGATTACCATTCGCCCATGCGGTCGTAAGCGGAGTCGTGCCGCAGTCAAAAGCTGGTGTCGTGCCTACACTAGCATCAGCCGGAAGCCAGTTGATCGCCCCGTTATCGGTCCATGCGGCTGCGCCCGCAGAAACGCTCGTCGCCTTGAACCAGTGTGTATTAGTAAGGTTGACCCATATGCGACCAACCACATTCCCGCGCTGCGAGTCATCCTGCGCAGTCGGGCTGCGTGTGGAGTTGTTCGGATATGAGAATGCCGGAATCGCGAGCAGCAACCCAACGAATGCAGCCGCATTTCTACGCATCAATTGCATGTAAGCCCCAAAGCCCAGTAGCTGCTTTGATTGTTGCACATGCCTTGTGCATTTGAACCAACAAAAGTTACTGGCCAAATGCCAGTCTCAACAAATTCGCCATTCATGTTCCCGGTTCCGGTTCCGCCAATTCTGGACACTCCTCCCGGAACGCCAGCGCCCATGTTTTTCGTGCTTGCCGTTCCGTCTACGTATACATTCCCGCTTGCGCCGTTAAAGCTGTTCTGAATGCCGTGAAAAGACCCCTCAGTAGCACCAGTAATAGTCTGGGCGGTGCCAGCAAAACCGCCCATTGCTCCGGATGCCGTCCCGAAAAATGTCTCACCATTGGACGCGGTAGCGGTTATGTATATGACATTGTTGTTTCCCGTTGGTCCTAATCTCGCCGCGACAGCAGAAACAGCATAAGGCTGCGCAGCAATTGAATTGAGAGCCGTAGAGCTTGAAGAAATTACAGTGCCGTTGTTGCCGCCCTGTCCAAACAAACATGGAAGCGAATTCAAGCAACTGGTAACAAGCACAAACCTGTTCGGAGACGCGCCTAGGAGATCGCACGATGATGTCGTGCAATTATTGCCCTGCGTCTGATCATAAATCTTTTTTGCCGAGCAAACCCAGACAGTGCCGCCCGTGATGGTAACAGTCCCAAGTCCGGTTGCAGCCGTGTAATTAACCGTCGTTCCCGTTGTCCCGGCCACCGTAGCAAAGACGCCATCCAAGCTTGAAACGCTTCCTGTTCCGGTGAGCCCGGTAATAGCAAAACCTAATCCTGCCGTGCTTCCGGTGATCGAAGACGATACAGTCAACGAAACGGCTCCGGTCGCGGTGGTGTATGTCCCGGAGGAAACCGAAAAATTGCAGGACTGCCCCCCGATCGTTCCGCCGAACGACAAGTTACCGGTGCTGGCGTCCGTGCTTACATCCGAGCAAGTCGCGTCGTTAACATTGCACAGATTGAGCGCAGGATTTCCTCGAGTAGCAGCGCTGTACGCGCGCACTCCGTACCATGCTGCAGCGCCACTGACGACATCGCCAGGGCCGGTATAGCCACCCACAACGGCTGGCGCCCCCAAGCCGGCGTGTGACATCGGCACTTGCGCATGGCACTGCCATCCCGCAAACAGCAACGCGAAAAACGTCAGGTAGGTCGCGATTAACTTGCGCATGGCGCGACCTCAGAATTGCGCGTACCAGACATCGACATCGACGCCGCCGGTGCCGGTCGATTTTGCGCAGAGACCAAACCCCGCCGAGGTTTTCAGCCCCGACCAGAAATTGCCGCCCCACGTTTCCCCGGTATTCGCGGCTTCCGTTGCGATGCCATTAATCTGCGCGAGCGTTCCATTGCAGGTAGCCGACTGATCAGCTTCCGTTTCCAGCAACCATGTAGCCACGCCAGCCGCACGAGACCGCCACGAGCACACATAAATAACTTGAGACGCCACACCTTGAACGAACATGGTGTCGGTCGCGGTCGTAATGTGCTTGAAAACATGATTGTCGCAGTTGATCGGCGCCGCGACGTGACCGCCGGTCGCCCCGGATTCGAGCACGCCCTGATAGAGAGCGTTCGCGGGAGGAGCTGCACCCGTCGCCGCATCGAATGCACCGCCGGCATTACCGACCACCCGATCGGTCCATGTCCCGGACTGGGTAACCGGGATAGCGCTTTGATTGCTCGCAATCGCCACCGGCGCCGAATTGGCCATGGTGGCTTGGCCGTTGGAGTTAAGACCCGACGTGATGTTGACGCTGACCGCGCCACCGGCCGATACGGCAGCACATTGGTTCTCAGTCGTCGCATCGCAGACGCCGGTCTCGCTGATGACGCGAGTCGAGGCGAAGCTGATCAGGTTGGCGATCTTGCCGGAACCGACCGTCACCCCGATCGTGTCATTAGTTGCCCATGCAACGGCTGCTCCATAAAAGACCAGGAACAGAGCGAGGAGTATCTTGCTTTTCCGGCTCATCAGAACAAAACTCCTATTGCCATGGGTTGAGCGCAGCCGGTCGAGAGATCAAGAGCGCCAGTGCAACTGCCGCCCCCTCCGCCACCGCCTCCGGTTCCCGCCCCGATGCAGCCGATGTAACCAGCCGAGGTGAACATCTTCTGCCCGCACGAAAGTTGCGCTCCGACACGCGGAGACGCGCCGAAGAAGATCGCCGCGAGCAGGACCGCAATGGCAATCGAGCGCCAGATTATTGCTGGTATCCCCATGAATTCACATCGACGGCTGTTGCCGTTCCATCAGCGGTGGTTGTGATGGTGATCGCCGTGTTGACTGCGCTCGATGGAATGCAAGGAAAGAAGTTCTGCGTGAGCGGCTGACCCGCAGCGGCGGTCGAATTGAGCTGATAGACTTGGGACGACCCGATAAGCCCCGCAACAGTAATGGGCCCAATGGCAGCCGTGCCGCCGATCGCGGATACGTTGAACCCACAGATATAGGTGAATTTCCCAGATGCCGCCGCCAGCGTCCCAACCACGGCACCGGTCGTGCCGGCAGCATTTCCGGTGATCGGCGTTGCGCCCGGCGGATAACCAGCGCCAAGCGTTCCCGCCACCGGCGAAGGATTGGCAACCTGCAGAGGATTGCCGGAATTGACTGCGCCGGATGCAGTATAGGGAACGATGGGGACGCAATTGGCACCCGTCGGCCCCGTACAGGAGGTCGTCTGCCCCCAAGACAAAGAGACCGCCGCGAGCAGCGCCGCGACGGCCAGGACGAGACGAGACAGCCTCATCGGCCAACCCCCCGTTGGATCAGTAGAACGTGTACTGCACCGAAATATTGATCGATGCCGAATTGCAGGCCGTATGACAGACCACAAGGATTTGGTCAGCCGCCGGCACGCCGCCGTTGGCAAACACGCGCGTCAGAGCCGAGTCGGGAACCACAACGGTGTTGTTGGCGCTCAGCGCCTGCGCGGACACAAAACGCGTGGCCGAGCCGGAATCGCCGATGTCGACGCCACCCGTTACCGCATTGCCCGCGGTCTCCTCGAGGACGATCGCCGTGATCATCCCGTAGGCCGGCAGCGTGATCGTCGAGGTCGCCGCCGTCGTGTTCGCCGTGATGGCTTGCTGCTGGATGACGAACGTATTGGGACCGAAGTAGAAGCCCTGGCTGAGAAAGAAGCCGATATCCGATGCGGCGATGACCGCACAACCGGCGCCGTTGAGCGTATAGGACGGTTGCGGCGTGGCGGTCGAGGAAGAGTTGACGACAACGCGCGGGCCCGGCACTCCGACCGACGGCTCGGCCGCACACATGACGGCATGCGTGGTCTGGGTGGTCGCGGCCGCGTGCGCATCATGCGGCGCAATCAGCGCCAGAGCGGAGGCCGCAAGAAGCAGTAATTTGCGCAGGTTCATGGTCGTGCCTCCAGTTCACCAAATTGGGGATCGCGGCGGCGGGCCTCGGCAAGGTCCGCATTACCCTCGGCCAACCGGCGCAGGTTTTCGGCCTGTCCATGGCCGGGCTTCATGCCCGCCGGCAAACCGCCGTTCTTGAGCTTCTCGTAACCGCGGGTGCGGCTCGAGATGCAATAGCGATCGGGATCGCGAGTCAGCGTGTCCTGCGCATCGCAGGACCACTGCATGATCTCGTAGGGCCCGCCATAGCGCTTCTCGAAATCAGCGTAGTCGAGCTTGGCCTGCTTGTAGGCCTTGAGCTCCGATTCGTAGTCGGCCTTGGCCTCCGTGAATTCGATCATGGCCAGGTCGTACTCGGGGTCGCCTTCCTTGCCCACCGGGGCCTTCGGGCGCTTGGGCGCGGCCGGCTTCGAAGGGCCGAGGTCCCACAGAAAGACATGCATGAGCCGGTTGTCCGACTCGTTGTTGCTGGTGACCCGAATGCCCTCACTCATCGCCGCGTTCATCCTCTGCGTCTAGGCGCTCCTGCGCCCGCTCGGCGGCGACTTCCTTCTCGATCTCTGCATCGAGCTTCCAGCGCTGCGGATCGACGTCCAGTGCGTGCCGGGCGTCGCTCGCATGCATGCGATGCGCGACCGGCTGCTTGTGCCGCGCTTCCGGAGGACCGTGGTCATAGATATCAACCAGGTCCTGCGGCAGGAGGCGATGCTGCGGAATGTGTGCCATCATTCCCTCGGCAGTACGCAGACCATCGCGCGGAACGTGATCGAGCCCGAGTTGGCGATGACCACATAGAGCTTCACGAACTGGTACTTGATGTTGTTCTGCTCGTTGGTGAACGGAATCTCGTAGCGCGATCCCCCGATCGACGGCGGGGCTGCGGTGACGAAGCCGTTGGGCTGGTCCTGCGAGGCGATGGCGCCGAACTCCATCATGCCAAGCTGAATGGCCTTACCGGCACCGAAGCCCGGATCATTCGAGCCCACGATGATCAGCTTCTCGGAAGACGTTCCCGAGGTGGTGACCGCCGTCAGGTCAATGACAGCTACCGCGTCGATGCGCGGCTGCTGCGGCGTGATCGTGCTCGAGTCCGCAATCGAGGGCAGCGTGATCGTGACGCCCTGGTTGCCGCCGAGATCGACCAGGCCGTCGGCGCCGGCGTACTGCGCGTAGCCCGAGGCCGTGACGGCCGCTGCGCCGTCGGAGAGGCCATTGTTTGCGTCAAAGACGTAGGTTCTGTCACCCATCGGGGCCTCCGTTTGTGCGAGCGATCAGGCGACGATCGGCGCGTTGGTCCATGAATCGAGCCGCCCTAAGCAATATTTGTGCTCGTCGACAAGGCCGACGTCCCAGGCGATGTGAGTGCGATAGGTCTTCCGGTCCTGCAGCAGGCCGACATCCTCGGGCGTCAGGTTGCGCACGTAGATGCCGCGCAGCATGCCCTCACCGAGGGTGAGGGCGTAAAGCGAAGCCGTGACAGCCGAACCACCGCCGTTGCCGACCTCATTGAACTGCAGCACCGGCACCTGGTCGTCCTTCGGGTAGCCCCAAAGCAACTTCAGGCCCGCATAGCTGATCTTGGGCATGCCGACCTCATCCCAGGTCTGCATGACGAAGCCAGACAGCGTGGTGGTGCGCGCCGCCTGAATCCACAGCGGCAGCGAGATGAAAGGAACGAAGATGTAGGTGGTGCCGGACTTGCGCGAGATGTTGTTGAGGAACTGGTCGAGATTGGCGAGCGACAGCGCGGCGCCGCCGGAAGCGGTCGAATTGTGAAAAAGCCGGCCGAACTTGCGAGCGCGGACCTGCAGGCCGTTGAACACGCGCGGGTTGGTCGACTGATCGCCCTTGACGAAAGTGTCGACCCACAGACGCGCGAAGGCCGTGATACCCATGCGCTCCTCGTAGTTCCGGCGCTCCGGACCGTGACGGTCCTGAATCGCACGGTCGACGTCAACGTCGTGATCGATGATGTAGGTCGCCTCATCGAACGGCGTGATGCTGCCATGCCCGGAGCTCGACGCCTCGTTGACGGCGCGGAACTGCGGCACCGGCAGAACCGACTCGCGGTAGCCGACATATTTGGAGCCGCGCAGCCCCTCGAACGGCATCACCTCGAAGATGTCACTGTACTGCGTGAACATCTCGATGATCGTGCGGCGGATGTCCTCATTCGAGAACCCCTTCGCATACTCGGTCAGGGTGATCAGATTGGAGACAGCCATCGCTCAATTCCTTTCGCTTAAGACTTGCTTGCGCTCGAGGAATAGATCCACGAGCCGAGACTGGTATTGGCCACGCCGGCTTGACTGACGCCGATGATCGACCCGGAAGTCTTGGTGCCCTGCGCACCACCGATCTCCTGCGCGGCAATCTCGAGAACGCGGCGCAGATAGGCAGCCTCGGACGACTTCTTTTCGAAGCTCGGATCATTGATCGTGATGGTCAGGACGGTCATCAGTTCCTCGCGTCTCCGTTACGCTGAAACTGCGATTGATCGAATTGCCGCGTGTAGTCGAGCCGCTCCCGTGGCGACATCTTGGCGAACTGCTCGTCACTGACCTTGCCGGCCGGTGGCGGCGGCTCGCGACCGCTGGAGCGCGGTGCTGCGCCGCCCTGGCTGGTGAAGCGCGTGATAAGCCCCTCAAATGCCTGAACGTCGGCCGCGGTAAAAAGACGGCCCTTGAGGCCGCCAACCCCCATGGCATCGAGCCATGTGTTGATCGCAGTCACGCGCGCCGTGCCGGTCGCGCCGAGCTTGGCGATCTCGGCATTGCGGGCATTCTGCACCGCCTGCGCAGTCCCGATCTTGTCACCGGCGATCAGCGCAATGCCTTCGGAGAAAGCTTCCTTGCTGAGCCCGTGCTTGAGCGCCCAGGACCTTGCCTGCGTCCACAGCGGATCATCGGACTTGATGTCGAACTGCACACCCTCCGGAGGCTTGAAGCTTTCCGGCAGCTTGAGCTCGAAATCCTCGGCCTTTTGCGGCCGCGAGAGCTTGGCGACATCCTCGGCAGCTACGCGCGCAGTCAGCGCATTGACGTGCTCGCCGAATTCCTTGTCCCTGATCTTGCTGGCGGTCGCATCCCAGAACTGCTCGGGGATGTAATCAGGACGCGCTACCGTTGCCGGTGGAGTTGTTGGAGACGGGGGTGTCGGTGTCGTTCCAGCCGGCGACGACGGAGTCTGGGGTGACGCGGCGGGCGGCGCCGCGGGAGCGGGAGATGGCGCGGGGCTCGGCGCGGGTGAAGGTGACGGTTGCGGCGTGTCGACCACTTGCTTGCATTCCCTCGGCCATCAGGCCCATCAATTCGGCCGCGAAACTGCGGCGGCCTTCATTCCTCGGCAACGCACATTCATGAGTTGCTGGTGTAGTGACAGCGCACAAGACTTTCTGCAGATAGCGATAAAGCAACTCACCGTCCGCAGTGCGCGCAATGCGATCGAGCGCCTGATGCATGTCGTCGTCGGTAATCTCGATCATGCGGCAGGGCCAGGCGTTTCATTGGGCGCCTGCGAGACATGCCGCGCGCCGGCAAGCGCGGTGATCTGATCGATAATCGCCTTGCGCTGCTGCGGATCGCGAAACTTGATCATGGTCACGCGCATCTTCTCGATGATGGCCTTCATCGTGCTCTCGCCGTCGACCGCCATCTTGAACTCTTCCGGGAATGTCGGACCGACGATCTGCAACGCCTTGACTGCCATGCCGACCTCCTGCTGCTCGGCCGCCGCCTGCGCCGGATTGCGCGGCATGGTGGCGATGGCGCGGCCGTCGACCGTCACGGGCTGGATCGTGCCGGCCTTCTCGAGCAGGAACTTGAAGCGCAGGAAAATCGCCGCCGGGACCTCGCGCCAGAACGGTAGGCCCGGCGTGCCGATGCGCCGCTGTGCGCGCGCCATCTCATCGAGCCACTGGCCGAGCGTCGGCGGCGTATCGCCGCGCTGCTCTGGCAGGTCGACATAGAACAGCTTGCGCGTCGCCTTGACCTTCTCGGCATAGTCGAAGTTCGCAACGTCCGGCTTGGGTGGCGTGTAGATCGCCTTGACCGATCCTTCGGTGCCCGGCCGGATCGGATAGGCCATGCCTTCCTCGACGCCCTGCTCGACTGCGGCAAACGAATCGTCCGGATAGGTGATGGGCGGCTTGATCGACAGCGCCGCATTCTCGATGCGCATCGAGTCGAGCTCGTCGATCTGCCGAAAAGTAGGAAGCGCCTGGATCATCGGGCCGATACCATGCGGCCAGTCAGCGGTCGGGTTGAAGCGGCCGACGATCAGCGGGCAGGAGCCCTCGCCCTTGAGCTGCGCATCATGCACGAGCTTGTTGCCGACCAGGACCGTGTGCTGCCAGACCTCGTCCGACTTGTCCTCCCAGATGCGCCAGAACCCCCAGCAAACCTGCGTGCGCTGCGATGGCTTGTCCTCGCAGGTCTTCTTGACCTCGACATCCATCTTGTCCCAGATGTCTTCCCCAACGAGCTCGCGCACATAATGGTTGCGGGTGAAGCGCACGGCAAAGCGTGTATCGATCTCGCCATAAGGGCCAAGGTCAATCTCGAGCTCCCGCAACGGGATGGCCGAGACCACGATTGCCTTGGCCGGATGCGGCCGCTCGATCCACAGGCCGACGGTGCCGATCGCCAGATCAGGATAGAAGGCCTTGGTGATTTCCGGGTAGAGATTCGAAGCCTTCATGGCCTCGAAAATCTTCTTGTCGTCCGCCTTGATCCTGTCCTTGACCTGCTTCCAGACCGGTCCCTCGCGGCCGCCGGGCAGGTCCATCCCGGGCCCGCGCTCGCACCATTCCTGCGCCTCGGGCATGAAGGTGTTGACGATCTCGGTCACGAAGTCCTGACAGATCAGGAACGCCTGGTCGGTGTTGAGCTCGGGCGCATCCAGCATGCGCGCCTGCGAGGGCTGCACCGCTGAGCTGATCTGCCGCTGTCGGTTCGGAGCGGTGAAGAAATAGCATTCCTTTAGATCGAGCTCGACATACGACTTCCAGGTCCGACAGCCGGCCAGCCGCTCGACCGCCTTCTGCTCGAGTGTGTTTTCCTCGGGCATCAGCGGCCCGTCAGCGGCGAGATGCTGGAGCCGCTCAAGGCCAGCCGCGAGCCGTAGCGCGAGAGAAGCGCGGCCATGTCGCCTTGCGTCTGCAGCTGCAGGGAATCGATAAGATTGGCGTGCGCCTGGTTCTGCTCAGCCTGCAGGTTCGGATCGGGCGGCAAGAGCGGCGATGTGCCCGACTGCAACTGCTGGGCCTGCTGCTGCTCCTGGATCTGCGCAGCCTCCACCGCACCCGTCCCCGGCGGGGTGACTGCTCTCTTGACCGTCTCGCCCAAGCGGAATGCCTCCGTTGCGCAGGCACAATCGCCAGGGCATCCACGCTGGGGCAACGCACGTTAGCTTATGGCAAATTCACCAAAAGCTTGCTTGGCATGAATCAATCGCGCGGAACCAGCCTCCTCTTTTGAGGAAAAGAAACCGATGTGTCTATTCTTCCCATCGACTGAGATCATAGCCCTCCATTTGTTTAAACGCGGAACAAAATGAACGCCCTTGAACCCGGACTTGTTGTTGCGGTAAATATTCGTATTAGCTTGATTTTGGCCGCGCGTAGCCAATCGAAAATTGTTCCATTTGCTATTCGATGAGTTTCTGTCGATATGATCAATCTCCCGATTGGGAGGCTCTCCCTTCATAAAAATCCAAATCAAAATCGACTTCCGATAGTATTTGTCACCGACTTGAACATTCTGAGAGCCATGAAACCGACCATTACATTTCCGAAAATCTCCAGTCTCAGGATCATATTGGAATAACCGCCTCACTGTCGCCGCCGGCAGAATGTTCTTTGGCCTCATGCTTATCCCCGATGATCTCGCCACCATGGCGAAGGATGCATCGGTAAAGAGCATCAGGCCGCACAAGGGCAACGCACCTCAAGCCGAGAAGGTGCGCAATCGATGTGGTGCAGAAGAAGCCGAGACCGCGCGCGCCGCCGCGCCGGCGTGTCATCTTGATAATCTCGCAGCCGGCCGTGTAGCCCATCAGCGCTGACAGGCCGGCGGGATGCGGCAGGAGCGCGAGCTGCGTGCCGGACCACTGCACATCATAGATCAGCCACGCCTTGAAGCCCGGGACATACGCGAATGCGCTGACATGCTTGAAGCGCCCCATGGCGAGCCACGACAGCCAGCGCCGCGACGATCTGGTGTGAAAGACAACGTACCAGTCGGACGGCACGAAGCCGTCAGGCGTCGTGATCGGTTCCATGTCCCAAAAAGAGTTTGATGCGCTCCCATAGAGGAAGCTTTTCATGGAACATCACGCCGTTTTCAAACCGGAATCTCCACCCCCGATAGGGGACATATTTCACAATGGCAGGGTTCTTGGCCACCTCCACAGAAAACTCACGCGGAGATTTAATCGTCAGGATTTGATTGTAGCAATGCAGCATCATGCCATCACTCTCCTCAGCGAGCGTCGCTCGGGCCGCATGCGTGCGGGCGCAACCGTTCCGACCGGCGTCAGGCCGATCATGCGCCGACCCTCGCCCAGGCCGATGCAGGCATATTGCAGGGCATCGGCGATGTGGCTGTATTTGTCCTTCGACGGCTTGAGCTCGCCCTGCTCGTCCTTCTCGTTGTGATATCGGCCCGCCATCGCGACCTTCAAGGTGCGGCAGAGCGGCGACAACAAAAACCGCGGCTTGCCCGATTCCATCTGATTGAGCAGGTTCGCCACCGCATCAATGCGGGTCGATATCATGTTCATCTTCAGGCCTGGCGGCGCCAGCAGATTGATGCCATTCGCCGCATAAATTTCATAGCCGGTACGGCCGTCGTTCACGCCCTTGTCGTTTCCCTTCGGATCGCCATAGCCACGATAGGGACAATCGGGGTAATGCTTGGTGAGGAACGCCTTGACCCGCGCCGCCGATTCCGTCGTCGACTGGTTCTGCCAAATGATCTCGTTCTGCACATAAACCCGGTTGCCGATCATCTGCATGAAGACCGCACCCGCCGTGCGCCCGAAGTCGACGCCGATCACGACCTCATGGCCCGGCACGGGACGCAACGGCTCACGCGCCACATGCGTCTCGATGGTGAACATGGGCCAGACCGGCGAGCCGTCGACCACCAGCGCCACACGGTTCATCAGGCGCGAGTCGATCCACGCCTTCGACGGCGCACCGATGATCTGCTCCTGATAGTAGTTCGCCGGCAGGTTCTTGAGGTTCTCCGCAACCGGGTTGACCTTGTAGTCGCTGATGTTGCCGCGCTCGTCCCGCACCTCGATCAGAGCCGGCGGCTGCATGTGAAAGCCCCAGGTCGGCGGCCACTTGTAGCGCGCAAGCTCGTCGGCCTGCAGCCCCGCCGGCAACTCCACCTGCCCGGTCATGGCAGCCAGCCAATGATCCTCGTCCGGCGCGTTGGTATCGGCAATGACCCCGCTCCACGGAGAGGGCCCGCCGTGCTCGAGCGGCGGATAGCGCAGGCGCGAGCGAGCCTCGATGAAGATGTCCTGCCGGTCCTGGAAACCAAGCTCGTTAAAGCCGATGCCCGTGTATTCGGTGGAGCGCAGCTTGCGAATGTCCTCGTCCTTGTCGAGCGACATGAAGTCGACCACCGTCTCGACATCGCCGAACCTGATGCGATGCTGCATGACGGCCCCGTAGGTGAACCGCCCATAGACATCCTCCGGAAAACAGCGCAGCCAGGTGACGATCGTGGTGCGGCGCAGGTCCGGCATGGTGTTGCGGATCATGGCAAAGCGCGTGTGGCGGATGCCGTCGAGCGGCGACTTCACCTGCTCCTGCGCATGCCGCATGATGCGCAGACACAGCGCATAGGTCTTGCCCGAGCCGAGCGGCCCCTGAATGACGTCCACATTGCGATTGGAAGTAACGAAGTCGCAGAGCTTGGTCCCGGCAACGAACTGGAAGGTGCTCAAGCGGTCAGCCCCACCTCGCGCACCGACATCAGCCGCGAACGTGCCGCCAGCAGAATGGGGAGAATCTTCGCGTCCATCCCGTCCTCGCCCTCGTCCGAATCCATTTCCGGCTCATAGGGCCCCGTATAGAGATCAGGCGGCACCGTCTCAGGCGAGAGCCGCGCCGCCTCGTCCCCCGAGATCAGCGTCGCCCACTCATCCTCATAAGCCACGATATCATCGTCCGACCAGCCATCCAGCTTGAGCAGCATATGCTCATACCCGGTCGCCCACCAATGCGCCGACTTGGCCCCCGGCCCCACCCAATACTTGAGCCCAAGCCTGGTCATGAGCCACCACTCGATGCCCTCATGGCCATTCACATACCGGTCCGGCTCGACCCCCATCTTGAACCGCAGCGGCGTCCCCTCGTCCGCATAAGTCATGCCGCCGTCCATCGAGCGACCTGCCCCATAAGGCACCAGAAACCGCCGGCTCACGATCGGCGGCCGCACAAGAAAATTGCGCAGCCCAACCTCGCGCTGAATGAGCCTAATGACCGCCGATACCGGCGCCGCATCAGTATGGCGATGGCCCGCGCTCATGAGCGCGCTCTCAACATCGCATTGAGGATGCGGAGCGATTCCCGAGAAGTCAGCATCCAGCCATTGACCATCAGCACAGGACGCCCGATCCTGTTCCAGGCCATGAAAATTCCGTAGGGAAAATCGCTCATCGCATCATCTCACGATCACCTTCATGTCATCCCGATCAAACAAATTGCAGCACCACGTCGCATCAACCTTCCGTCCCTTCAGCCGGCGATTCCCGTTCTGACAAAACCCGCCACCCGCCCGGTCAAACCACTCGCAGTTCCCACATTGGAAAACAACACCAGACGTATTCTCAGCAAGCCCGATCGGCATCGCCTTCGTATCACCGCGCTCGTCATCCGCAGCCATCAGTGCCGCTCTATGCTCGGCATGAACGGCAACCAAGGCCGATCAGGCTCCTTCAAGATAGCCCGCGCCGGTACCCGCAGCCGCTCCATCTTCGCACAGTGCTTCACTATCAACTCCTCATCACGCTGCGTATACGGCGCTATCTCCACCCCCTTGCGCGACATCCGACAAAACAACTTCACCTGTATCAACTGCGCTCCCTGCTCCTCATTCGGAGACAAATCCGCAAAATACCCCTCCCGCAATATAAACGACTTCACAGGACCAATCTTCGCAAAATTCTGCGCCCAAGCCGCTATCTCCAAATCATAGCGCGCCAGAAAATATTCCGGAATCCGATCATGCTTCACCCGACCAACCGTGATCATAACACCCTCACAACATCAAGCGAGGCCACAACATTGCGCCCAAAACTGTCAATCCCAAGCGAAAACTGTACCCGCATCCCACACCGGTTCGCCTCGTCCATGACCGCGGCAACTTCAGTAAGCGCCTCCCGAATCCGCGCCTTGAGATCAGCCGCAACATCGCGGTCAGATCGCCCAGTCGAAGCAAGCGTCAGCTCAGTCATGTCAGCCCCAATGTCGAATACCCCAAAATATTCCAGGCCAGAACTTTTACAGAGCAGAGCTGGGCAGGACCGGAGCAATCAAGGGCAGGAATGTGCGGGGGTGGATCAGGAGCTCGACGACGTCGCCGGTTTTTCCCCCCGGCCCTCCCGTGCACAGATTTGCTGAGACGCACCGTCACTTGTCATCCACCATCTGATCGAGATGGTGACGCCCTTGATCAATCAACAACTTTTCGTTTGTTTGTGTCACTGGCTGTGAAACGATCTGAATGACCAGACCAGGCATGGTGTGACTTGTGCCTGATCTGCCTGCATTATCAGCCGCCATGCCGTCAATGAACCGCATTGCGCCAAGCTTGGCCATCTCGTTGGTTGATTCGTTGCGCATGCGCCTGGCGTGATGAATGTTCTGCGCACTCACGTAAGCATGAAGCATCTCCCTTTCCCGCTTCATGAATGCGACGACATGGGGTCGGTACAGTGCACACCGAACAGCATGGGTTGTCATTCCTGCGGCTTGTGCAGCCACATCAAGCTCTTGACCTTCCCAGACAATTGCCTTGAGTGCGGCCGCCAATTTACGGCCGATCCTGCCACCCTTGCGGCGATCTATTTGTGCTGGGGCTGGACTGGCCTTGCGCGGCACCGGGACGGCGCTGGACAGGTCGGTATTGGTCATGGTGGTGGAAGTTGGGGTGCGGCGGTGTGTGATAGCAACGCACAATGGGTGGGTAGCACATCGCTGCGCGCGTTGCGCTTGCTCGTGAAGAACGGCTGTCTGTGGCGAGCTTTGTTTTTCTTATAGGGGAAGCCTTGAAATCATTGTGGAATTGGATTTGGCCATTGCTCACTAAAAGATAGCATTGGGGGTGCGTTGCGAATGCGCACAGAATGATAGCATTGGGGAGGGGTGGCGAGGGCTGGACATCCCATGCGCTCGCGGGCGCTCCGACTGATGCGATCTGGCCTGGCGACGCCTGGTGAGATTGCCCGGGCGTTGGGGGTGTCGCGGCTCCTGGTCATGAACTGGAGGGCGAGGGCGGGCATTGATACGGCGGCGGCTCGAGCCGCTCATGTGCGGCGCCTGATGCTGCGGGGGACTGACCATGGTGAGCACAAGGGGGCAAACGGATCAGCGGCTGCGGCACCATTGCCTGCCGATCGTGAAGCTATCGGTCCGGTGTGAGAGCTGCGGGCATCAGGCCATTGTCGCGGTGCCGATGCGCGGATCGCGCTATCCTGAGCTCTATTGCGGGTGGTGCGGCGATCGTGAGCCGCTGGTCGAGCCGGTGCGCCACAAGCTCTGATCGCCCCTGCCACTTATCGTGGCGGCGAGCATAACCGCCATGGCGGTGCGGATTTGTGCCAATCATTCCGGCCATGGCCTTGCTTGCCCGCCGCGCGCTGACTTCATCAAACCATCTGGTTTCATCGCGATTGCGGGCATTTTTGGCATTTTGCACCTTGTTTCGCGGCCTTCTTCGCTGCATTCCAATTGATCGGTTGTTGAGCCAAGCGGCGCTTGGCTTGACGCGCACGACCAGCTGCACGAGCCAATCTCTTGATTTCCCTAGCGGGCAATTTGAACCGCGCCTGACCACCCTTTCGGCCGATCGCCTTCATGTGCCGTCTGCTTAGTTCAATGGTCACCGTTCCGCTACGCACAAGCCGTTCGTCGCGTTTCTGCACGCGGTTTCCATACCGGCGGACAGCTTCCTCATCGACGACCGCAATGAACTTGATCTGCAGGACACCGAGCACCGCCCCCATGGAGCGCATCCCGATGCGCCGGACCGGACGGGGTCCAAGCAGCTTGGACAGATACCGGTCCGGCAGGCCGCTGAGCTTGGCCGTCTCCTCGCCGCTGCGGTTGATGTGCAGGTCGTTGGCGCGCTCCCGCAGGATTCGCATCATGGAGGGATAGTCGGTCACTTCACCGAGCACCCCCGCCCCCTCTACCCCCATCGGCTTGGCCTCCCGAACCTATCGACTGCCCGGGCCCGGAAAGGGCGGCTTGGGTGCCGCACCCCCAGGAGCGGCTACGGACGTCGCTGGTGCGGGTATCGTGGCGGCCTTGGGTAGCCCACCCCCGTTAGGCGCGGGCGTATCCTTGACGGCTCCTGGCGAGTCTGAGGAGCCGCCGGAGATAGGAGGGCCGCCATTGTCCCCCATCAGGGCCTGGTCCACCGCATCGAGAGCCTCGTCGAGCTCGTCCACAGCACCGCCCACCACGTCGACCTTGGATTCAGCCTTGGCGATGACGGTATCCACTTTGTCGCGAACCGCGCCCATCTTCTTGGAAATGACATCGCGAGCCTTTCCTTCCGCGTATTCGACCAGCTTGTCGAGCTCGCCGGTCAGCGCCTGGAGATTGGTGAACTTGAGGGCCATCAATTCACCTCCAGTCGGGCTAAAGGGCGCGCGTCCTCATAGGGCTTCATCTCCGCGTCGACAATGGACTGGCGAGCACGGGCCGCCATCTTGCTGCGCCGTGCCTTCAAGGCCTCGAGCTCGTCCTCCGCGTCCTTGGCCACCGTCTCGAGCTGAATCCGATATTCCAGGTTCTGCTGGGTCAGGTGATCGCAGCGCAAGTTGGCCGCCGTACATTCGGCCCGGTAATGATCAGCCTCGCGGCCGGCCACTTCCAGCGCTGTCTCGAGCTGGTGCACCTTTTCCAGCAGCTGCGCATTCTCGTCGCGCACCCGCAACAGGTCGGCGACGTCCTCCAGAATCCTCAATCCTTGCTCGCGTGCGCTCATCCGTTCCTCCATATCGATTGATGCCACGTCGTTTGGCCATCTGATAAATCGTGCTCTTAACCAGCCCGTAGATACGGGCCAGCTCCATCACATTCTCGCCGGCGCGGTACCGCCGCATCAGGTCGCGGCGCTGCTGCGCGGTCAGCCGCCATGGACGCGTGCTCATCCGGCGGCCGCACCGTATCCGACCTCCCGCTTCACCTCACGCCACAGAGCTTCCGTATCTGGCGGAAATACCAGCTGCGAAAACGGCCCCTCGATCTTGAACGGACCGGGCGCACCAGCTTGCCCGATGTAGCTTTGCGCAGCCTCGCGCGTCGAGCCCATGGCGCAGACAACACCGTCATAAATCACCACGTACATTGCCTATCTCCTCACTTGATCCCTGGAATGTTGATGCTGACACCCGCCAGCATGTGCAGCAGCGGAATGACCACGTAGAACAGGACAATCGCCACCACGAGGATGATCAGCAGCACGTCGATGATCTGCCGGAATATCGGCTCGAGCGGGATAAGACCGACAATCTGCCGCACAGCCCAGAACACAAAGCCGGCGATGAGCAGCGCGATGATGATCTGGATGATGATGGTCATGCCTTTTCCCTTCCAGGCTCGAACCGTCCGATTGGACGGCCATATCGCTTAACCGCATCGTCATAATTGCTCAGAATCGTCCCCGGCGGATGCTTGCCGTCAGGTCCGGGCGCTGGGTCAGGCGGAACAGGTCGCCGCACCGGCCGAGATGGTGGCGGCAGCGATCGATATTTGGCAAACCGCGCTTTCTCGTTGATCAGCGCATCACAAAATTCCTTCACCTCCCCGGAATTCGGCATGAAGGCTGCAAACTTCGGTTTCGATTGAATACCGGTGCGCGGGTCAGTGGCCTCGCGAATAATATCGGGCTCATACATCGCCAATACTGCAGCGATAGCAGCGACATACGTATCAGGATCGTTCGCGTCACCCCTTCGGTATGAGCCCAATAATAGCTTGGCCCGTTCCGTCGCGTAGGTCGCTCGGGGCTGGCTCGTCGAATGCTCGGACACGGTCGAGGAGATCGTCGCACGCTTCCATGATTGTTCGCTTGCCATTGACCTTTAGCCCCTCTGCCGCCTTACGAATCCAATTGCGCCACGTTGCTGACCAATCAGCCTTGCGCGCATTCGGACCAGCACGCGCCTGCCAGTAGTCCTTGAATTTCGAGAGCTCGCTCGTCGTTCGAGCGCCGCCAATCGCGGTCTCCGCAAAATTGAGATCGTTCTGCGATGGAAACCAGTCAGGGGGAATTCGGGCGCCGACCGACGGTACCCGCCGTGAAACAATCTCCTCTTTAGTACTCTGAGAGTCAGTAGGAGGAGGAAGTTCTTTATATGCACTCTTCCTCGAATTCCGCTTTCTTTCCCGGTCGTAGGCCCTTCGTCTTTCGGCCGCCGTATCCACCGGAATTCCGGTGGATGTCCGGTGGAATTCCGCGGACTCTTGCGCGTGCTGTTGGGCCAGATCGACTATGCGTGCTGTGACGTCCGGTGGAATTCCGGTGGACAAAAGATAGGACACGAGGTCGGCAATGGCGCTCAAGCGGCGCGCTCCTCACCGGCCCGATCGGCCATTTCGTCTTGGATGATCTCGCGCATGATGGCCTCAATCACCTTTGACTTGCTCGGCTTGCGCGCCGCTTTGCGCATGCGCTCGATCGAGGCGACTTCCTCATCGGTGAATTCGCAGACGATGAATCTCTTCATGGCAGGTTCACCTTTGCCAGCGTGATAGGAGCCTTTCCCTTGCGCCGCGTGTTCTGCCAGGTGATCATCGACCGCCGGCGCACGTCGTCCGGCTGCGCGCCGATGCAGCGCTTGCCGTCACTGGGGAATGTCGGGGTGTCCTTGGATGGCATGGGCCGGGGGCTGCGGCGTGCCTGCCTCTCCCGTTGCTGGCTGCGATTGAGCTGGACGACGCTCATCGGACGACCTTCACCTTGGTCCCGGGATAAGCGGCCTCGACCAGCTTGCGCTTGATCCTGGATAGGGGAGTGTCCTTGCCTTTCACGTCGTCGAGAGCGCGTCTGACGTGATCTTTCTTGGCGCCAAGGATTTCCCAATAGCGGAAATCCAAGATCACCTTGCAGATGTGCTTGCCGTTGATGGCGATCGGATAGGAGGGCTGAATCTCAATGTCGCGGACGCGGCCGGCCCGCTCGAGTAGCTTCAGCCCATCGTAGTATTCGGCTTCACGCTTGCTGGCGAACAGATGGGGCTTGCCGTTGACTATGCGGGTGCGCTCGGCCTTGCCAGCAACGCTGTTGTCGACGCCGTATTTGCTGCGCGTGTTGCCGCCCTTCTGGCGAGCGGCCATCATCTTGCGATACTCCGCGCGGGACAGCGGAGCGCCGAATGGCCGATCAATCATCGACGGTATGTTGCTTCTGTCATTCATCGGACTGAGGTTATTCCCGTATATCCAGCGTGGTATTTCCACCCGATTGACGGTCGATTCTCACGCAAGGATAAAACTGCCCCCATGTCGTGTTCAGCAAAACCGCGTCAGTATTGTTGCCGTTTATATTTTTGTCGCACGACTGACACACGCACTTGTATTCAGACACCAGTTGGCGGATACATTTCCCCCGGGCGCATAAAAACAATCAACAGTCGGGGGTTGCGTAATGGGTACCGTGATTCACTGGGCTGCCTCGCGCGGCCGCAAAAAAGCGTCCATCGGAACTTCACTCCCAGATACCTCGCTCAACCGCTTCGCCAAGCCCAAGGACGCTTCCTTGCGGCCGGCGAAGATGTTGCGAAGGTGCCATTCGGAGCAGCCAACCGTAGCGGCCAGGACGGAAACGGTCATTCCCTTGCCGTTGGCCCAACGTAGCATCGGGTGCAAATCAGACATGGGGCGGAGTATTCCCACTAGGAATGGCGAAAGTCAACCCGAAATATTCCTCGAAGGAATAGGCCGTTTTCAGAATGACTTAGTAGAGTCGGCTATGGCCAAGAAAGCGAAGCCAGAACTCTCTCAAATGCACCTTAAGGACTGGCTCGGATATTTTGAGCTCGGTCCGACAGCGGCAGCCAAGCACGCTGGATGCACACAGCCGTACATCTCCAATATGATGGCTGGACGCAGGACAAGCGTAAATGTCTTGTATTTGGTTAAACTTACCGAAGAAATAGGGATCACCGTCAACGATCTCTATCGGCCGGCGCCGACCAAGCTACAGCTCGCCCAGCTGCAGAGCTATTCGCCTCAGGCACAGGCTACGATTCTCCAGCGCGCTCGCAAGAAGTCCTGACACTCGGCTGACGTCATTTCTGGCCGATATCGTTGCACGGGCTCAACTATTCCTCCTAGGAATATTTTGGTTGACAGTAGCCCATTCCTGTGAGAAATAGGTCCTCAGAGTGATTTGGAGGACTGCCCATGTACCGCGACCGTCTGTCCGACACTGACGTCTTCATCACCCTCATATCGGCCTTGGCCTTCCTCGCCTTTGCTGAGATCGCGGTCCTGCGGGTGCTGTCGTGACCGCCCGGACCAGGACTTTCGTACCGGCCGCCCAGCGCCCTACGGAGCTCGCTGACGAGACTTGCGATTGGGCTACTGCCCAGGCAGCCGAGATCATAAGCGACGCCTGGGACTACGCGCACGGGCGCCAGACCTATGTCCAGGTCAGGTCCGCCGTGGCCCAGCGCCTGCGCATGATCCGCGCCCGCGGCGAAGCGGCTGTGAGGCGGTCATGAACAGCGTCATCCCGTGCAAGAAAGGCGCCGAATGTAATTGGCCGGCATGTCCTCTCGACTGCCCAGAACGTCCAGGAGCCAACGTCAAAAGTTCTGCGCCATATGGCGATTGGTGTCGCGATCCTGATCTTTGCGCCGGCAAAGGCTACTGCCCGCGCGATCCAACATGTGGAGATTAGGTCATGAGCCGGCGTTTACCGACATTTTGCACCCACGGCGAGTTCGAGCGGGCCTCGGAAGCCGAGCGCCGGGAATGGACAGCGCGGCTGCTGCGCAGGTGGGGTAGCGACGAGGCCCGCAAGCTCGACTTCGATTGCCAGTCCGATTTCGACAGAACGGACAGCTCCAGACGATGGCCCGAGTCATGACCCGACCAATCAACCTTGAACGGCTTCACGAGGCGACGGATCAGCAGCTGGCTGATGCCTATGCGAGGGCATTGCAGCTTGCACACGATGCTCCGAAGGACATGCCGAATGAAGGCATGGCATCTCCGACATGGGCCGTTCGATCGCGCGAAGCGTTTCGCATCGGTGACGAGATTGCACGGCGCGAGAAAAACAAATGACCTGGATCATCGTAGGACTGATCGCACTACTGTGGTTCGCCGGCGCATTGGCTGTCTGGAAAATTTGCAGCATGGGGGCGGACTGATGGCGCGCGATTACATCCCGATCGACCAAATTATCAATGCGCTTCGGCAATTCCCAAAGGGGGCAACCTCTCGTCAACTAGCCGAACACCTCGGCATGAAGCCGCATAGCGTCGGGACTCGGCTCTACAAACAGCACATCTACGGACGCGGTGTCGATCGCACCGAGAGCGCCGGGCCGCAACACGAATACATCTGGAGGGCTGAATGACCCGCACCGCCGTCAAAGACAAGATCGAGACCACACTCGCGCCCGAGGCGCCGACTGCTCAGCTGCCCGCTGTCGCCGAGCCCGCGCGGCAGGAGCGCAGGCCCCTCATGACACCGAAGACGATCGCGCCTGCGATCTACTCGGGCAAGATCGCCAAGGCGGTCATCGCGGTGTCCAAGGAAATCGGCCGCATTCAGAAGGACGGCGAGAACGCATTCCAGCGCTACAAGTACACCCGCTGGGAGGACATCAACGAACGCCTGTCGCCTCTGCTAGTCGAGCACGGCCTGATCCTCGTACAGAACGAGTTGAGCCGCGATGTGATCGAGCGCAGCGCCGAGGGCTGCGTGTTGGCGATCGTCTATCAGTTCATCCTCGTGAGCGAAGACGGCGACGCTTGGCCGCCGGTCGAGTGGACCGCCATTGCGCGCCTGACCGATAAGAAGGGTACGCCCGACGACAAGGCCGCCGCCAAGTGCCACACCCAGGCCGAGAAACAGTTCTGCATCAAACAATTCAAAATCAGGACCGACACCTACGAAGACGGCGACGCGAGCGAAACCATGTCGCGGGTCAATCCTCGGGCCAAGGAAGTCTACCGCGAGATGGAAGCGCAGATTGACGCCTGTAAGTCCGCGGTCGAGCTCGGTGCCTGGGGCAAGGACAACAAGGACCGCATCCAAATCTTGCACCCGCAGTGGCAGAAGGAATTGCGCGTCCGCTACAGCGAACGGCTGTCCGTGTTCCAGCAAGATAACGTCGAGTGGACGGATGAAGGCGTGAACGATCCGAAGACCGGCGAAGTCGTGCAGTGAAGATCGCTGCCGCGCTCATCCTGTTTGTTGTCGTGTGCTTGGCACTCTGGGGAGCGCGGGAGCATCCGCCCAAGGACTGCATCGGAATTGGCAAGGGTATGGATGAAAGGTGCTGGAGATGAAAATGAGCGCAAGGTCATGGAACTCTCTAGCAGTCGGCTCCGCGAGCATGTTTGGTTATTCAGGAAGTGGGCTTCTCGCGCATTTCTGGTCAGAAGCGCCATCGCTGTGGCTTTCATTAACCATGTGCGTCATCTGCTTTGCGGGCATAGTTTTTTGTTCAGGCAAAGCACAGGGGTACTGGAGATGATGGACAGATATGACAAAGATTTTCTTGAACACATCGCCATGCTTCAGCGCGAGCAAGCGACCCAAACTATCAAGCTGCTCGAGGAAATAAAATTGTTGCTGGCCCAGCTCGTGGCCCGCACGCCGGATAAGGTCGGGTATTAAACAATGGGAAACGTTGCCTTGGCGCAGACACTCGGATGGGTCTGCAAGCGCAACGGGGGCGAGCCGCCATCTGACGTACCGGCTTTTGCCCTACCAAACTAGTCACAACAAGTGAGACAACGGGAGAACTCAGGTGTTCAATCTAAGCATTTATAGATTCGGCGTCCAACGCTCAGAAGTTTATATGTTTCTGAACAAGGATAAGGCCGAGATCGCCTACCTGAAAATCAAGGCAGCATTGGCGCAATACAAGCCATGGGGCAACGATAAGGATGCGATCGTTTCGTTTATTGGGCATGACGATCTGGAGGTAACCTATCGTCTTGAACACATTTCGTCCGTGTCGCTTGGCGATACCACTGTGGACGAACCTATGCAGATCGAGCACGCGAAATACATTGGTCGTCTCAACGCCGCCGCTGAAAGCGAATGCAAGAAAAGTAAACCCGAATAGTGTAACGGGAATTGTGTCTACGGGAAACTAGGAGGGACGATCATGAGCTACCGAGTTGTTTATGGCGAGACGATACCGGCATGGGAGAAGATTTTCCCGACGCTTCGCGAGGCCAAGGCATTCGCCAAAGAGCACGAGGGTTTTGGCGACATAATCTTCAGCATCAACAAGGTCGTTCCCGGTCAAGGGCCGCAGTCGTTAGTGGCGGCGATCGAAGCTGGCGAGGTCGAGGGATTTTGTCGCGCAGCTAAGTAATGCGGAATGAGACAACAGAAATGAAGCCGTTAGCAGCACACATCTGGAATCGGGAAGAACATGAGCACTATGTCGAGCCCGAGTGGTGTTCGCAGCGGCTCTTTCAGGTCGAGCCGTTTGTGCAGGAGATTTGGGACCCGGCTTGTGGGTTTGGACGTATCTGTGAGTCAGCACGGGCGGCAGGACATGCCGTTCATGGCACGGATATCATGCATCGCGGTTACTACGCGCAAACGGCTACATGCGATTTTCTAAGCTCGTCTGAGCGGTGGACCAATATCGTCACAAATCCTCCATTCGACCTCTTCGCTGGCTTTGTCCGGCATGCACTTCAGCTTGCCAGGGGCAAGGTGGCGATGATCTGGCTGGTTCGCCGCTTACCGGCCGCGCGCTGGCTTAAGGAAACACCCCTGCAACGCATCTGGTGGTTAACGCCTCGTCCCTCAATGCCGCCTGGACACACAATCACAGCCGGTGAGAAACCCGGTGGGGGGACACAGGATTTTTGCTGGTTGGTGTGGGAGCAGGGACGACCCTACGTAGGCGCAACCGACTGGCTGCATCGCGATAATTCATGATTGATGAGACAATGGAAACCGCGATGCTCTTTCGTAATACGGGGACATTGCCCTTACGGAGCGAAAATCGCGTCTCCGTTCTTGAGCTTTGCAACCGAGCAGCCGAAGCCCTCAAGGCTGTCGGCTTCGAGCGGGTACAGGTTTCGATGAAGAGCGAGGCCACCTACTACCGTCTGCCGGGACGACATGGGCTTCTGCGTATAGCCACCCACAAGTCAAAGCGGACGCCGATCGGCATGGATTACGTTGCTGCTACGTTGACGTTCAACGGCGGCAAGAGAGACCGCGATACCATGATTATGAAGGATAGTCGCTTCGAGGGAATGCTTTGGGTTGCGGTCGGGCAATACATCTTGCGATCAGGTGCGCCGCATGAGTCCAGGTATACCGGCAAACGCGGAACCTGGGAATCCCATTGTGTTCCTTCTGCTGAATCTACAGGAACGAAGCCATGATCCCGAAGCTGACATCGAAGCAGAAAAAGCACATCAAGGACCGGGGCGCTCAATTCGATAACGCGCTGGCGCGGGCAACGATGTGCGTCCGCTCCTGCGGCAAGCTGATCGGGATGGAAAAGGTGCGAGCTCCGATCGCCTGGAGAGCAGCCCTTGCCGCAACGGGATATCCGTTTGAGACGGAAGGCTTTGTCATGGGAGAACGAAGCCGGCCCGGTTGATCAGGAAATCCAAGACATCGCCAGCAAGCTCTATGACGACGCTGTAAGAGCCGCGAGACAAACATGACTCTCCCCTACCCGCCGCCCTGGATGGACAGGGCACGCTGACGAGCAGGAGCCATGACGATGGATATGGTCGGCCTAATTGTCTTCCACCTACCGAGCAGGCTCAGACTTTGGGTTGCTCGCAAGATCGGTAAGCCGATGGCCGGCGGTGGATGGATGATAGGGACGACAGTGGCGATCTATGATCCATCCGTCGAGGACTGAGACAAATGACCGACTCGGTAATTGAGCCTCTGAAGGAAAAGGCGCCACCTCAAAAGAGGGACACGCTCTTTGTCACCGACAAGGAGCTTATCGAGCGGCTCGGCATCCCGAAGCAAGACGCATGGCCCGTTCTCAAGATGCTAGACGAGAATAAGAAATCTGGTTTTCCACAGAAGTCCAAGCTTTGGGGTGGACGGCGCTACTGGCCGGCGGTCAAGGCCTATTTCGATCGGACAAATGGTCTTACGGTTGAGACTCCACAAGAACGGAGGGCCTCGTGACCGAAAGACCGCCTCGACCTGAAATCCCGAATGCTCCTGGCCTGCGCTGGTATCCCCGCGTGATCGGCTGGGAAGCCCGCTGGCGCGCCCGCCCCGACCTGGTGCAGGCCGGCTTCCGCCCGAAGAGTTTTGGACTCTGGCGCGGTGCAGAGCCCACAGAGCAAGAGATTGCCTGGATGCAGGACAGGTGTGAGCGCCTGCAGGCCGACATGCTCGTTTGGGGCCGCGATGGTCTCCCGCAGCCAGAGACGGCGTTTGACGGCACGGTCAGGTCTCTCGTGCAATGCTACGAAAGCGATCCGGACTCCAGCTTTCACAAGTTACGCTTCCAGTCAAAGCGCAACAGCCGCTATCGATGCCGCGTCCTGATCCGTGACTATGGCGATCAGGCCGTAGCTGATATCGACGCGCGGCTGATCAAGCGCTGGCATGCGGGTTGGACGGTCGACGGGAAGATCGCTAGCGGTCACATGATGGTCACGATGCTGCGGACCTTGATGGGGTTCGGCGCGACCTTCTTCAAGAAGGATCAGGGCGGGGCTGATTGCGCGACCGTGCGCACCCTGCTCTCCATGATGAAGTTCCCTAACATCAAGCCGCGCAATGTCTGCCTGACGGCCGAGCACGCCATCGCGATCCGCGCCGAGGCGCACAAGCAGGGTATGCCATCGATCGCGCTCGCCCAGGCTATCCAGTTCGAGGTGGCCTTGAGGCAGAAGGACGTGATTGGGGAATGGGTGCCCACCAGCGAGCCGGGTGTGTCAGACGTTATCGCAGGCAACGACAAATGGCTACGCGGTATCCGCTGGAACGAAATCGATGCGAACCTGATCCTGCGCCACACGACCAGCAAACGCGGCAAGGACATCGAATTCAATCTGCGCTTGGCGCCGATGGTCATGGAGGAACTCGCCCGCATTGGCGATCTGCCCAAGAGCGGGCCGGTGATCATCTACGAGCGCACCGGAGTTCCCTACTACGCTCATCAGTTCGGCAAGGAGTGGAAGATCATCGCGCGGGGCGCTGGCATCCCGGATGGCGTCCACAACATGGACTCGCGGGCGGGCGCCATTACGGAGGCCACCGAGGCCGGCGTCCCGCTCGAGCACGTCCAGCACCTCGCCACACACTCGAACATCACGACCACACAGGGCTACTCGCGGGGCAAGACGGAGAAAGTCGAGAGCACTGCGCGGGCTCGGGTGGCGCACCGGAACAAGAAGTGAACCTGTGCACCACGAACGTTAAGCGAAAGTGCATAGGACACGGATGGGGCACTGCTCAAGCTAAGTCTTTGATTTTGTTGATGCGTAAATTCATGTGTCATTAACAAAGCGGTCAATGAAATCAATGGGCTAGTGCACCATCGAAGAACGGCAGGGAAGAATACGGACGTGTGGGGAGTACGGAAAGCGAGGATGGCCCAGGGCGGAGAACAGGTCTGCCCGGTCGCCGGATGCGCCAACTGGAAAGCCGAGATCAAAGCTTTGCGGATTGCCTGTGAAACCCGCACGGCGAGTGGAGGTGCAATTCCTCCCACGTCCACCAATTAGGAGATCGGACGGGACGGTAGAGGAGCTATAGGGATGAGCGATCCCATTGATCGACTGAAGGAAGAGGTGAGTTTCCGAGAAGCCGATCCAAATAATTACGATGAGCAGGTAACGGCTGATCTTCGATATCTCATAGATCGGGTGGCCGAGCTGGAGCAGGCCATCTACGAAGTCGTGAACCACGGCGATGCCAGCGGCGATCCGGAGCTGATGGCCAAGCTCAAGAGACTGACCCCGGAAGCCGGGTGGACGGATTAGGAGGGTGAGAATGAAGTGCCCAAAGTGCGACGAGGACTGCGAGCGCGATAGCGTCGATGTGGGTGTGGGCGTGATCCACGGTCCATATGGATGCCCGAGTTGTGCTTGGTCTGAGGATTCCGAATACGACCTATCGGACGGCAAAGACCCTGTGGATGAGAAGGGTGGCGCAATCGATCAGTATGGTGGCTATCATCCGCCCGGATCGTCTATGGCCCTAGCTTACCGGTTGGCGCGAAATCACGAGTAGTCATCGGTCGAGAGACAAGAGGAATCATCTATTGGCCCGTTCCCGCCTCTTCAGTTCCCGCTCGACCGCCTGCCGGATGAATTCGGCCTGGCCCTCCCCCTCCTTGAGGGCGGCTTCGATCCTGGCGAGTGTCCCGGCAGGGAACCGCCCGAGGGCGGCTTCCTCGTTTATGCGTTTCCGGCCCATCTTTTTTCTCCGCAAAAGTGATATCACCTATTGACAGGCCAAAAATAGGTGATATCATGTTCATTGTCAACAACGGAGAATGGCCATGCTGATCGTCACCTGGAAGGAAAACGGAATGCGGCTTCGAGTTCTCGGTGAGAAGAAAGGGCGCCAAGACGAGCTTCGGATTGTGGTTCAGAAGGAAACAGCCCAAGGCATTCATGGGCAATTCTCTCTACGTCCGGAGGAAATCGAGTGGCCGATCTGATTGTTCAGGAGCCCTTACGGGATCGAATAGGCCGGGTTCTCTATGAAGAGCCCGGCCTTGACCGGAACTGGTACGAACTCAGCGAAGAGCGCCGAGAGCCGTGGCGCAAAGATGCTGATCGAGTCATCGCGATTCTATCTGAGAGAGGAGAATAAGATGGCGGAGACAAGCGAAGATTGGGCGATCAGTCCCCAACATGCAGCTCAACTGGCTTATGGCTTGCTTTGGCTAGATCCCTTACCCTCGATGCCTTCAAAGGCCGCCAGGAAGCAGTTGCTCCACGCTCTTTCACACGAAGAACGGAAAGCCGGGATTGGCTGGGCGATGAAAATCGCGGCCGACATTCGAGAAAATATTGGTAGCGCGAGCGATAATGCGCTTTTGCGCAAGGCCAAAGAAATGCGGCATGCCATCGATATGATTGAAGGTGCTCTAATGCGATGGCCCGAATTAATGGAGTTGCCTAAGAAATGGGGCGATCCGCGCCACCATAGAGAACTCGGTTTGCGCGATATCAAGGGCAACTGCGGCCAGCTCTATGACGTTTACGACGCCATGATGGAAATGCAATCGGATCATCAATTCTGACGAATTCGAATCGTTGGCATAAAGTCATCAGTAGACGCACAATAGGAGCGAACCATGGTTGATTTCACGAGACCCGGACGCATGATATCTGGTTCAAAAACTGAGCCCAAGGGTCATGTGTGCGTCTTTAACGCCAATGTGTGCTCGAAGTCGCGCGGCAAGTTTTGGTTCGGGGATATCGACATCACCGCCGACGCGGATGACTTGCGCAAGCTGGCCGTCAAGGAAGGCGAAGAGATTTACATTCTCCGCGAGATGGACGGACGATTCATGAATGAAGCGGAGCCGCTGCTTCACAAGTCCGTCGCGCGCGTCACTCCGGACGGCACAATAACGGTCGGATGAGTAATTGTCTAACATCACATCGGACAACGGGATGCGCATCGGAGAACTGATCGCGGTGGCTAGGGAGTTAAAAGGATGGACGCTTCGGGACCTCGAAAAGAAAACCGGAATTTCCAATGCGCTTCTATCGCAGATCGAGACCGGTCGCATCAAGAGCCCAAGCTGGCGCAACGTGGTCGCAATCGCGAAGGCGCTCAATCTGAAACTGGATCGACTGGCGGCATGCGACTGACCCATATCAAAAGTGACAAGGAGAACGGCTGATGCGCGTGAACGTCTACACAGAGGAATTGCTGACGGTCGGGAACAACCCAGTGGCGGCTGAAATCGTCGAAACAGAATATATAAGCTCGCGAACCGGACAGCCCATGAAGAACTACGGACTGCGGATTTACCTCAAGTCGCATCCCGACCTGCATTACGTTCCGGGGCGCGACGACGATCGATCCGCAATCACGTTCTGGTGCGGGCCAACGCGCCGTGCTGCCGTAGAGTTCTGGCGCTTCGTTGGTGCCATGGCGTTCGATGTCGCGGAGCGGAATCACGATGACTGACACGACGAGAATCGAAATCGCGATCTATATCGACGACCAGGAATATGCGATGCGCGTGTGGCCTGCGGTGCCACGGGTCGGCGATGAGATCATGGTGCGGAGAGTAGAGCCCCGCAATGAGACGCACAACATGGTCAATCGCCCTCGTGTCCTGGACGAGCATGCCATCGCGGTTGTCGAAACGGTCTGCTGGGGCACGAGCGACAAGAGCCGAGATGGTCCATGGAGCGAACTGCGGGTCTCCATGTTCTGCAAATGGCGCTGAGTCACGGTGAGAGAGAGGTCGAGAAATGAACGTCACGCCTGAAATGGTCGAAGCGGCGGCGAAGGCTATCTATGACGCCGAGCCGTACTACGAACAAGGCGAGTACGTTGACGGTTTTCCTGTTTCACCCGGAGGGAACTTGACATGGAATCAGGCCAAGGCGCGAGACGCCGAATTTTCTGGCGATGGCTTGTTTATCCCAATCACTCAGTTTCCATATCGAGCCGCACGAGCAGCGCTCGAAGCCGCATTGTCTAATACCTGAGAACACAACGCCATGGTCACGCCGCAAGAACTTCGAGACCGGGCCGAACTGCTCCGTCAATGGGGCAAGTTTGAGCTGGGCATGACCCCTCCAGCAGCGCTCGACTACGACGACACAATGCAGAAGCTTGATGCAGCAGCGGCAGAGATCGAACGGCTGCAGGCTCTGCTCACAGAGGTGTCAATCAGACTACACGCATGGGAAGGGGGTGAGCCCTCTGCAATGATGTGCGGAGATTTGGCCAAAGAAATCGACGAGGCGCTGAATAATGAGCAGTTACACAATAGCGGCGCATCTAGCTCAATAGATGCGCCACCGCCGCGCAATGAGGGCGTGGAGCCATAAGCGAAACGAGAGGCGGCGCGAGGCGCGGGCACTGGCGCGTAGTGCTCACGGCTATCGCCGGTTCTGACGCGCGGCTATCAGTAGATAGGCAGGCAAGATGAACCGATGCGAAAAATGTGGGTCAACCACGGAACACGTGTGCTCCTGGGTTTGTGTGGATATTTGCCCGAAATGCGATGGGTGGCCTGATTCAACTTGCCCTACGGATCGATTCTGTCAGCCTGATGCGGCATCAAAACAGGAGATTGATCATGGCAACGAAGTTGATTGATGTTCAGCCCGGAGACGCTCTGATTGCCGATGCTGGATTTACGTGCGTGAAGCCGGGAAGGGTTTCCGTGAAGAAGAGTGACAATGGCCTCTACTTTGACTGCAGCGAGGGCCGGCATTACCTCGACGGGCAGGTCAATGACGAAGGCAGCCTTGTAGGATTGAGGCGCATCGACTAGCGCGCGGCTATAGATGAACACCGTCCGCAAAACCCGCCTGCAGCGGAAAATGACCCAGCGCGATCTTGCCGGAAAGGTCGGCACGAGCCAGCAGCAGATCCAGCGCATCGAGAACGGGCAGACGCCTACGCTCGAGCTGGCGTGCAGGATTTCCAGCGCACTCAAGGCTGAACTGACAGAGTTGTTCCCGATTGAGACGCGCGCACTCAATAGGAAATAGATGATATGTGCTCGTGTCCTGAGCGGCCGAAATGCGAATGGGACTGGTGCGATGAGCCTGCAGACTGGTCCGTTTACCAACCTCAATGGGGATCACGCCCCCAGCGCTTCAAGCTCATGTGCGATGAGCACTACGGATGGTACTGCGAGAAAATTCCCGGCATCGACCGTCCGGACGGAGCGGATGAATACTGGCGCTCATCACTCGCCGATTCGCTGCGCTTTGGGATGATCAAGACGGCATTCGAGGACCGGCAGAATGGGAGAAAGCCGCTAGCGATCGAGGATACGGGCTACAAGCGAAAATACACCTTCGAACAGTTGAAGCAGATAGTCCAATCGAGACATAGATGATGAGTAACCGAGAAAAGATTACCATGCTCCCGGGCAGTCAGCCCGACCTCAAGATCATGATGGCCATGGTGTGCGAGGAATATCCTGGCGTGAGCCGTGGTATCGTGATCGTGTTCGATGAGAACGGCGACATGCACACGAATTTCCGGTGCAACGATCAGGAGATGGCCTTAGCTGGCGCTCGGTTGCTTCACCTTGCAAACACTTGATTCACAAGAGACGACACAATGAGACTCAATGCAATCCTAACGTGGCTAGCCCTGCTGACCACATGGATTTGGTTGCTAAATGTCGCTATTGACGCAAAATTTTCGCGTGAGGTCATCAATATTTTAGCTGGGCACGCTGACGCGAAGTAATGCCTAATGGGTCAATCATTTTCCGTTCATCGGTACCATGACGCGCTGACGTAAACCGTCCAGCTCCAGGCGAAGATTCTTCAACTCGTCGGCGACTGTAAAGGTAGAATTTGACTTGCGGTCGATTTCCTCTGATCGAATCTCAAGGTGATCGATCCTTTTCTCCAGCGTCGTCACCGAAGTCAACGTGCTCGTGCGTCGGTTTTGCTCAGTCTCGATCCGCAGAATATGGGCATCAGCCCTTTCGAGGTCGCGGCGCAGGGCAGAGAGATCGTGATCCACGGTCTTCTTGTACTCGTCGTTGGTCTGGATAGACGTGTAGAGCTTTGCAAGCTGGTCGCCGTCCTTCTCGCGCCCAGCCTCAAGCTTCTCGATCCGAACCGATTGCGGCACGATGACAACCGAATAAATGCCCCCGGCGGCTATAGCAACGGCGCTGATAGCACCGATCATGGTCCTTATCCAATCGGCGCCATTGTTCGGTGCGGGCATTCTCAGCCATTATTCTTGATCATCCCGACACCATGCCGAAGTTCGTCGTACCACTTGGTCAGCGTCGTGATTTGTGACTGGAGATTCTCAATCTCTTTCTTCTGAACCGCAACCGTAGTCACAACCTCGTTGAGCTTCTTCAGCTCATCCTTCATCTCGGTAATTTCTTCAGTCTGTTGCCTGCTGACCGCCTCGAATGTTCCGGCCATTCTTCCCATCTTTACAATGATAGCACCGAGAGCCAGGCCGCCTCCGATTATCTCAACCGCGACTTTTGTGTATTCCAGAATTTCCGTTTCAAGCGCCATTCCCATCGCCTCAAAAGAGAAGGGAGGCGCAGGATAGCGCCTCCCCATCAACTCGATTACTCCCCTACTGGATTTACTCTACGCAACTCAAAGCTTGTATTCGAGCGTGAGCATCTGCGTCAGGAAGTTGTACTTCGCCGTGCTGGTCGCGATCGGAACGGTGCCGCCCGTGGGCGTGACCGTCAGCGAGCGCGAACCGAGGTCGGTGTATCGCCCCTCGATGCCGACGTTCAGGTGATCAGTGAAGGCGTACTTCATGAATGCGCCGAAGTCCCACCCGATGCTCGTATCCGAAATCGCCTGCGTGCAGTTCGTCCCGCCGGCACACGCCCCAGCCGCCGTCAGGTTCGGCTTGGCGCCACCGAAGGCAAAGCCGCCCTTGACGCCCACGAGGAGCTTCGGATCAAGGCCGGCATAGCCGAGCTCGACATTGACCGCGCCCAGGTAGTTCGTCTGGTTGCTGATGCTGAGCACCGGGATGCCGCCAGTGGCAAGCGTGGAACCATTCTGAAGGTTCATCACGCCGATGTCGGCCTCGGCACCGAGCACCCATGGCGAGCCTTGCTGCTGGAAGAATACCTCAAGGCCGCCACCGAACCCAGGACCATGCGGAATGGAAGCCAGGTTGATGGTGGTCGGCGTGGGCGAGGTCGGGGCGATGGTGGTATCCATCCCGGCAAAGTTTGCCGAGTAGGAACCATAGCCCCAGATATAGAAGCCGCTCCAATTGAACGACCCCACCGGAGCTTTGTAGACCGGCTGCGGAGTGGCCAGCTTCAGGTCGGCAGCGCCGGCCGGTGAAATCGTCAGAATCAACGCAGAGGCAAGCAGGAAATTTCGCATGTCGCTCTCCCTTGGCGCATCGCGCGCCCTACCCTGCTTGGCTATTAGCTAGCGAACTAACGTAAAGCAAAAAATGAGTCCTGACTGATTTTGTCAAAACCCGTTGCATAAATGCCACTATTACGGCATGACCTTGGGATGCGTGGCCATCGCGGCTGAGGCTTGCCCCGCAATGACGTTGAGAACCTCGGGGATATTGGCGATCTTGTCCGCCACCGCCGCTGTCTTGGATGGCTCGGACACCGCTGCTGTGGCCTGCGTGGTTACCACCATGGTATTCGGCAATGCGCCAGCGGATGCCTTCAGGCCAGCATTGCGGCGCACCCAGACTCCCCAAATGGTTGGCGCAACGGTGACGATCGACCCGGTTAGGGTGGTCATGCTCGTGAGCAATACGGATTCGTCCCCCGCAGTCATCAGGCCGCGAGTGACGAGGACGCCGCCCAAAATCTGCAACACGGTACGCACAAGCATCAGGATTTGCTCCTGGTTCATGTCAGGCTCCACAATAAGAGGAAGAGAGGCCGCCAATACAGATTAGCGGCGATGATTACGCATACGGAAAGCAACAAGAAACCTATCGCTGCCGCAGTATCATTCACGCGGCTTGCTGACTTTGTTGGGCGTCACCGATGAAAACGGAACAATCCCTCCCCACCAAAAATGGCATGTGAGGAATCCGGTTATGAAACCGGCGATCCATGGGAAGGCAGGGAAGTATGCGGAGATCGTCCAGACGAACCGCGATAGCGTGGCCGTGTTGTCATAGAGGGAATACGCTTCCATGACCGAGAACGACACGACGAGGATCAGCAGCCACGCCGCCCACTTCCAGTAACCCTTCACGCGATTGCCCCTTGCACCATCTTAACCGCCGTCGCGGCGATTTCCTTGTCTCGCCTGATCCAATCGCCACCGAATCTGCCGAACGTGCGGAAGCTGCGATACACTGCGGCCCGACGACCCTCCTCATCAAGGATCACAGCGGGCACATCCTTGATGGCCATGACCCTGAGATTGGTCTGCGGCCCCCATGCGCCATCCGCCGTAATGCCGAGGCTCGCCTGCAGCAGCATAATCATGCGCCGCGTCCCCATGTTCACGCGAGTATCAAAGCAGAACAGGTCGAGGCCGATCGGCAGTCTCGGGCAGAACGGCAGCCAATAGCTATCGTAGTAGATCGTGGTGCCGATCTCCTCTCCTATGTGCCGCACGTCGCCTTCAGGAAGCCCATGCGCTTCGCAGTACTCGTCATAGTCAGCGTGAGTCAGGCCGCATTGCGTGGCCCCACCGGGGTCTTGCGGGTCATTGTCGAAGTTCCTAGGATTGGTCCAGTCGGCCGACGTGCCGGTGTAGACATTGCATTCTTGCTGAAGCACGAATGGGAGGCAGATTTGAAATCGCGGGTCCATCCAGTTTTCCTTGATGTCATCCAATGTGTGCTGACCGGGACTTTCTACGGAATTGTCGCAGCCTTTTTCATTATCGGCATATTGGTAAGCGCCGGGGCGCTTCCTTGATGGACGTTCTTATGTCAGCGGAACAATGATAATCACAACGTCAGCAGTCGCAGCCGACCCCTGCGCAGTGCCGATCCTCACCTGAAGCGTTGCATCGTTGTAGGCTTCTGTGCCGGCATTGGTGATCGTCAGATTTTGCGAATTGTTGTTCGTATCAGCGGCCGTTGCTGTGACCGTGACGGCCTGATTGGCGGCAATGGTCTGGCCGCCACCGCCAGTCCCCGTGAACACGCCTATCGTCGCGGTAGAGATCGATGCGCTGGCGTTGTTGAGGCGAACACTTTGGACTTGATATCGAGAAACCCCTGGCGGCAACGGAACGGGAATAGCGTTATCGGTATTGGCTGAGTTGAAATTAACGCCCGTCAGCTTGATGCGGGTAAACCCGATCTGGTCAAAGGTGGCGACAGTTAGCCCTTTGCTGAGAATGCCACCAGTGCCGTCAACGCTGAAACCGTTGGATTTGAATGCGCTTCCAGAAAACGTGAAGCCTGTGAAGTCGACGCCGTGGGTTACGTTGAACGTGCCGAGGGTTTCAAGATGCGTCCCAATAACGGTGCCGCTCGAAGCGATCGGAGGTAAGCCGTTGGCGGCAGTTTCCGCAAAGCTAATACCCTGCTTCCAACCAAGTCCGGGACCGTAGACCCCTGTCGCTCCCCCCGTGTAAAACACCAGGCCAGCATCGCTGGACGCACCAACAACTTGGGTAAAATTGGCGATGTTGACGCCCCAATTGTATTTGGCCGTTCCTCCAGTTGCTCCATAGTTGTCAACTTCGGCTCCAGACGCGACAAACAAGTTCGTCGCAGCAGCACTTACGCGGACTTGTGGGTTGGCGCCAAAGTAAGCCCCAAGCGCACCAGCGCCGGTATTCGTGCCTCCATCTCCGGTGCGAGTGTCAGATATGGAAGAGCCGCCTGTGTAGTTTCGGTTTGTATTGCTGGCGTTCGTTATTGCTGTTTGTACCAACCACCCAAAAATCGGGACCCGGCCGCCTGTCGCTGCTGATCCGCCGAAAATATGGACGATCTCGAAATCGTAGAGAATCCCGGCTCCGACAGCGCCGTTATCCGATGGAATAAAAATGCCATCCATGGCGGTGCTGGATGTGCCGCTGCCACCCGCAAAGCCGGGGAATGTCGATCCTGAAATGCTCTGATTGATGAGCAGCCCTTGAGTCGTCGAATTGGCCGGCGGGCTTATCACTAACGGCGTCGAATTCCCGACAATCGAGCCGACTGCCGACAGCGGCACCTGAAAGAAAGTCTTGGCTACGCTGTCATATCCGAGCAAATAGTCTGTCGGGAAATTTGCGGTCTGTGGAGGGTTCTGAATTCCAAGATTGGAGATGTTGAAGCCGACAGTCCAGATGCCGTTCTGCTTGGTGATGGTGACTGGACCTGTGCCTGTCACCAGCGCCGGGAATGGCACATTGGTATTGAGGCGGATTGTTGCGGGAGCGGCCATGCTAGTTCGTCGTGCCGCCGTACAACACGGGCAGCCTCCCTGTGAATATCTGGCGCGTGTTCACGCTATCGGTCATGGTCATGCAGGCCAGGAACGTCCGCGCATAGGTGTTGGATTGCGAGTTGTAGGGAACATCCAGGATGGTCCTGAAGACGCTCTCCGGGATGGAGATTTGGAAAAAGCCGATATCGATGATCGTGATGCCGTTCCCGAGGCCAGCTACCAGGATTGGCCCCTGGTCGTCAGGCGTGCCGAAGTCGTACCAGGCGATATAGCCAGAACCCGTATTGTTGGGCGTCTCGCCGCGTATCTCGAACTGGAATGTCCATCCGATCTGGCAAACCAGTGCGCCGTTCGAGCTCGTATAGCTCGTCACGTAGCCGACCATCGTATTAAGGCCGGTCGCTGTATCGGCAATGGTGACGGGATCGCCGGGCTTGATGCCGAGGCCCGCGCCGACAGTCAACGGAAGAGCGGATAGCTGGCTGCCGATCGGGAATGTCGGGATGGTGATCGGCGTGGTGGATGTGGTGACGATCGCGCCATCGGTGACGGTCCACGCGCTCGACGTGAAACTCGAGCCAGGATTGGCGAGCGTCGTGCCGCTCAGATTGATGGGCGAGCCCGTATCGTCATCGAACAGCGAACCAAATGTGAGGAAGTCCTCCCGGTTCGTGAACTGCGGGAAGTAGACCGGAGTTGAGTACATATCAGAGCTTTATATTGATTGACAGGTGTGCCAGAGGTTCATATGGTCTATAATGCCTGTGAAACCAAAGCCATTGCCGCCTCTTTCAGTGCTCAAAGCGGCCTTCCTGCATGATCCAAAAACAGGTCGGCTGATCAACAAAGTTTCGCGGACTTCTCGCAAGGCCGGAGAATTTGCTGAGTCGTACAATGTTGCTGGATATGCAGTCGTCCACTTGAACGGAAAGAATTATCTTGCTCATCGCGTTATTTGGAAAATGATTTACGGAAAGGACCCAGTCGGTTATCTCGATCATAAGAATTCTAAGGACCGTTCTAATAACCGAAAAGACAATCTTCGCGAAGCAACACATCAACAAAATATGTTCAATCTGCGCGTTCGCCGGGATAGTTCTACTGGCATTAAGGGCGTCCACCGTAGGAAGGGAAGCGGCAAGTTTCGCGCCTATATTTCCGTCAGTGGGCGCCGAGAATGGCTTGGAAACTTCCCAACCATTGAAGAAGCGGCAGCGGCCGTCCGTCAACGGCGGATCGAAATCCATGGAGCCTATGCAAGTCATTGATATATAATCATAATTTCACATACCAACTTCCCGTCAGCGCGGCGCTCAGGACATTGTGCGAGCTGCCCGAGCCGAGAGCGCTGATTGTGCCGGCGGGCGTAATGGTCACCGTTGGCGTGAAGTTGCCAGTGTTGAAGGCTGCGAAACCGCCGCCACCGAGAGTGCCTGCGGTGCTCGACGTAACTTGCTGATTGCCGCTCCACGTCTGCTGCGTGCCGGTAAAGGTGGGCGACACCGCCGGCAACTGCGCCTGTGTTAGCGTATGATTATCCTCGCCCGCGGTCGCGCCCGGCGTTGTCGGCGTATCGCCGCCTGACGTGATGTTCTGCGCGAGCAGAAGGCCGAGCGGGGCATTGCCCATGTCATCAACACCGACACCGCATATGCGCGCGCGGCAGTCATAGACCGTAATCGTCTTGTTGGCATTGAAGTCGGCCAAGCCGGATGCGCCCTTGCCGCCCGCGACCGTACAGAGGTGGCAGTTGGTCCACAGATAGACGAACAGAGCTTGCGTATCGGCATTGGCTCGGCCCGTTGCGCCTGACGTAGCGCTGCCGATCGTCAGCCCATTGGCCTTGACCCATCCGGTGATAGTCTCGCCGGTCGGCCGGAACTTCAGGTCTCCTGTCGCGAAGATCGTGGTCGGATCGATGCCGCCGCCGCCCCCCGACCCACCTGACGGCCCGATGACGAGCGCGGACGGATAGTCGAACTGCACCACACCTCCCGCATCTGTTAGGCGGATGTGGACGGACCCATTGGCGAGGTAAAATGCGGGGACACGGCCATTTGCATCAAGCGGCAAGGGCCATGGATTCTGGATCGTCAGCGCTGTATCCTGGAACGAGTTCTGACGGGTGGCGACCGTGCCAACCTGATAGAAATACAGCAGGCCGCCAATGAGTGGCGTTCCGCAGGCATTGGCAGCGGTCGAGCATCCCACGAATGAGAATTGCTGGGTCAGGGAGACCGGCAGCGTGCCTTGCGCCGATGCCGGTGCGTAGCCGAATAGCAATAGGAGGGCAGCAATGGTAACTCTTGCTCGTATTGCAGTTAGTTTCATCGTCATAACAGGGGTCCTGTTTTGGGCAACGTCAGGCGACGATTGGCATTGGCATGACCATCCGTTTGAACAAACGCTAATCATTTTCTGGCCGTGGTCAGTATTGTTGTTGAGCATTGCGCCTTTGATCATCATCAAAGCGATAGACAACAGATGATCTTCTTCATCGTCTGCTTGGTTTCCGTTTATTCCATCACTGAAGGGATGATCGTGTTCCCTTGGTCGGGCTGGCTATTGCTGGCCCTGATCTTCTGCCGGCGCCGTAAGTCGACGCTGGACAGCCTGCGTGATGTGCTCGGCCCGGATGCCTAGATTGTTGGCGAGATTGCGGGTCGCCAAATTGAAGGCGGTCGTCCGTGCTGGCGTTGGCGAGGCAAGAAGCGTCTGATAGGCGCGCGACCATTTCGAAGCCGACGCAGCGCTGGCCGGACTCGCAAGCCATCTCGTGAACATCCAGAGTGCAGCCGTCGATCCTGCACCGATAGCCGTTCCGCCGCCAAGCCCACCTGTAGCCACGTCAGTCGCGAGCAATGCTGCGTCCTTCGCCACATCCATCAGCACCAGGAACGAGGCGGAATGCGATGTGCTGCTTTCCCGCAGCGCGCCTTTGATGTGCTGACCCATCTGCGCGATAGCCTCGATCGAGGCCCGGTGCGCAGGACTTGGTGTAAATGGTGTCAGGTCGCCATGCTCCTCGCGCAGCCGGTTTACGGCTGTCACGAACTTGGCAAGGCTGAATTGGCCGGTCGCCGGATTGAATCCGAGCGCCCGCAATGTCGGGTCGTCAGCGTGCTTGTTGAGAATGCCCTGTAGCTTCTTGTTCGCCTGTGAGAGCGGACCAAATCGGCTTTCGGCCGCATCGAAGGCCCGCTGCGCACGAGCCCCGCCCTGCCGCCCGATATTGTCCCGTATGTCCGCCGTCATGGCACGGGTAATTTGGTTATAGTCCGCAGCGTTGTAGCCGGGATGAGGGGTCGCCACATTACCGGCCTCGCGCGCGTCCACCCGCGCCCGGTGTGCACCGTTGAAGCTGGCGCCCTGCCCGATATTCTCGAATTGCTCGAGCCCCTGATCAGGATTGGGATGCCCGGCAGCCGTGCGTGCGGCCTTGACCCTTTGCACCGCGGCAGCCGTGCGCGGCATCGGCATGACCCGATCGGGAGCAATCTGGCCACGCACATTGCCATAAAGGCCGTCTATGGCCTGCCGATTGGCGTCTATAGCGTCCTGAATGCGCGATTGACCGGCAACGGTGCCGGCCGCCTCCTCGGTCTGCGCAACTCGCTCGCCAATCTTCTCGCCGGCAAACGGCACCTGCCGCAGCTTGGCGGTCGTCGCCTGCACCGCAGAGCTATCCGAAACCACTCCGCGCGGCAGCGGTGCCCCGATGATATCGGCCGTGCGTGCGGCCTGCTGACCAGGTGTTGTTCCGGTGGTCAGGCGAGGTCCTACGGCAGCCCCGAGAGCACCACCCAGCCCGAGGCCAATAAGCCCGGTTGTCGCCCCACGGGTCGCTATATCGCTTGGGGATGCCCCCTCGCTAGTGGCCTCGCCAGTGCCATAGAGAGCGCCGCCTATGGCGCCTGTGCGCGCCCCCTGTATCGCCCTGGCCCCAATGCCACCCGCACGCATGGCGCCTGCGCCGGGGACTGGCATCGCCAGGGTGCCCGCCAACTGTCCGGCGAGGTAAATCTGCGGATGCTGCTCCTTGGCGAGGTCCTGGTTCTCAAGCGCCGCCTGCCGCCCGCGGTTATAGGCGTCCTGCACATCCGGATCGGGATGACCGGAGAGATAGCCACTGAGGAGCTTGGCCGCCCCAAGAACAGGCCGCAATGCCGCAGCGCCGCTCGCCCGCTCCTCTGGCGTCTTAGGCTCGGGCAGCCCAGACGCGGACGCAACGCCTTCCAGAGCCGGCGAGAAGCCGAATGTGAGCCCTTCCGCAGCAGCGGTGCCAAGAGCCTCCCCACCGCTTACCTGCCGCTTTGGCGGCGGTGGCGTGTCGTGGTCGTCCGCAAAGGGATCGCCCGCTGGCCCCGCAGGAGCGACGCCAGTCCCGCTCGCGCCCCGCGCCGGTGCGTCGAGGTCATCGGCAAACGGGTCGACCGGAGGCGGCTCGACGCCTCGCGGATGTACAACACCGACATATGTGGGCGTCATTTGGCGTACTTGATATCCCCGTTCGGGGTCCGGTACGGGTCACCCGACTTGAGCCCTTGCGCCTGTTTCCATGCCTGCGCCTGCGCCGGGGTCTTGATCGTCGGCGGGGCCTCTGGAGCGCCCAGCAGGGTCGGATTGGCGGCCTCTTGGTCCGTGAATGCCGGATGGGCCTTGACATAATCCGCCACCTGCTTGGCGAAGCCGTCATCCAACACGCCGCCATGCTTGGCCCGATAGTCGATCGCCATGTCACGAATCTGCGTCGAGCGCTGGCCGATCCGGTCCATGATGTTGATCAGCATACGGTTACCCCAAACCGTATTCTGCAGGTTGGGGTTCGATTTCACTACCTGCTCGATCTGCTGCGAGAAGATACGCGCGCTGGCGCCACCCGCCTCCATGAGCTGATCGCGCTGCTGGTTGACCGCGCTCAATGTGGTAATGGCGTTGATCTTCTCGAGGCCCTGTTGCAGGGTTGCCGCGGCCGGCGAACCGAACAGATCGCGGACCTTGTTCATGGCAAGCGAGGCATCTGCGCCAATGCCGGTATAGGTGCGCGGGTCGCTCAGAATGCCGTGCGCTAGCGTCAGCACGGGCTTCATATCGCGCTCGTATTGCGTCGCGGAAGCCTGAATGCCTTCCCATGTTTTGCCGGACTGGTCGATGGTCTGCTTTTGGGTTGCCGTGGCCGCGGTCGTCCCAGATGCGAGGTTCTTCTGCTCGGGGGTCAATTCGACATTCTTGCCGAGAATATCGCGGATTTGCTTGGCAGTTGCATCGTGGGCTTCCGCTGCCTTTTCATAGGTCTGCGCTTGAGCAGTATCCCCGAGTGCTCCATAGCGCGCCCCCTGCTGGCGAAGATAGGTGGCCGCCTTTTCATGATTGCGAGCGGTGCCTTCGCTATAGAAGCCATTGGGCACGCTGCTGCCGCCGGGTTGCGGCGTCGCCTGGGCGGTTTGCTGTGGCTGAGTATTGGGCGAACTCGCGCCCATGAACGGCGCAGGGCTTGGCCCCGCATTATCCGAACCCATAATCTGCTCGCCGCCTGGCAAAATGCTTCCAGGCGGCTTGCCGGTAATGCTGCCCGGTCCCGCATTTGTCTGCGGCATGTGGGCATCGGCGGATGGCTGCGTAGGCGGCGGCGCGTTCCCCGGCGCAGGATTACCTGTGCCTACAGAAGGGGCACCGAAGCCGCCTGAAATCTTGTCTGCGTTCTGAAAATCCGTCGCGGATTGATTAGCGAGCTGCATCCTTAGAAGCTGCGGCAACATCTGCTGCGCAGCTTCCGTTCCGCCAAGACGCGAGATTGTATCAGCTACCTTATTGTAATCGACGTTGCCATTCTCATCCTTTGGAAGGCCATTTTGAAATGCTGTCTGCTGCGCGCGCTTCTGCGCATACTGTTGGCCCTCTTGGAACTGCTCAGGAAGTTTGCCGATCCAACTAAAATCAACAAGAGGCGCTGCATAGTTCGGAGGCCGAGGTGCGCCCGGAAGCTCCACATTGTCATAGGCGGCCATCAGGCAAATGCCCCGAATATACTCTTGCCAACATTACCAAGGCCACCAAGCGCCTGGCCTCCGACCGTATTCGATCCAAGGCTAGCTACTCCGCCAAGCGCATTCCAGAAGTTCGCGGAGGCATTGAGCGGCGCGAGATCGGCCGATGCCTGCGCATTGCCCTGGCCTACCTGCGTGCCATAGGCCGCATTGCCCTGGGTAGTGAATGAGTTATTAAGCTGGCCACCAAGGTTCTGGTTGCCTTGCAACACCTGTCCAGCCGTCGCGGTCTGCTGTGGCAGATATTGCGAAAGATTGTTGACGTAGTTTTGCCAGCCCGTATTGGCGAGACCCTGGCCATACTTCAACAGGTCGAGATTGGTGCCACCCGAATTAAGCTGGCCAGTCGCGGCCTGATTGCGGAGAATATTCTGGTTGCCTTGGTCTAATTGAAACTGATAACCGGGATTGTTCTGGAACCCGGCAACCGCCTGCGCATTGCCCTGTGGGCCATTGAGGCCGAGCGCATTGCCGTATTGCGTGGCGCCCTGCGTGTTCTGATTGAAGGCCGTCGTAGGCGCATTGATGCCTGTCTGTCCATAGCTGGTCAGCGCGCCGCGGCCTTGGCCAAACAGGTCCGATAGCTGGTTGTAGCCAAGCTGCAAACCCTGCTTCTGATCATTGGCAGCGTTTTGCTGATCTTGCGAACTGAAGATATCGAACAAACCCATCAGAGCGTCCTCACAAATATGGTCGCCGGATCGGCCGTGCTGCGATATAGGCCATTCAACGGAACACCGGCCGCAGCAGCATTCGCATTCGTCGGCACCGCAACTCCCGTCAGCGGGCCAAGCGAGTTCTGGTTCAAAAGCTGGACGAGCTTATTCACCGTATCCAACCATTGTCCGAATGCGAGTGTCGGACGGCCATCGGGGAGAACAACCTGAAAGTTGGTCGGCGGCAGCGGGAATAGGACTTGCGTGGTCATCAGTCGCCCACATAGCGCGGGTCGCTAGCCTGCGTTGCCTTGATGAATCCGGTATAGACAGGATCGGTCACGTCGAGACGCCATCGGCAGCCCATGGGTCCTGACAAGCCCATGGACTTGACCGATGCGCGGACCCGACGTGACCTACCCTGCTGGCCGATCGACCGCAGCAGTGGATTTCCCCAATTCAGGCCGCCGTCCTTCGATATCGAGACGGCCACCTGTGGATTGACCATGTTATCGGGCGCCGTGACATCGGTTGCCGTCCCGCCCGAAGTCCAGGCATGAACGAACGTCGTGCCAATGAGGTCGATATTGAATGCGTCGATGACGTTCACGGCCCATGTACCGTTGGCCTCCGTGGTGCCGCCGACATTCACCACGTTCACCGTATCGCCGGTAATGACGTTGGCCGTATTGTTGACCCGCAACCGCACAACGCCGCCGGTTCCTGACGAGGTGCCGAGCACCGTCATGACGACGCTCAGAACGGCCTGCCCAACGCCCATCACGAAATCGAAGTCAGCCCGCGCCACCCGTATCTGGTTCGGGAAGTTGTCCACCGGGCCGCTTTCGATGCGGAATAGTTGCGGTGCACCGTTCTCCGTGTAGTTCGTATCGTCCACGTAAAGCAGGTTACCGGACTGAATATCGCCCATCAGCCATTTGCCGAATGCCGGATGGCCACCCGATCCGCGCCATCGGCTTTGCTGTCCGGTCGATGCAAGCAGGCTCGATCGCTCATTCCATTTCTGCGTGGAGAGATTGAACTCCCATGTCACCGAGGCGGCATTGCTGGAGATCGTCCAGAACTTCTTGCCGGCATATTCGTACACGCCTGCATCCAGCAGGTTGCCCTTACGGTTCTCCGACTCAATGAAGCGATCGACATCCGGCGATGAGACCTTGATGGGCTGGAACGTCGCCCATGACAGGCGATAGACGCCGAAGTCCTGTGCCGCCCATATCAGGTCGTCAAAGCCGGTTTCCCATCCAGCAATCGCATTGGCCTGTAGAAGGCCGAAGGGAATTGTCGTCAGCCGCGAGTACGGGAAGGCTGGAGAGGGTTGCGCCGTATCCTGCCACACCTCGCAGCCGCCCGTCGTAAAGAAAAACATCAGGCCCGAATAGGCGATGCCGCGCAGCAACGTCACATCGGATTTTGACTGCAGCTTGACGAAGGTCTGCGTGTTGATCGTACCGACCGAGTTGATGGGCGATGCGAATACGCGGCCGTCCGCGATCGTGTAGAAGAAAAAGCCGTCCTGAAAGCTTATCGAGTTCGGTTGCGGGAGGTTGCCGCCGCCATTGTACGCCGTCGGCGCTCCACCTCCACTAAGAATATAAGCACCGTTGTCGATATCGACGGCAACAACGTCCGGTGAGGCCGCCAAATCGCGGGCAATTGATACTTTCTTCGTTCCTGGGAATGCCCCGAGGCTTGCGTAGGTTCCATTGACATCGATCGTGCTCGCATTTCCGCTCCATGTCTCATAGGATAGATTCGTGACAATCAGGCCCCCGCGATAGCCGGTCTGCCCGGTCGCGGCATTATTGTGCTGCGAGAGGCCGGGCTGCCGACGCCATACCTGCTTGGCAGGCCCGGACGGCTGTTGCGGATCATCGATCGGCTCGGCCGTGCAGTTGAGAAGCCGCCCCGCCGATTCCTGCGTGCTCGCCCCCGGAAAACTCGACAACGGGAAGCGAATGGGAATCGGATCGCCTGTCGCCATCGATCAGCATTTCCAGTTATTTAGTATAATCCCGAGGTGACCAAGGCGATGTATAACCCTGGTCGTGGAAAAATTGTCCGTCTTGCTGCCACCCATATTTCAAGGATGGATGATCAGCCAAACTAACCGCATCTGTTCCGGCTGCCTTAGCGGCATCCTCAATAGCGAACAGGTGCGATGGAGCTGCATATGTCTTCCCCTCGACTTGAATTGCGGGCTTGAATGGTTTCCCTTCTATCATCTGGTCTGCTGTTAAAGTCTTGCCGACTTTCTGATCACTGGCGGCAGTCTGCCCTTGGGTAACAGGATTTCGCTCGTGTCCTCCTGGATTTGAATACCCAGGCGCCATCGGGTTAAATGGCTTGAAATTCTCCATAGCCCGATCTGATACCAAGCCCTGCGCATAAAGGTTCTTCAAATCTGCCATCAGAAATACAAGGCCCGCAATGGCTCATAGGTCGCGCGCAACCGAAGCTGCTGCTTCAGAGATAATGCCGCCGAGCCCGCACCCAACTGAACCGGGCTCGGCGGCCCCCCCAACCCCTTGGTGAGCAGCGAAACGAGGTCTTGCGGAGTCGCGCCGAACTTGACGGCGCATTCACCAGCGAGAATGTCAGCGAGATCGGCAAACCATGCGCCGGGAATGTTCGAAGGGTCGGGGATATAGCAAATTTCGAGCTGCGCCAGCTTGCGAAAGATCGCATCCACCTTCTCAAAGACATAATTGTAGTCCTCGGGGTCGGTCGGCTGACCCGCGGCCAAGACGCCAAGATTGGCCAGCGTCTCGTTCACCAGGTCATTGATCGTCCGAAAGGCGGTATTGGGCACCTATCAGCTCCCCACTGGCTCGCCAGGAAGCGCGGATACCAATTTGCCGGCATCGACCGTCGCATGCTCGATTGCGGCATTCGGGAAGGTCTTTGGCTTCGGCGGCCGGCCTCGCTTGCGTGGGGCATCGCCTTCGACCTGAAAATGCTGATTGCGCTTGATGCGCTCGAGCAGGCTGACCATGCGCTTGCGGGTAACGAGCTTCCATGTGCCGTCCCGTGGATTGCTGACGCGCTCGGTGAACTCCTCCTCCTGCTTGCCCTCGTTCGGGTCAACATCCTGCGCGATATTGGCTTCCCATTCGCGACCGAATGCGGTCGTCTTGAAAGCCTCATCGGCATCCGGCAGCCATGTGACTTTCATGGGATGAGCCCCACCCGCCAATTGAGGCCCGAGACGGTCGCCACGCCGCGAGCTCCAAGCGGAGAGCCGGCGCGGATAGCGATGGCGGACTGACCTGCTGTGATGGAGAACGAGGCATTCGCGCCGAGAGCATTGATCGTCTCGCCCAGCGCAGGGAACAGGTTCAGGGCGTTCGCCGTGTCGTTCATGATCAGAACGCCGGTCGATGCTTCCATTGAGCCGACCGATGGCAGCACGAGCGAGCCGGTTCCTACCGACTGATCGACGTGATTGCCCTCGGAGATGATCTTGAAACCGGTCGCCTGGTTGTTAGCGACGCTGGCATTGATGTTGCGCTGCATCTGCGCGCCCGGCCCACCAAGGCCAAAGACGAACATCTGCTCCACAGCATCCAGGGTAACGCTAGGCATAGGATGGTCCTTTCAAAAAAGGACCGCCGCCGCCCCGTTCTGCATCACGGGACAGCGGCGGCTAGTTGGGTCGTGTCGTCGGTTTCGGGAGGAAACCCTCCGGGGAAACAACGCCGGAGCTAGCAGGCCGGGGAAGTAAAGCCCGGCGCATTCGATGCAGGCAGGCAGCCGCCGTCGTTCGGACCGAGAAACTCGATATCGAACACGATGGTACCTGTGGTGGGCGCGGCACCCGTGAACGTCACGGTCAGCCACAAGTCGAAGCCGCCGTCCGCGCCCGTCGTCGCAATGCCGTTGCCAGTGGCCTGTGCGCCCTGCCCCGCCGTGACGATGGTGAGAGCAGGAGCGCCGGTTGCCGCCGTCTTGATATCCTGCGCAGATACAAGCTGAGCGCCGGCCGAAGCCGTGCCGAGCGACATGGTGCACGTGGTCGCCGCATTGCAAACGGCTGACTGGAACCAATTGCCGCGCAGGATGAACGCATTGTAGGGCAGCGCGCCGACTTTCACGCTGCAGGTGCCCGCCGCAAACACGCACGCCGGGCCGTTGTCAGCCTGCACACTCGTTGCCGAGACGGTGAAGATATGCCGCTCGTAATAAGTCTGCTGGCTGGGATAGTAGCGAGGCCCAAAGGTGGGCGGGATCGTCAGCGCATAGGCAGCGATGACGCCAGGGACGACGAGGAGCGCAAGAGCGCGCACCGCCGATCGAAGCAGATTCTTCATAGTGCTCTCCTTACGCATCCGTGGCAGAGGCGGCGAAAATCGTGAACACGCCCCACTCTTTGTAGTTGCCTGAGAAGTTCAGCTTGGCGATCTTCTTGAAGCCGTAGGCCATTTCTACGCCTACGCCTCGATAGAATTGGTAGTCGTCTTCCTTCAAGAATGTCGGCCGCGGCATACGACCCCACGCCCAAGCCATTGCGGATTGGCCGCACAGGAATGCCGGCGCCACCTGAATGCTGCCCGAGCCGGCCGTCGTATAGGTGACCGGAAGGCGCACAGTCAGTTCCGGGATTTCCCGGATGATGATGCCGTTGTAGATCAGGTCGCCATCCTGAAAGAGCGGATTGGCGTCAAGACCATCGTCCTCGCGCGGACGAGCCTGCGTGTTGGCGTTGATGATCGTCGGGTCGGCCTGCAGATCACGGAACTGCAGGGAGTTCGCGAAGCAGATGAAGTATTCGCGACCGTTCTTGAGCTTGTAGGGCCGAATGCGCGGGTTAGCCAGCTTGGCAAGCCGCTTGGCCTTAAGCAGCATGGACGCCGACAGGGTCATGCCGGCCGTGATGTTCGCCATTGCGGTGGCGAACGTGGCCGAGAAGTTGCCCGTAGCGCCGCCCACCAGAACACGGTCCTGCTGGTCGGCCATCCACGTGTTGCGCTGGGCCGCGGTCGCCGCATCGAACAACGCGCCGTTGACGCGCTGGCCGTTGATGGAGCCAAGACCCGTTGGCGCCGTCGAGTTCAGGGGAATTGCATAGAACGCGTCGATGATCTCGTCGCGCTGCAGTTCCTTGCCCCAATCCTCCAGGAGCGGCCGAGCGAGGCCGAACAGGTCGATTGAGGACTTCTGTTCTTCCGCCTTGGCGATCTTGACGGCATTACGCGCCCAATCGATCCACATGCGATCGCCGAAGTTGTCGATCGCCTCTTCGTTGCCGACCAGGGCGCCGGTCGAGATGGCCTGCGCCTTGAGACGCGCAACCAGCGGAATGTTGATCTGCTCGCCGCCCTTCTTGAGGTCATTGATAACGCGAATGATCGCGGTCAGCTCGGTGCCGACATAGGGCGAGAACAGGTTTTGACGGATGTATTCTCGGGTAACTTCCTTGCGGAAGACGATAAGCTTATTATTGGCTTGGACTGTCGAGAGTGCCATAGCCAGCCCCTTTCGGAGTTGGCTAGAGCGTCATGCAGTACGTCTAGCGAAGTGGTGTGAATGCGTCCGCGAAGATTGCGCCCTCCGACCCATCGAAGCCGCGCGGGTCCATGCGTGGTTGACCACGCCCTCCGCCGGCATTGGAGAGATCTGGAAGGATTTGCTGACGCTGTTGTCTTTGGCCGTTGTTCCCGTTTCCGGGCGAGCCGCGGCCACGGCCCTTGGCAACCATTGCAAGCGCACGGTTGAGGTCCTCGGGGTCGACGCCGAGCGTTTCGGTCATCTGATCCATCAGTCCTCGCGTACGCTCCTCGCGATAGGCATCCAATCGCGGTTCGGCCCACTTCATCAGTGCGCGGCCGGGATTGGGTGAGCCCATGATGCGTTGCGCTTCTTGGCGGACGAGCGGATCGTTCTTGCCCTTGATGAGTTCCTGATAGGCGAACTCGAACTCGGGGCCGTGCTCCTCGTGCGCAGCAGCCATGCTGGCATTGAGGAACCGCTCGTCCATCTCCCGTTGAAGGGTTTGACGCATTTCATCCCGCGTGGCCTTTTCCCAGCCAGTCGGGTCCGCAAACATGTCGGGACGCTCGGGTGCCTTCGGCTGCTCCTGGGGAGCCCGTAGGCGCGACATTTCATCGACGCGGCCGGTGAGAGTGGCAATCTGTTCCCGCAATTGGCGGGCTTCTGCCTCGGCCGCGCGGGCACGTTCGGACTCCTCACGAAGCCTGCCGGATGGAACGAAGCGCTGTGTTCGTTCGTCTCGCCGCTCCTGTGGAGGTTCCTGGACTTCAGGCTCCTCCTCGGATTCATCCTCTTCGACTTCGGGCTCGTCCTCGTCCTGCGCATCGATTTCGTCGCTCTCCTCGTCTGGATTGTCCCCTACGGGGTCCTCCATCTCCTCGAGCGACTTGTCGCCGTCGTTTTCCGGGTCGTCGATGCTATTGGCCTCCGCGAAGATTTCCTCCTCGGTGGCCTGGATAGCAGCTTGTACGCGTGCGTCCTCGTCACTCGCTTGCGCGAGCTCGCTTCTGGTTGCCATGATATTCCCTTATCCCCGATATCGCTCAGGTATGCGCTGCCCTTGTCGCCGGGCCAGCGTGGCGAGAAAGTTGGCCGTCTCGCGCGGCACGCCTATGTCGTCAGGCGCGAACGATCTCAGTTTGTTTGCACATGGAAGCCATGCGCGACCACATTGGCGACGCCACCAGCACCGGCCGCACTCGCGGTCACGGTGATGGTCGTGTTGATGGCGTTCGCCGGGATCGGCATGGGAAACTCGACAATCAGCGGCGGCGGGTTGGGCGTCGTCGCCGCTGCCGCCAGCGTGTTCAGCGTATAGATCATGCTGCCGCCGATCGTATTGGCAACCGTGATCGTGATGACGGCGGTTGCGGTCGGATTGATCTCCGTAACCTCAAAGCCGCTGATGTAGGTCAGCCGCGCAGGTGACGCCGGCAGGGTTGCCGTGGTCGCCGCGGTGGTGCCCTGTGCGCTGTTGGTGACCGGAATAGCGCCGGCCGGATAGCCACCAGGCCCGATCGCCTGCGCAAAGGCAGCGCTAGAGAATGCGAGCGCCGCAATCAGTGCAATGAGCCTGTACATGCTGCTTGTCCTAATGTCGGTGCATCAGTTGGGTCATGGTCGGGAAGAACGGATGGCTGCGCGGGGTCGTGGTGACGGCAGGCGGAATGAAGGTCGCAATCGACAGATTGTAGGGCACGAATGGCGCGTTATCGATGCGGATCGGCTGCGCAGGATTGCGCCAGTCCGACAGATTGAACGGCTGCGATGGATTGGGGAAATTGAGCGGCAGCGACAGGCTGAGGGTATCTGCACCGATCTTCCCTCGTGCATTCGTCGCTAACGGCCAATCACCTTGGGCAAATGGCGGTACAACAATCGGCGTCGCCTGCAACGGCAGCAGATTGACGACGATGTCGGACTTGATCGGCGGCAGGCCGAAGATGCGGATTTCGGTCGCATTGACGAACGGCTGGGCCGGATTGGGCGTCAATAGTGGCGAGAGCGTCCCAATGGCCTCGGCCGTAGACTTCGGTTGCGCCGGGCGTGCAAGCTCCCAGAGATTTTGAGCGAATGGCTGTGCCGGATTTGGAGCATACAGCGGCAAGGATGCCGCGAAAGACGTATCTGGAATCTTCTGACGCAGAGTTGCCGCGAGCAGCCAATCAGTCTGTTTGAATGGCCTCGGTGGAGCAACTGCCCCAATTGCGCCGCCTACGGTTTCGGAGGGAACCTTCAGCCAAGGTCTTGCTGGGCCTTCCCATAGCGCCTGGACAAACGGCTGCGCTGGGTTGGGATGGAAGGTCGGAAAAAGGTTTGCAGGCGCGTCGGAGGCCTGAACTTTTCCCGGTCCCTGCGGTCTTGGCCAGTCTGTCTGAGTGAACGGCTGCTTGGGATTAGGCGCGTATAATGCAGAGATAGTGACGTTATACGTCTCACTCGCGACCTTCCGCGGCGGGTAGATCGTGACAATTATCGGAGGGCGGAAGGTCATAGAAGTTTACATCGTCTCGTAGATGATATGCGCGCCCATCGCAGAGGCGGCCGTCGAGCCGGTGAACGAACTTAAGCTCAGCTCGCCCAGCGATGCCGTGTTGCCGAGGATGCCGAAGCGATCCGAGGTGTTGGCATAGTTCGCTCGAACGATGCCGCCGAAGGCATTGAACGTGAAGTTCTTCTTCGAGAGTGACACCGAGTTCGAGCGGATGGGCTGCGTCGTTGCAGCAGCCACGAATGCAACAGCAGGAGCCGTCAGCACGCCCGCGGAGGGGTTGTCCGGGCCGTTCGTGTTCGGGGTGGTCAATGTCGAGCCGCCAACCGTCACAGTCGAGTCGCGGCCGAGCAGCATGATGAGCGGCGCGGTCGAGGCCGCTTGCCCGCCCATGTAAACCTCATCGACGAAGTTCACTTGGGTCGCGGTGCCGCCTTGGATGACCATGTAGGTGGCAGTCGTGAGTGAGGAGCCATCGGCCGTCCCCGCGCCAGGAGTGATGGTGCCGACAGCGAAGGTATAGACAGACATAGCGTATCTCCTTGATTACCGGGTCAGCCGGTTGAACATCTCGTAAAGCTGCTGCCGCAGCGGGACGCACGAGCCCGTCAACCGTCTGCGTAGGGAACAGCGGTCGCATAGATAGGCGTCATGCACCATGCAGTATTCGCGATCGCGCGAGCGGTTAGGATTGAGGATCACATCGCCACCGCAGCTATGGCAGACCGTGATTGCCGACTCGAAAACCTGCCCCGCTCCCACCACTGGCGCATCGAGATTGTTGGCGCGGATGAATTCCTGCGAGATGCCGGGCGAGTTACGATGATCGATGAGAATGTAGGCCTCATCCGCGCGCTTGCTCCTCATCACATTGTCGCCTGCGCCATGAGAACATCCGCGCTAGCTGGCACCTGCACGTCGCAGGCGGCATAGCCCCAGAAGTCCGACGTGATGGCAGCCGTTGATAGCGTGGTAGACCCAGCACCCGCCGTATAGTTGGCCGCTCCGTTGTTGACCCTCGACGTGTCCACCCACCATTGCGTCTGGTTCGTGCCGCTAATGGTCGCACTGTCATCAAACATGCAGCCGACAGCAAAGTCGTTGGTTGGGCTGGTGACGGTGATGCTCGGTGCTGTGGAGGTTGCCGTGGTGGCCGTGCCGTTCTTGCAGGGCGTCGTAGTGTCCGACCCCTTCCACGACATCATGTTGAAGTAGCCGGCGTAAGTATTCGTCCACGTCATCTTGGCGGTCTGCGCGCCAGTGGTCGGGGAACCGATCGTGGAGAGGAATGCCCTGCTGGTATTGATGGCTCCGTTATGGAAGCCCGTATCGGCCGAGGTTACGATTGAGAGCGTTTGTGCCGCCCACTGTACGACAACGCTCGTGGGCGTTGAGATTCCGATGTTGTCTCCGAATACGGAGGATGCCACAACGGCGGTCGCGGATGCCGTCGCGGTGATCGGCGTGCCGGAAACAGTCGTCGCCGCAGCAAAGCTAATGTCTGTAGTGTTGACGGCATCGACCGCGACAGCCATCAGCCCAATTCCACCACTTGGAGGGAGGTCACGAGGCTAGCGCTTGTCGTCAGCGAAGCACGAATCATCCGGTTGAGATTGCCGGCGCCATCAGACGGAAGCGCGTGCTGGAGCCAGCAAAGACCGCCGCCGCCAGAACTCATCGCCACAGAGGCTACGGTTTGCGAGTTGTTGACGATGTAGGTGCCTGCACCGCCGGTCCCGGTTCCGAAGTCGGTGATATAGGTGCCCATGGCAACGGTGAGGGCAGTCGGGCCAACGACCAAGTCACCGATACGCAGATTGCCCCCTGACGGAGCCAACGCAATTGTCAGAGTGGTTCCGGCGATTACCCCAACGTAGGTAATCAGCCGTGATGGTGGTGCGTAGCCCTTATCACGCCCTACGGTGCATAGGGGCTGACCATCGCTCTTCATCGGGTTCCAGGTCGTGCCGCCGTCGAAGCTCACATCAAGGGTGGCTGTCGCGGTAGCGGTATTGGAGCCCGTGTGGTTAGTGGTGTCGTACTGAAGTCTGATTGCGGTGGCGTTCACATTCGTGGCCACCGCTGCGATATTGATCGTGCCATTGACCGCGCTATTGGCGCCAGTCGTATGCGTCGCCAGCGTGGTCATCTACGAATCCGCGATCACGGACAGCTTGTCGCCGGGCCGCACGCTGTAGACGCGCAGGCCCCCAGCGGGGATGAATTGGCTATTGACCGACGCGACAGGGTTCGATCCGCCGCATAGCACCGCGCAGTTGGCCGTGGTCGATACCTCGATCAGCCGCGTGGATGGGCTGAAGGCATTCGATTGCTGCGGAGTGCCGCTTGAGAAGTCGATAACCGGCTGTTCGAGTGCTGGCGGGCTGACTGGCGCTTGTACGCTGGAGAACACCGGCTCGGTGTATTCCGCGATCTTCAAGTGCGACGACATCAGGCCACAAGCTTGCCGGCCGCCTCGTCAAATGCCGCCTTGAGCTTGGCCGATTGGGCATTGAGCACGTCGAGCTCGGCCCGGCGGTCGCGGATTTGCGCCTGCAGGCCCGTCAGAACGTCAGCGGCAGCCTTTACCTGCTGGTCCGCACTCTCGGTCGCCGCAGCCATGCGGCTCTTGTGGGCCTCGTGGGCGGCATCCAGGTCCCTTTTGATCTTGGCGGCCGCCTCACCATGATCATGCAACGATAACGCTGCGGCATTTCTGGCTTTATGCGCTTGGGTTTGCGCCTCTATTGCCGCCTCGTGTGCCGCCTTGGCGCGCGCCTCGGCCTGCCTGGCCTGCTCTACAATGGCGGCATGGTTGTCGATCGCCTCCATCGCCGCCTTCAGCGAGTCCGCAAACGCTCTCAGGTCGCTCATGCTGCTCTACTCTTCTGTTTCGGCCGCATGGCCAGTTCCTTGCGCTTGGCCGCATGCTCGGCAGCGCGCGTCTGCGCCGTCGCATAAAGCTCGGCCATCTTGAATTGATGCTCCTGCTCGTTCTGCCGCATCTCGAGCGCAATGCGCTGGCGTTCCGCCGCCTCACGCTCGCGCTCCAGTGCTGCATCGCGCTCCTGTGCCTGCGCCTCGCGCTGCTGGCTCGCCTGCTCGGCCTGCACGCTGAACTGAGCCTTGGCGATCTCGGCCTGACCCTTCTGAGCCTGCGTTTGCGCCGTGATTTGCGCAATCTGCATCTTCGGATCAGGCTTCTGCGCGGCCTGCTGCATCATCATGTTGAGCTTGTCGCGTATCTCCTGCGGCAGCGGCATCAGCTCAAAGAGGATATTCGGCGGAACAACGCCCGGCGGCAGCGTCTTGAGCGTCTCCAGCGTGTCGAGCAGCACATTGGCAACGTCAGGACCCTCATCCAGGACGAGATCGACCGCGATATTACCCAGCCGATTGACCCAACACGGCCGCCCGAACTGATCCATGCGCACGCCGTTGAGCTGAATGAGCTGCATGGCCTGCTGATTACCCGCATTGACCCTCAGCCAGCGCTCGTTCTGCCAAGTGGAGCGCACGATGTTCCAAACGGTTCGATAAACACGGAGCTTCCAAGCCCTGTAATACTTGATGAATGATCCCAACTCCGCCAATCCTGCTTTCTGAAGCATGTTGATAGCGACACCGGAGTGCATGTCAGGAGCATCTGCTCCCATGATATCGGGTGTGATGTTGGCAAACTGGTCGATTTCATTGCGTGCGTCCTGCATCAGTCCGAGTTGCGCTTGGAGATCAGGCTGCCACTCGTCAACCGTGACTTCTTTGCCAGGATTTCGCTCAACAACGCCATCAGGACGCGCCCACTCGGTGCGCGCCTTTTCAGTATCATCCACTGCGCCCTTCTCCATGATGAGCCGCCGAGTATTGGATATGAACAATGCCTTTGAGCGACGCTGGTTGAGCTCGTCCTGAGGGCCTTTAAGGTTCCGCGGGAAGCCATAGCGATCTCCATCATGATCCACAGCAGCCGAGAACATGATGAACCGGTTCATCGGCCGATTGCGCTCGTCCAAGAATGGCGAAACGCCCTGCGTCAGCAGCAGCCACGAGCAGTAGAAGGCCCAATACCATTTGCCCTGATACTTATACCAGTGCTCGACAAGGCGAAGACGCTGCTCGTTTACGTAAATCCATTTGAACTCGCGGTCGCTGTGCGTCGTCAGGTCGAACCCGGTATCGACCATCAAGGTTCGGAGTTCAGCCTCCTTGTCGGGGAATAGCTCGACGGCTGACTCAACATCGAGCCATTTGGCGATACCCATGTAACGGGCGTCGCTGAAGTCTGGTTTGTAGGATCGAGGGTCGTAGAAGAAGTCGTCCCCGAAGACGAAATCACCAGAAATGTCCGGGTCAGCGTGGTCGCCGGGGACGAGCTTGAGTTCGATGCCACCGATGCCCTCTATCGCTGCTTGTTTGCATGCCTCGAAGTCGAGGTACTCAAAGTCCATTCCGTCCAGAACAGCCCTTACCGATTGGGTGACCAGATCGGCTCCGGCTTGCGCTTGGGGATTGCGAGGATAAGCTTTGGGGTCCTGTCGCAGCTTCTGTACAAGGCCAACAATGCCGTCAATCTTGCGGTTTGTTCGGTTGAAAGTAATGACAGGTTGTCGGCGCGTCCGCAGGATACGGATTTCCTCAGGAGACCACTGGGCTCCGTGGTAGTAATGCCGGCTGACCTTTTGTTCCTCATACTCGAGCACCTTGGTCGCGAGATAATCGGTATACTGCTGGCGCAGGCGCGAGACCGGGAAGAATCCGTCTTCATCGGACGTATAGTCGAAGTCATCAGGCTGGTTCGTGGTCCAGTTATGTCCAACCGTGCCACCACGCGATTTGAAGTTCTCCGTTCCGATGTTGGCATTTGGCCGCATCGACGGACGCGCAGCGTAGACCATTAGTGAACCATCATCCGCTTGCCGCTCTCATGCTCGACAATCGCAATCGCCTGCAGCTTGGCATGCGCCTCCTCAAGCGTGCGGCAGCCAAAGCCCATCCGCTTGCCGCTGGGCAAGGTCGAGACCACAAGCCATGGCCATTCGTGCCGGTCCTGGTTGACGTTCTCCTCAATGCCCCAGACCGTTTCAATCTGGGACATCGCCGCCCCACTCTACCTGTGCCGCCTCGTCCTCGCTGTAGACCCACCCGCGCGGCAGCTTGGTGTTCTCCATCTGCTGCGCCGTCGAGCCTAAGCCAGTCACGATACGATCCACATCCCAGTCAAAGGCGTTATGCTCGATAAGGTGCGACTTGCTGCCATGCGAGAAGCACAGGCCAAAACGCTCAGGCTCGCCCTTGATGGTGTAGAGCGCCACACGTCCGCGACCGGCCAGGCGAGCATTGAGGGCGGTCTCAAGCTGGCGATCGCGATCGGTGCAGTATGTGCGGCTGTCGGAGATGCGCTTCATAGCTTGGGCAAATGCGGATTTAACTCGTGCTCCAGCAGCATAAGAGCGTATTTTGAGGCTTCTGATTTGCCCTGATCAACGATCTTGATCAGTTCAAAGAGTTGCTTCCGAGATAAAGGCTTCTCGTGATATTCAATATGGCCGACTCCATCATCCATTGCTGCCCTCATAGCGTCTTCAGCAGATAGTCGTTCTGCTTGCGGTCGAATGTGTCCTTCGGCGTGCCGTAGTCCGTGAACTTGAACTCTTCCTCGATCGGCTTCTCACGCAACCATGGCCGCGAGCTACAGGCATATCGCCAGTCATCCGCCGCATGATCCTCGCTCTGCGTGTCCAAGTCTTCCGGCTTGGCAGGATCGTGCTGCAACATCGGTATGGTGCGGATCGAGGCAGAGCAGGTCGAGAAGCAATAGATCATCGGAATGCCCAATGGCTTCCCGTCGTCCGTCAGTTTGCCCACCAGGCGCGAGCGCATCTGGTCCCAGCCCGCCATAGGCCCGCGTCGGTCCTTGCTGTCCTTGGCCGATACGCGCGTATTGTCCGCCCGGCGGAAGGACATGCGCTCCTTGCGCAAGAGTTCGTCATTGATGCGTTCGCCGATCGACGGGCCGCCATCCTCTTTGAACGTGGATGGGTCTAGAACCGCGTCAGAAAGCGCAGGATCGCTGGCTTCAAGCTCGGCTATCTGGCGGCCTACCTCGTTGGCGTCGAGCTTGAGCCCCTTCTGGCCTGATTCTGCGGGGTCGCGTGTGCCATAGAACTCTCGATATCGCACGAGCGCGCCACGTGGCAGCTTCTTGCGGCCGAGCCAGTGGTCATCCTGAACCACTGCCCACCAGCCAAAAGAAAACGGTGAATATGAACCCCAGTCACCCGATCGAAACCGTATCCAGTCCTCAGGGATATCAAACGGCTCGATAACATGCTTTTCGGTTGACCAGCAGTCGAAGAATGCCCCTTCGACGACATTCCAGTCGCCATCCAGCCATGCCTTGACCAGCGCCTCACTCCCGAGACCGGCAAGCCGGCTTGGATAGCCAGGGTCGTTTTGCAGCAGGATCGCGTTGTCGCTGATCTTCGCCGGGATGAACATCCGATGATGATGCGTCACCGCATCGTATATCCGCTGATACCCGCCTTGAGCGGGGTTGACGAAGTAGCTCTTGACCCAATGGTGACCGACACCGCCCGGATTTGCCGTCGATCTTATGCGCTTTCTTGGCACGTTTTCCCGCGAACGAAGCCGGCCTCTCAAGTATCGATATGCTTCGTCGGTAGCCCACTGGGTCAGCTCATCCCAGCCGATCCACGTATAGCTGTGGCCCTGATAGCGCGTGCGGTGCTTGACCTGCTCGAGATAGCGGAAGCGCAGTGTTGCCCCATTGGGCCACGTCCATGTCTTCTTCTGCTCGTTCCAGGCGGCGCCTGTCTGCGGATAAAGCTCATGGGCGCGCGACATCAGTTCTTCGAGTTCGGCATAGGTGCGGCGGAACAGGATGCCGCGCCATGCGCTGCCATATGTCGGCACGTCCTGCAGGTAGTCGCCTAGCAGAAAGTCTGACTTGCCGCCTCCTGCGGCACCGCCATAGAGAAGCTCATTGCACCAGGTCGCCAGGATTGCGTCCGTTTGCGGACCTTCCTGCGGGGACCAGCGTTCGAGCTGATATGAGTTTGCGTCTTCGTTCAGCCCATTGCTCATAGGTTTCGGTGGGTGGAGCGTCGATGAATGCTACGTTATTGGTAACCTCGACGGTCGGCCGTTCGTTCAGCTTGCCGGCGAGCTTGGCCTTGAGGGTGAGAGCGGAGACGGCAGCGCCCATCTGCGGCTGCTCTAACGCAATCGCGAGCTGCCTGATCTCTTCGGCCTCTTCCATGAGGCTTTCGAGAGTTACCTCGAACTTTTTAGCCGTCTTGCGCTGAAGATAGGTAACCCTATCCGTAATGCTTTCATTTGCTTTCAAGCGCGTAGCGTTCCCGCGATTCGCGCTATAACCTGCTACTTGGTAAGCCTCATCGGCCGTTTTCCCTTCTGCCAATGCCTGGGCGAAAGCCTCGTGGCGAGGGTTCTTAAGAGGACCTGGCATCGCTTAGCTTTTCATGATGGATGATACCGTATTCATCTACCCAGAATTTCCATTCAGAGGAATAGGGAGTGAACTCAATGGGCGGAATGAAAGTGGCCGCCATGACATTTAGGACTTCGTGATATTGCTCGTCGGTCATGTGCCGTCCCTTCCTTTAGGGCCACCATAGTACGACTTATTGCCCGCATTGCCACCGGCTGGTCCACCTGAATGGACAGGCTGCTTGCCTTTCATGCGGGTGTTGCCGGTCTTCTTGCTGGGTCCGCGGCCACCATAGCCTGCGCCGGCGGGGAATGTCTTGGACTGCTTCTGCGGGAACTGGTCGATGGCCTTCTTGCCGGGTACATAGCTGGCATTTACGCCGCCACCCTTTGAGGGCATGCCACCGATGCGGTCGCGCTGATAGGCGGGATCATTGATGTGGTTCTCGTCCACCTGAGCCTTTTGGCCGAGCGCGCCCTCATCCTTGGACTTGGGCATCATGCTGGTCATGCGGCCTTTTTGCGAGCGGGTCTTGCTCAATGTTGCATTGCGCACGCCCGCGGCAGCCTTACCGGAGATCATCCCTGAGCGCATCAGGGAGGACATGGATTCAGTCATGGCGCATCTCCGAGGGGGACGGGAATACCGGAGGGGTGAGTGGGGTTTCCGGCTCGGTTGCCTTGCTGGCGGTAGTCAGCAGGTCGTGGAGATCCTGCATGGACTTGGCGAAGATCGGCGTGACGACCCAGCCATTCTGGGCGCGGGTCCATGCCTCGTCCTTGAGAGCCTCGAACTTATTGAGGAATGTATTCCTTGCCTTCTCTTCCTCGTCGGCCTGCTGGAGGGCGGTAAGATCGCTCATGAGATACCGTGCCTTTCCGCGGCGCGATCGGATATGGCGCCGCTTTTCTTGATGCGATTGGCCTTGGACAACAGCTTGGTGCCCTTGTCGGCCTGATTGAATTCCTTGCCGACCTTCTGCGGAACGCCGCCGTAGCCGCCCGGCGTATGCGCCGCGGCCGCCATTAATCTCGCTTGTGCGGGCGATTTGCTGGGCATCAGCGTCGCTCAACCCATTTCAGACAGTTTCGATTCCATCGCACGAGACCGCAGACGATCTCGCATTCCGAGCTTTCCTTGTCCGGATTCATGTACATCGCGCAGTCGTCACAATCGCGGCCACCCATGCCGTATCCGATCTTCGGATCGGCCTTGGAATGCTTGAATGCATCCTTGACGCCCTTGGCCTTGAAGATGCGAATGAGTTCCAAGTCGCGCGGCTCGGGATTGTCGAGATAAGGGCCGCACCACAGGTCTTTCGGCGGATCGACCGGATCGCGCGCCATGCAGCGCTTTAGGGCCTTGTCGATCTGCTCCTCGTAGGTTGCAGTTTTTCCCTTACCGAGGACGACCTCGACTGATTCGTGCTCCTTGGCGGTCGCGAAGCCGTGCGCGGCGAGATAATTATCGACCGGATTGTCGCCGTCGTCGATGGCCTTTTCGGTGTGCTCGTGCTCGACCCAGCAGGCAATGAGCTGGCGCGGCGACATGCCCCGCACCTTGACCTTGCCGGACATCACCTCGGTGTACAGCGTGCGGTCGATATAGACCGTCTTGCCATCGACCGAGACGCCGCCAGCATAGGGAATATCGTGCGAGGTGTCGAGTTTGACCGACTTGGCGTACAGGTCCGAGGTGTCGGCCTCACCTAAAACAAGATACAATTCCTGTGGTGTCTTGACCTCGCCGCGCAGATGGCCGGTGCTCAAGGGTGTTCACCTATGGTGCGGGGCATCCCTGGCCCGTAAGCAAGGCAGCGAAGAACGGGCCAGGGCGCCAGCCGCGCCGAGGGCAGCTCCGCGCGGAGCGAATAGAAATCCATCATGTAAGGATTATTGCCCAAAGTGACGAAAGTAACGAAGGCTGTCAAGTAACGGTGGAGATTTCGGCCAAAAGCTGGGCGCGGTACCAAGCATTGCGCATGGCCTCGATATAGCAATTACGGGCCGTGTCGTGCGACTTATGGATGAAATCGGCCATGCGGCCAAATGAGCAGCCGCACGAGCGCCACCAGATGAATCGAAATTCCTTTTTGGGCATGCCTTGCGTCCAGTCGAGCGCGGGCAGCATGTCGGACACGTCCGCCGGGGATGGACGAAATTTCGGCATTGCAGCATCGTTGTACCCATAGGCAACCTCGTCGTCGGCCGTGATGGGCCAATAGGTCTTCAGCACGCGCGGCCGATCCTTATCCGGCAATGCCCGCAATGTGCGGCAGGCGCGCAATAATCTTTCCTCAACTTCCTTGTACGGGATGGTCATCGATTTGGATTCTTGCGAGTAAAATAGCTGTACGTGATGATCCAGCCTATCCACGCGCCGACGAAGATACCGAGAAAGTAGCCGATAAAGGCAGCGTCCCCCGGCGTCATCGCCAGTTACCTACGTTTGTGGCGGCCTCCAATGGCTTTGGTGTGGCCCGTGGTGAGTCCGGTATCGTGGGGGCTACCGGGAGAGCGGCAACAGGCTTTGACTCACCAGCGGGCGTTTCTGTGCCTTTGGCAGGCGCGGGCTGCGGAGGCGAGTTTCCCAGGGTCTGCGCCTCGAACAGAAGGTCGGTGTGGTGCTTCTTGATCTGCCCGGTGATTTCGTCGGCATCTGCGGCGAATGCGCCAGCGGCCGTTTCCAGGTCGGTGGAGGCCCGCCGTGCGGAATTGATCGCGTCGCGCGCACGCTGGACGGTTGCCCCAAGCCCCTTGATTTCGATCGCCATATCATTTTTTCCCCTGGCCAGCATTCGGTGAACTCGAACCATTGTGGTGAGGAGCGCGATGCTGGACTGCAACGGGTCGTCCATTGCCGATGTCCCCGACCTGCCGCGATGGATTGCCGAGCTCATCCTTGAACCATTCCGTGCGCCGATGAACGCCGGCCGCGGCCATGCTGCCGAAGCGCATTTTCTGCATAACGAGTTCGGAGTAGCTCATGGCAGATTCACCGTGGCCAGCGTGATCTTGACCTTGCCGCGGCGCTTGGTGTTGGCGGACGAGATCATCGACTTACGGCGGATCGCGAGCGGCGCCTTCCCGAACGTCCGCGATCGGTCGCGCGGATATGTGGGGACCTCCACCGGATCGTAGTGGTGGGATACCCTTGCGTGCATCCCCATGATGCGCTTGCTGGTGATGCTCATCCGCCGGCCGCCCCATAGCAGACGGTGCGCTTCACATTGCGAAACCGTGGCTGATCCTCCGGGTCGGTAAAGACCTGGAACGAGCACGGGCCATCGATGCGGGTGACCGGATATTTCTTGGCCTCCTCGACCAATGCGGCGCGTTCATCGGCCTGCGCAACAATATTTCCATCGCAAATCAGATTGTACATGCGTCGGCCTCCTTGCTTCCAGGCATGCGCTGGAAATAGACTTTCGGAATTGCAGCGATCCGCTCGCGCATCATGGCGCAGTGTTCTTCGCTGAAGTCTGGTTCAGGTTTGGGCTCCCATGGCCGCGTATCCCAAAGCGAGTTGTATTTCGCCATGGTCTGATGCTCGCGAAGACGCTTGTCACACCACTCCGCTATCGATGCGGTCGTAGGCGGGAATTCGCGGCTGAGGACATAGGGGCTGGCAAACTCACAGCACTCCTCGACAATCCCGAGCGGGTACTTGGTCAGCGTCGCAGTGATACCTGACGCATAGATTTCTGGATTAGGTGGCTTCGCGTGTGGCCATTGTCCAAGGAGTTTTTTGGCCGCCTTAGCCGCCTCGTGGGGTGACGTCACGCATTGGAGGATCGCCCGCGATTTCACCGCTCGTTCCTGCAATGATGCGGTCGAAGGCGTCCATGGTGTCACTTCCGTGCTGGCCATTGGATTTTCCTTTCAATGAGGCGGCGACGTATTCTCGCGGATCGTGCTTTGTGGCTGCGAGTTCGAGCACCGAACGAGCCAACGACACATCGTGGCTTTTGGCTTTCAGGAGACTGGCGATGAGACCGCCCGAGGCTTTGCCGCAAACCTGGCGCCCTCGGCGGAAAAGGTCTTTTTCGAGTTCGGCTTGGGACGGCCCAACTTCATCCGCCGAAACCGAAGGTTTCGGAATCTCCGGGGGGTTAAGGAAGGGAGTATGAGGGAAACCATCGGGGGGGTTATGATCGTCACCGTGACTCCTCGGTGAGGTATCGGTGACGTCACCGTGACGTTTCTTGTGACGCCACCTTTGCGTACGGTGACGCGCACTGTTACGTCTCTCGATTTCCTTTTCCTGACGGGCGTCGTCGTCAGCTTGTATATCCGCCAATATCGAGAGAACGCCGGCGAGACTGTCGCCGGGCAGGTTGAGAGCGCTGAGCCGCCGCAGAATGTCGGCATTGATCTTCAAGCCGCCTTCTCCGCTGCGTGATCGGCCATCTCGTCTTCGATGCTCGTCATCAGAAGCGAATAGATGTAGGCGGTACGGCTCTTGCGAGCGATGTTCATGGCGTCAGCCAAACGATCGAGGCTCGCGACCTCGCAGCGTTTGAGCGGCAGGCGCACGGATATGATTTCCATGTCGTCGTCAGTCATTTGATCACCTTGACCTTGGTGCCGGGATACGCAGCTTCGACCAACTTGCGCTTGAGGCGAGACAGCGCGTTGTCCACGCCCTTCACGTCTTCGACGGACCGGGTCTGACCCTCGAAATACCGAAAGTCCAAAATGACTTTGCAGATGTGCACGCCGTTGACGGAAATCGGATAAGCCGGCTGGAGCTCGAGCATGCGGATGTGACCGGCTTGCTCGAGCAGCTTCAGCTCTTGGTAGCGCTCGGCTTCGCGCTTGCTGTGAAATACGATTCCATCGACCTCAGTACGTTTCGCCCCGTATTTGCTTGGCTTTTTGTTCTGCGCGGCCATGAGCTGGCGATACTCCGTGCGGGAGAGCGCCGGCCGGAATGGAACATCAGTGAAATCCGGTATGTTGCTCATTTCTACCGTAGTATTCAGCCCGATTGACGAAACCCACCAAACATCTCTAATTACCGCTCATGGGCAGCGTGCGTTCACTGATGTTTGGTCAGCACTATTGCCGTTATATTTTTGTCACACGCACTTGCATTCAGGTACCAGCAGGTAGATACATTTCCCCCGGGCGTAGAAGAATAATTAACAGTCGGGGGTTGCGTAATGGGCGTCGTGGTTCATTGGGCTGCCTCGCGCGGCCGCAAAAAAGCGTCCATCGGAACTTCGCTCCCAGATACCTCACTCAATCGCTTCGCCAGGCCCAAGGATGCTTCCTTGCGGCCAGCGAAGATGTTGCGGAGGTGCCATTCGGAGCAGCCAACCGTAGCGGCCAAGACGGAAACGGTCATTCCCTTGCCGTTGGCCCAACGTAGCATCGGGTGCAAATCAGACATGGGACGGAGTATTCCCACTAGGAATGGCGAAAGTCAACCCGAAATATTCCTCGAAGGAATAGGCCCTTGTCATAATGACTTAGTAGAGTCGGCTATGGCCAAGAAAGCGCAGCCGGGACTCTCTCAGATGCACCTTGCGGATTGGCTCGAGTATTTCGAACTCGGCCCGACCGCGGCGGCCAAGCTCGCCGGATGCACACAGCCGTACATTTCCAATATCATGGCGGGCCGCAGGACAAGCGTAAATGTCTTGTATCTGGTGAGACTTACCGAAGAAATAGGGATCAGTGTTAACGATCTCTACCGACCGGCCCCGACCAGGCTGCAGCTCGCGCAGCTACAGAACTATTCACCTCAGGCACAAGCGACGATTCTCCAGCGAGCACGCAAGAAGTCCTGACACTCGTCTGACGTCATTTCTGGCCGATATCATTGGACGGATTAATCTATTTCTACTAGGAATATTTCGGTTGACAGCGGTCCATTCCTGTGAGAAATAGGTCCTCAGAGTGATTTGGAGGACCCCTCATGACCGACGACCGCATCAGTGACGCCACGCTGGGCATTCTGCTGCTCGCAGGCGCGGCATTCGCCATCGGCAGCACGCTGATCATCTGCGCATGGATGAACCCGATCGGGGGTGCCCTGTGAGCGCGCACTGTTCCACGAGGGCTCCCAGCGCCGCTCTGGACGACGCCTATGCCCTCTACATCCTCGCCGTGACCGGATGCCGCCCGAAGCCGCTGCGCGCATTAAACAGCCCGGCGGCCCTTCAGGCCCGCGCCGCCGAGATCGAGGTCCACATGCAAGCGTTTGCCGCCTTCATGACGGCGGTCATGGCCGACACCGCGCAGAACATGTGGTTCTCCCGCGATGAGGCGAACGAGATCAACGCCACGCTGCAGGACTTGGCCAGCGATGTGCGTGGCACTGTGCTACGCGCGATCGAGGATAGGGGGGCGGCATGACTCCGCTGAAAATCACGATGATGCTGCACTACTACGCGATCGCTGCTCCTTACTCGGAGCATAACCTAGCACACGCCAGATCGTCAGCGGTGCACGAACAGCGTCAGGAATTGCTGACAGATGGAATGATTTTTCAGGATGATGGGCGTGAATCCGGATGGGGAGTAACGGAAAAAGGGCGCGCTTATGTTGATGCCCTTTTGGCCATTCCGCTGCCGGTCTGTAAGTGGGTGATCCCGTCATGAGCGCCAAGGTCATTCCCCTGCGCCCGCGCGCAATCGAGCCCATCCGGGTCGAGACCGAGAAGCGCCTGCCGCCGGCGGTGTCCTTCTGGATTTGGATCGCGATGTCCGCACCGTTTTGGCGCCTGATGTTTTGGTGGGTGATCTGATGGCCCGCGATTATGTGCCGATCGAGAAAATCAGGCGCGCGCTGCAGCGGTTCCCTGATGGAGCAACAACGCTGCAGGTCGCGGAGGTGCTGGGCATGAATCCGCACAATCTCAGCTCGCGACTGACCAAGCAGTTCATGTACGGGAAGGGCGTTTCGCGGGATTTTAAACCCGGGTCAAATGCCTTCATCTGGAGGATTGAGCAATGAACCAGATCGTTCCCATGCGATCGGAGGGTCAGGCCCTCATCCGCTTCGATCATGATCAGATCGAGCTTATCAAGCGCACAATTTGCAAGGGCGCGACCGACGACGAATTGCAGCTATTCATGCACCAGGCGCAGCGTACCGGCCTTGATCCGTTCGCCCGGCAAATCTATGCCATCAAGCGATGGGACGGCTTATTGAAGCGTGAGGTCATGGCGGTGCAGACGAGCATCGATGGCCTGCGTCTGATTGCGGAGCGCACCAGCAAATATGCCGGCCAACTCGGGCCGTTCTGGTGTGGCCAGGATGGCAAGTGGATGGACGTATGGTTGGACAACGCACCGCCTGTCGCGGCCCGCGTTGGCGTCCTTCGCTCCGACTTCAAGGAGCCGCTATGGGGCGTCGCCCGCTTTCAGTCCTACGCCGGCAAGAACAAGGAGGGCAACCTCACGCGCATGTGGGCGGCCATGGGCGACGTGATGGTCGCCAAATGCGCCGAAGCGCTCGCCCTGCGGAAGGCTTTCCCGCAAGAGCTATCGGGCCTCTATACGAACGATGAGATGGCCCAAGCTTCTCCGCAGGAGGAGGAGCAGCCCAAGCGCTCCACCAGTGTCCGAGAGATAATGCGCGACGACATCAAGGAAATGGGCGGCCTGTCCGAGAAGGAAATGCGCGAGCTCTACATGGCGCTGCTGGACGAACTCAAGAAATGCCCGCCGGATGAGATGGACGGTTGGTATGCCTCGCAGGCCGACCGGATCAATAAGCTACCGATGGGTTGGCAGGGTACGCTCAAGCGCAACATGGAAAAGCGCCGGCCGGCCGAGCCCCACGACCCGCAGACAGGCGAGATAACCGAGCAGGTCGTGTGGACGGAAACGGACGAGCGCCCGGCGACGGCGGACGATCTGGATATCCCCGATGCGCTTAAGCGCTGGATTCCAGCGGAAGAAGCCAGTTGGCTCGCGTGGCTCAAGGCTGCGGTGGTCGAGACCAACAGCGCATCGGCCTTGTTCGATCTCAAGACCGGCAGCCTGTCGGACGCGATCAAGAGCAAGCTATCAGCCAAAGGATTGGCGCAGGCCGCGTCGCTATTCGAGGCGAGGCTGCAAGACCTGTCATGAGCGAGCTTTGGTCAGAGAAATACAGGCTTGCGGCGGTCGAGTGGGTCGATAAGGAAGCCGCCGCCAGCATACTCGAGGAAACCAAGTCAGCATTCCTCGCAAAGCTCATGCTCGAGCAGGGCGACGTTCCTGTGTCGCGTGCGGAAATGCAGGTGAAAGCATCGGCAGAATGGAGCGACTTTATTCTGAAGAAGGAGCGCGCCCGCAAGGCGGCAAACCTGGCCAAGGTCAAATGCGAGTATTTACGGATGAAGTTCCAGGAGTGGAATAGCCACGAGGCAACGGCACGAGTGGAGCGGAGAGCGGCATGAGCGAGATAACAGGATGGCAGCCGATCGAAACTGCGCCGAAGAATAAGCAGGTTATCATGCTGTTCTTTCCGAACGGCTGCGACATGCAGATGGTGGAAAAAAGCAAGATCGGCTTGGGGTTTTGGGATACTGACGATTGGTATCACCTAGATAGCCGGGGGTTCTCCATGACTTACCTAGGGGAAATTCCTACGCATTGGATGCCGCTGCCCGACCCGCCATCGACTCCCGGTGCGGCGTGAGGGTCGTGCTGGCGTTCACCTTGACGGCGCTCGGCGCCCTTGTGCTCGGGCTGTTATGGTCAGCGCGGGAGCACCCGCCCAAGGACTGCATCGGAGTTGGCAAGGGCATGGAGGAAAGGTGCTGGAGATGAAAATGAACGCAAGGTCATGGAACTCTATAAGCGTCGGCGCGGCAAGCATGTTCGGTTACTCAGGCCATGAGTTCATTGCTTGCTTCTCGCCCACCTCACCATCGCTATGGCTTTCCTCGGTGATAGGCTTAATCGCTGTTGCGGGAGTGGTTTTTTGCTCAGGTAAGGCATTGGAGTGCAGGGAATGATGGACAAATATGACAAAGATTTTCTTGAACACATCGCCAAGCTTCAGCGCGAGCAAACGGCCCAAACGATCAAGCTGCTCGAGGACATCAAGTTGTTGCTGGCCCAGCTCGTGGCCCGCACGCCGGATAAGGTCGGGTATTAGTTACTGAGGCTTTGCGGACAGGCGGCGTTGTGGGTAGCAATTAGTCCCATGGCGGGAATTGTCACAACGGGACTGAAACATGGCCAGACTCGGCGCGGTACACATCGATAGGTTTTCGTCGCTCGACGACCTGCCAAAGAAGCTCTACGGAGATGAAATGGCCGTACTACGCGCGCTCGCAAAGCCGCAGAGATTTAGTGCTTTCGAGATGACCGGCACGCTGTTTTCTACGATCAAGCGTCTTGAGGCAGAGGGGCTCTTAAAGATCGAGAGGGATACTTACCCATGGACGAACACGCCGCTGACTGACGCTGGTCTAGCCGCCGTCGCGCGTAATAATGCGGAATGAAACAACCGAAAATGTCCCATAGCTACGCCCATATGTGTCGCGACGATCATACGCAGATCGGCCACAACGACAACACCGACGAGAGGTGTCCGCTTTGTCGGGCTCTTGCTCGATCTGAGCAACTTGAGGACGCGCTGCAAAGGATCGTGCAGTGGGCCGAGGCATATCCGATCGACATCTTTCACGAGCCGTCGAAAGAGGAATGTCACCGGGCGCACGAGCTTCTGACGGCCAACGGCATGACACTGGATGCCTTCAGCGCCAGCATGGGGCGCCATTGCCTTAAGGGCATTGGCGACATCGCGCGCGGTGTACTCACTTCTGCTGAATCTACAGGAACGAAGCCATGATCCCGAAGCTGACATCGAAGCAGAAAAAGCACATCAAGGACCGGGGCGCTCAATTCGATAACGCGCTGGCGCGGGCAACGATGTGCGTCCGCTCCTGCGGCAAGCTGGTCGGCATGGAAAAGGTGCGAGCTCCGATTGCCTGGAGAGCCGCCCTTGCTGCAACTGGATATCCGTTCGAGACAGATGGCTTTGTCATGGGAGACGAGGCCGGCCCCGTTGACCAAGAAATTCAGGACATCGCCAGCAAGCTCTATGACGACGCTGTAAAGGCCGCGAGACAAATATGACCGAGCCCCGCACCGAAACGCTCGAGCGCGAGAAGGACAAGCTTTTTGTCACCGACGCGGAGCTGATGCGAAAGCTTGGCCTCGATCCAAGCATCGCGCGTCCGGTCATCAAGATGCTGGATGAGAACAATAAATCCGGTTTTCCACAGAAGTCAAAGCTTTGGGGTGGACGGCGCTACTGGCCGGCCGTCAAGGCGTGGCTTGACCGGACAAATGGTCTTACGGTCGAGACTCCACAGAGGGCCTCAGCATGACCGATAGATTAAAAAGTGGCATCGAAAAATACGCGAACATGCTTCGCCAATACCTCGGCCCGTGGGGCTGCCGAACTCGGCTCCTCGGCTACGATGAGTTGCTCGAAGTCTCAAAGATGGCGTTTGACGTTCCGGGGCACAACCTGCCGGAAGTAGCGACGCGCGTGCAGGTTCTAGGAACACGCGAAAGGTCTGCGCGTGTGCGGGAGGCCATCCGACGACACTGGCCAACACCGAACCACCTATGGCCGGCCGACGCTCCTGTGCGCAGGTCGCTCGCGAAGGAGGCACTCTCGTGACCGACAGACCGTTCAAACCTGACATTCAGGGCGCACCAGGGCTGCGCTGGTATCCGCGCGTAGCCGGCTGGGAAGCTCGCTGGCGACCGCGCCCCGACCTCGTGCAGCGCGGCTTCAGGCCCAAGAGCGTTGGCCTATGGCGCAGCACGAAGGAAACCCCGGAGCCGAGCTCGGCCGAGCTCGCCTATATCCAGGATCGTTGCGAGCGGCTCCAAGCTGACATGCTCGTGTGGGGTCGTGGCGGCCTCGTCCAGGAATCGTCCTTCGATGGCACCGTTCGATCCTTGGTGCAGTGCTACGAGACCGACCCGGATTCGGACTTTCACAAGCTGCGGTTCCAGAGCAAGCGCAATAGCCGTTACCGCTGCCTCGTCCTGATCCGCGACTATGGCGACCAGGCCGTGGCCGACATCGACGCGCGGCTGATCAAGCGATGGCACGAAGGATGGACGGTCGATGGGAAGATCGCCACGGGTCACATGATGGTCACGACGTTACGGACCTTGATGGGGTTCGGCGCGACCTACTTCAAGAAGCACCAGGGCGGGGCTGACTGCGCCACCGTACGCGGGCTGCTCTCCATGATGAAGTTCCCCAACATCAAGCCGCGCAATGTCTGCTTGACGGCCGAGCACGCCATTGCGATCCGTGCCGAGGCCCACAAGCAAGGTATGCCGTCGATCGCGCTCGCTCAGGCTATCCAGTTCGAGGTCGCCTTGAGGCAAAAGGATGTGATCGGGGAATGGGTACCCACCAGCGAGCCGGGCGTGTCCGACGTTATCGCCGGCAACGACAAGTGGACGCGCGGCATCCGCTGGAACGAAATCGATGCGAACCTGATCCTGCAACACGAGACCAGCAAGCGCGGCAAAGACATCGAATTCAATCTGCGCCTGGCACCGATGGTCATGGAGGAACTGAAGTTAGTCCTCGGACTAAATTTAGTCGATGGGCTAACAAGGTCTAAACTTCCCACGAGCGGCCCGGTGATTGTCTACGAGCGCACCGGTATGCCTTACTATCAGCACCAGTTCGGCAAGGAGTGGAAGTGCATCGCGCGCGCCGCTGGCATCCCGGATGGGGTCCACAACATGGACAGCCGAGCCGGCGCCATCACAGAAGCGACCGAGGCCGGCGTACCGCTCGAGCACGTCCAGCACCTCGCCACGCACAGCAACATCACGACCACACAGGGCTACTCCCGCGGCAAGACGGAGAAGGTCGAGAGCGTGGCCCGAGCTCGGATCGAGCACCGGAACAGAAAGTGAATTCCGTGTACCAGAACACTAAGCGAAAGTGCATGGGACACGGATGGAGCACTGCTCAAGCTAAGTCTTTGATTTTGTTGATGCGAAAATTCATGTGTCATGAACAAAGCGGTCAATGAAATCAACGGGCCAGTGCACTACGGGTGATCGGACAGGATGAATAGGGAGCCATAGGGATGCTCTACGGAAAAGTTGGATTGATCCTTCTGCTGGCCAACTCAGCAGCGGTCGCGCAAACGAGCGATATGCGATTTTGTGACGAGGTGAAACCTCCCACCCGAATGGATGAGCCTTTCGTCTGCATTCTTCGCGATCCAGGAATCCGGCTTATCCCAAAGCCGGGCGAGCCGACCATCAGTAACTCGCCTGCGCCTAAATGTGACGAGGGCTACGAGCTTGTTCTCAGCCAAGCCATGCGGCCAATGTGCGCGCGGGATTTGCGAGAACCGAAATAGGCGATCGGACGGGACGGTAGAGGAGCTATAGGGATGAGCGATCCCATTGATCGACTGAAGGAAGAGGTGAGTTTCCGAGAAGCCGATCCAAATAATTACGATGAGCAGGTAACGGCTGATCTTCGATAT